>Ga0315284_10011763_pt1 | contig 12463 bp, 9 predicted proteins | sample YL17G09_16_MG_FD_203696 | JGI IMG/M metagenome (GOLD analysis project Ga0315284, IMG submission 203696) | Sediment microbial communities from Yellowstone Lake, YNP, Wyoming, USA - YL17G09_16 | ecosystem: Environmental > Aquatic > Freshwater > Lake > Sediment | place: USA: Wyoming | collected... | reverse complement strand
GGAGGGATTTAGTTTCCGATATCTATATAATTACGGACTCATTAGTAACTACCGTCGGGCCTGTCAAACCTTACAACCGAGAAACCCATGGCTTTAGCTCCAGCGGCCATGACAGGGTCGGCCGTGGCAAAAATGTCTGTTTGAATTTCCTTCGCAATGGCTAAATGCATCGCATCGACCATCCGAAGCGGTAAATCCGAAAGTACCGATAAGAGATTGACAGCGCCTCGCGCCACGCCATCAGAAAGCGGATGACAGATCAGAAACTTCTGCCGAATATCTTCTTCAAAGGTCGCAAATACCTTTATCTCTGTGTTCGGATCAAGATTTCCCTCTCTGCGAAGTCTGGCGAGAAGGTCGCGCATCTCTACCACGGTAAGCTCGCTGATCACAACAGGACCATGTTCCTGAATATACTTCTCAACCTCGTTCGACTGTTCTTCCGGAAGGTACCATTTTGCCAGGGCACTCGTATCAAAATAGATAACCTGCCTCATCTTTCTTCTCTAATTTCGCGGACCAGCTTCTCGCTTCCTTTTCGGATTTGTGGCATTGCTTCACGAAGCCCGCGATGTGACGGGATCGGCCTCTTCCTCCCGATCTGAACCACGCGGGCGATAGGCTCTCCACGACGAGTGATCATGACTTCCTCCTCGACCGCGAGCAACCGGTCCAGATGCGTAAGTGACTGCCGAACTTCCCGTATCGTGAGTTTCTTCATCTTTCGTCCTGTTTAGTCCAAGTGCCCAGATATGTGTATATGTGGCACATCCACTGAAAAAAATTTGTTCCTAATATGAATATCGAACTTTTTTGCACCCCACGACAGCTTTAGAACTTATCATGGCATATCAGAATTTCAACAGGGGATAAAGATTCCCCCGTTCTATTCAAGATGAGAATCCAGGAAGCCGCCAACTATCTGAAGTGATCGAGCAATGACGTAAGCCCTTTGCTCATTAAATAATTAAAGCAAAGGGCCTATATTCCCCACGATTCTTAAACAGCAATGTTGATCAAAATTATTTTTTAGTTTCAACAAACATTATAGTAACTTCTGCAACTATCTGGTTACCAGAATTTTCGAATTTTTTCCGATCGACAATCACAAACTCCAATCCTGGCTTTGGATTACACATTGCCGCTATATCCTGGAACTGCATAACACTGACACGCCACCCGATTAAGTTGTCAGGATATATCAGGTTCAAATCAATACTAGGAAGGTAATCGGGAATATTAGCCCCAAACGGCTGGCCATTGCAGATTCCTGAAAACGTAATATCTATTCCCTCAGTTGAGTTATTTATAATCCCCAGCACTCCATCTATGACCGGACCTACTAAACGCTCCCCTAATCCTGACGGTGGGTGGGGTTCCCCGGCAAAGGCAATTGGGATCAACAACAATGGAATTAACAAAATGCTCACTATAAGTATCTTCTTCATTGTCTCAGTCCTCCTTTTGGTTTTAAAAGAATAAAGTTCATCCTCTTATTTTAAATCTTCAAGCCTCAAACCTCCAACCTCTATCCTTTTTCCTTTCTAACGTCACCTCCCTCCAAACTTAAATACCGCATAGCGCATTGCGCATAGAGCATAGCGTAAAGCCTCTGAACTGCGTAATTCGAATACTAAAATAATGGAACAATGACCGAAGTTAACCCATTATTCCATTTTTCTAATATTCCATCATTCCATGATGGTGTTATTTTTTCCCTTGGCCTTCGTGGCCAAATCTATCCAGACCCTTTTGTTTGGACAATCTTTCCGATAATTTCACTCCAACCGTGCTTCTTATGGTCTCTGATTTGCCTTTATGTTTGATCCTGTATTCTACCTTTGTGTGCTCCCATTTGCTTCCCACATCTGTGATGATAAACTGCAGCGCCCTGATTTCTGAAATCACTTCGGTTGATAAGCTGTTGCGGTCAGCAACAAACCCCTCAGGCGGTGTTACTGAAGTGGTAACCCCCCAATCGCCTATGCTTTGAAAGACAAAGGGATAGAGCTCCTGAGTCCCATCCCATTCGATATATTCAGGCTCGATGATCATTAGTTCAGATCCTGTAACAACGGTATATTTGGCAGGAACGTTCTTTCCGTCTGCCTTAACGATCAATTGGAGGTATTTATTCATGGTCTCTCCAGGGTCTAACCCTCCGGCACTTACGCCCAAATATACTGAGTCATCGGTGTTGGGATTATTGTCAGGGTCGTAGGCACCTATAATGATATAATCCCCTGGTGGCAGGATTAGGGTTGCCTTGCCGTCATCACCGGTTTGACTAAAATATTGATGGGGACAGGTCCGCCAGATATCCTTATAGTTCTGCCATGTAACCCCATAGGGAGGATTGGTTTGTGTTGCACAGCTATCTGACCTGTTGAAGGCAACAATCTTTAATTCTTTAATCGGCTCCTTCGTTGAGGCCGGTTTGTTTCCAGCTCCAACCTTATGTTTTTCTACCCTGACGTTGATCGTGCCTGTGGCCGTCCCGGAGCCTAATATAGAAAAATTAACAATGTTGGACTCAAAGTGGCCAGCAAAATCAACGCTATCCAAACGTGAATAATCCACAGGAGGCCCGGGGAAATCAATACGAAAATAAGTCCTCATGGGGATCATGGCTTTTACAGACCATTTACCCGACTTCGACAGCGTGTAATAGTCATGCATATTTGGGATAGTAATTGTCTGCGCATACCCGCTTTCGAGCTGCTCAACAGGGTCCCCTTGAACTAACCCCTCGGTTGCAGTAGGAAACACGTAGGGTGGGGGCGGGTCAGGCATTTTCGTATCCGCTAACTGGTTGGAAGTGACAATCCTTCCATCCGGGTCCGTGAAGACGAGAAAGAGATGAAAAGGCTTAGCACTAAGACCCTTTGAGGTAATTTTTCGCAGACCACTTATATTCCCTATGCTCAAGACAGCTCCAATCTTTTCGCCAGAATTATAGGTAGATTTATTAAGGACCAGGCCTCCTTTCAATGGCGGAATCGTTTGGGCATATCCCTCACCGATAATTATCTCTCCTATTAAGGCCAAGATGATTAATAATGTCAGCAGTATCTTTTTCATCTATCTTCCCCCTCCTTCTTCTTTTGAAGGTCGATTTTCAACCTTCATATAACGGACACATATGGTACGCCCAAGGTGATTAGTACGTTACAGATTTCAACTCCTGGGATGCTTATGGATTGTGAATCTTGAGCAATCCCTTAGCATAGTTACTCAAATTGTTGTCCCTGCTCCAATTATTGGACCATTCATACATCAAACAATTGGGGTCTGAATTATGTGGGCCGTCTCCTGCCCCATGGATTATCTCATGAGTTATGGTGTGTTTTAAAACCTGGGGTTTGGTAAATCGGTTGCTTGCATTACCTACTGGAAGCTCTACAACCATTGGCACGTTATTATTGTATCTCATGTTAGAGGGGTTGAATGGAGAAAGATCTTGTAAAAAGCTACCGGGTACCCTGACATCGCTGTTCCATGGGCTACTTGCGCTGGGTCCTGCCTCATAGTTGTTTGTTCCGATCTTGGTATTAACAGCATTATCGTTTTGATCCTCTACTCTGTTAACCGGGTCTAATACAGTATTTGCGGGGTCCCATGTGGGCCAAGGCGAACCCGAGCAGTTTGTACTACTACTAGGGCATGTATTACCATTTTTGTAAGGCATATCATTGAAATAATTATCCAGTGCCAATTGGTAAGCGGTGCATGTTCCGTAGGTTATTGCACTCCCGGGCGGACAAACACCTTTGGTGGACCATTCCCAGTCTCGGATCCTGCCTGTTCGGTGTGCGGTATGCCCCCCAACGTGGTATGGAGAGTCAAGGCCGGTTACTGAATCTGGATAGACTGACGCACCGTCATTGTTGATACTGAGCACACCAATGCCTTGTTGGTTCATGATAGCAGAACTTTGACTGGCTGCATCATAGTCTACTGCATGGACATCAATTCCCGCATTGTACAAAGCTTTGCCGATGGCAAAGGGATGATCCCAGTCAAAGTATCTGAACTTAACGAAGAGGTCTTTTCTAAGAGGATGGGTCCGGAAATGATCTATCTTGAATTCCCCATCAGAGCGCAACTCAGGGACATAGGCTGGGGTTTGATAACTGTATGCAACACATGTTCCTCCTGATGCGCAAGGCGAGTTAGTATTACATTTTCTACTCGACTGGTTGGAACAGTAACCATAATCATTATTCACATTCTCAACAAGGTTCCCCCACTTGAAGCCTCGATATTCTTTGAAAATGGTTATACCGTCACCATCCGGATCATCGTTTGGTCCGTAACCCAACACACCTAATTTATCCAACTGGAATTTATCAGGCAACCCCAACCCTACCGTATCTTTCGGAAGAGTGAAATCCTTATTCACACTTCCACCACCAGAAAGAGTGGCTGTGGCCTGTATGGTGATTGATCCGCCAAAATCAAGGGAGACTAAATCTACAGAATTACCACTTATCACCATTCCTGGAGCACATTGTGTACCATTACAGGTATAATCAGAAAGGGAGTTATAGTCAATTGCAGCGGGTGCATGGTTGGTATATTTACCCGGCCAGCTCGTTACACTCAGTACAGTCAGGCTATTCACACTTCCACCATTAACTGTTGCAGTCACCGTAACATTTGCTCCATCATAGGGGAGCCAATCGTTATAAGATTGACTCATCGCAAAACTGATAGGATTACTCACTGGAGCTCCCGGATAGATATCGGGATTTTCATCATTCGTGTCGCCACTTATTGATAGAAGGGCGGGTATACATGACCCGCTCGTTCCGGTGCAAAGTGCAGAATCGTTAGTACAGAAAATACTTCTGTTGTTTTGACAGACTTTTTCAGAGGGTAATTTATAGGCCGGACTTACCCCATCAATACTATACATGGTAGGTCTTGCGCAGGCAGTAATAATGGTGGCTGGGTTGGAGTCGGCATACCTATCATTGTCTTTGTCCTTATACCATTTAGGAATGGTTTGATCAGGATTGTAGAAATTCGGGCAGGTGTCGCACCCATCTCCGTAGCCGTCGAGATCGGTATCCCTTTGGGAGTCCGTATGTGTAACACCATTTATATCTATCCACGAGGCCACTTTTGTATTTTTAAAACCCGGACAATTATCCATATAATCGAGTACATTATCTCTATCGTCGTCACGGGCTGTAGGATCTCCACTTACAGGATCCCCTGCAATGCCAAGCACTTGGATGGTATGGTCTGACATGATGTGTTCAAAGGTATAACTGGTGAGTGCTCCACGTGATTCTCCGTCCACTATCACGTCAGTGACGATACAACCCAGACCCGCCGCTTCAATTGCGAACGGTTGACTCCAATCATATGGTAAGTTCGGTATTGTGCCTGATGGGGAGATAGTACTGCAGGCATCAGCCGATGCAGTAATAGTGAAGGTGGGGTTGACCGCGAAACTTGCAGATATCCAATGGCTCGCCATGACGTTTATAAAGGGATAGCTGGTAGGTGTTCCAACTGGAGTCCCATCAACTGAGACACTTAAAATATGGTAGTTTGGGTTAGGTGTAATGGTACACGTAGAGCCTCCACCAGAGTTCACTATCGTTGGGTCACACGATATGTATCCATTGGTGGGCAATGGTGAGACAGTGATGAGATATGTGTTGGGGGCTGCAAAGGTGACCACTACATTATGATCAGCGGTCACATTGGAGATCACGTAGGGGTTAGCAACAGTCACAGGAAGTCCGTTATCCGTGATTAAAGCAACATAATAGGCGCCAGTAGGGTAAAAGGTGATCGTAGCGGTACCGTTGTAACCGACCGACTGGGAGGCTGGGTAAAGCGTGCCGTTTTCACCTGAGACCGAGGCTGTTACAGTGTAAGCAGTAGGCGTGAAGGTGACGGTCGCCGTGTGAGTAGACGTTACGTTCGGGATCGTCCAGGTATTGCCCACCAGGGTGCCTTCGGAGACCGAAGCGGTGTAGCCGGGAGTAGCTGTAACAGTGAAGGTTGCTGTGGCGCCTGAATTCACTGTTTGGCTTCCTGGTGTGATAGAACCGCCCTCTGGCGGAGAAGCTTGAGCAGTAATAGTATATTGAGGAAATATCCCTGTGCACACCTCACCTGGAGCTACAGTGGTGTTTACAGGAGTGACGTTGGTGTCGGTTACTGTTGCGGATGTATCTGTAATAGTTGGGGTAGGCGTGGTTATCGTAGCAGAGGTATCGACCCCGGTCACAGTTGTCACCCCAATCAATCCTGCTGGACAGCCGTCGATATTTCCGTTTGAATCGAGCTTCAGTACCCAGGCATCATAGTTCCCTGCCCCGAAAGAAGTGGTATACCCTGGCATAATGTATCCACCATCCGAGGTCTGCTGGATGATACCAGGAGAATCATCCCCGGTACTGCCATACGTTTTTTGCCATGCCACGCTGCCATCGGGGTTGAGCTTGAGCACCCAGGCATCATAGTTCCCTGCTCCGAAAGAACTGGTTGCCGCTGCCACAATGTATCCACCATCCGAGGTCTGCTGGATGCCGGCAAGATCATATCCCGCACCGCCATACGTTTTTTGCCATGCCACGCTGCCATCGGGGTTGAGCTTGAGCACCCAGGCATCATAGTTCCCTGCCCCGAAAGAAGTGGTATACCCTGCCACAATGTATCCACCATCCGAGGTCTGCTGGATGTGACCGGCAAAATCTTGCGCCGTACCGCCATAGGTTTTTTGCCATGCCAGGCTGCCATTAGCGTTGAGCTTGAGTACCCAGGCATTAGTGCTTCCTGCTCCGAAAGAACTGGTTGACGCTGCCACAATATATCCACCATCCGAGGTCTGCTGGATGGAATAGGCAAAATCATCCGCAGCACCGCCATAGGTTTTTTGCCATGCAACACTGCCATCGGGGTTGAGCTTGAGCACCCAGGCATCAGTGTTCCCTGCCCCGAAGGAAGTGGTTTGCCCTGCCACAATGTATCCACCATCCGAGGTCTGCTGGATTGAAAAGGCAATATCGTACCCCCCCACACCACCATAGGTTTTTTGCCATGCAACACTGCCATCGGCGTTGAGCTTCAGCACCCAGAAGTCATAGCCCCCTGCACCGAAAGAATTGGTCCCCCCTGCCACAATGTATCCACCATCCGAGGTCTGCTGGGGAGCAGGGTATGAGTCGTACCCCGCACCGCCATAGGTTTTTTGCCATGCCACGCTGCCATCGGCGTTGAGTTTCAGCACCCACATGTCATAGTTCCCCGCCCCGAAAGAGCCGGTTTTCCCTGCCACGATGTATCCACCATCCGAGGTCTGCTGGATGGATTCGGCAGAATCGTAGCTCGAGCCACCGTAGGTCTTGGCCCACGTGGTAACTGCTGGCGGAGTTGTGGTGAAGTTAGCGGTCACGGTTTTGGTTTCATCCATTGTCACTTTGCAGGTTAAGCCGCTGGTCAGACATGGCCCGGACCACCCTCCAAAATAAGAACCTGAATCCGGAGCGGCGGTTAGGGTGACGATGGTTCCGACGTCGTAGCTCTGACTGCATGTCGAACCACAATCAATCCCGACAACCTGGCTCCGAACTGTTCCGTTGCCTAACTTAACGACTGTTAGAAGCTGTTTTTCTGCCACCTCACTTGTGTAGTCACTGTAAACAGTATTTTGGTTATTGGCATGGGGATTTGTCACCGTTCGGATTCTGAAGAAATACTCGATCCCCGCGGTCAAACCAGTCACGGTAGCTGTCGGATCGCTCTTTGCCGCTGTGGTTGTGTAATAAGTGTAAGTACCTCCTGAAGTCATACTGTAATAAACCTCGTAACCGCCGGTATCTCCAGTATAGATAATTGGAGTCCAGGTCAATTGCACTGAAGTGCTCGAAAGCGCTGTAGCAGTTAGGTTCGTTGGAGCAACGGTCTGAGTGTTCTCCCAGTTGCCACCATTTTGCTTGCTGTTGAGGAACGTCCGTAGCGTGTCATCCGTCGTATATAGCGCATTCCACCTAAGATCAATTCCGACATTATTAGTTAGTTGCGTGAGGTTTTTCAGAGAAACAGGGATTGGACCCGTGAGCTGGTTGCCATAGAGCCAGAGCATACGGAGGTTGATCAAGCTGCCAAGCGAGTCTGGGATTGTCCCCGTAAGCTGGTTGCTGGACAGATACAGATACTCGAGTTTGGTCAGGCTTTCCAGCCAGGCCGGGATGCTGCCGGTAAGGTGATTGGAAGAAAGATTTATATTTTGCAGGTTGTTCAAGCTGCCAAGCGAGTCTGGGATGCTCCCCGTAAGTTGATTGGCGGCCAGATTTAGATACTCGAGTTTCGTCAGGCTTCCCAGCCAGGCTGGGATGGGCCCCGTAAGTTGGTTGGCGGATAGAGCAAACAACACGAGGTTTGTCAGGCTTGCAAGCTCATCCGGAATGGGCCCTGTTAGCTGGTTGCCTGCCAGTGATAGAGCTTCGAGTTTGATCAGGTTCCCAAGCTCGGGAGGGATGCTCCCGGTAAGCTGGTTGTCGTGCAGACTTATCTCCAGGAGGTTTTCCAGGCTTCCAAGCCCAAGCTCGGGAGGGATGGGCCCCGTAAGTTGGTTGCTGAACAGACATAGATACAAGAGGTTGGTCAGGTTCTTAAGCTCCTTTGGGATGGTCCCGCTAAGCTGGTTGTTGTACAGATATAGCCACAAGAGGTTCGTCATGCTTCCAAGCCTGGGAGGGATACTCCCCGTAAGCTGATTATAAGACAGATTTAGAATCTGGAGGTTCGTCATGCTTCCAAGCTCGGGAGGGATACTCCCCGTAAGCTGGTTGCTGGACAGATATAGAGACAAGAGGTTCGTCAAGTTTCTAATGGAGGAAGGAATCGTCCCTTGAAGGTTATTACTGTCGAGTTTAATTTGTTCAACATGACCATCTCCGGTGCATATTATTCCATACCAACTGCACTCGGGTCCTGTCATCGTGTCCCAGCCGCCTTTATTGTTCCAACCTGGACTGTTTGTGAAGTTGTAAAGGTCGATGAGCGCAGCGCGCTCAGCGTCCGGGACATATCCAGTGGGATAAGATGAGAAATTATTGGGATTGGTTCCAAGAGCAAACTCTCTTGCGTTACTGTAACCATCGCCATCCGGATCGCCCGATCCCACTTGGTTTAAATTCCCGAAGTTGGCCATTTCCCAGCCATCTGGTAAGCCATCACCATCAGAATCGCCTGCGGAGAGAAGGAAAGTAGCCGTAACGGTTTTATTCGCGTCCATGGTGACAATACAGCTGCCTGACCCCGAGCATCCGCCACCTGACCATTGATAAAAGAAATAGTCAGCGCCGGGGTAAGGAGTCAGGGTTACAGAAGCTCCAGAATTATAAGTACCTCCTAGCGGGTCGAGTGTGACAGAGCCTGCTCCTGATACTACTATAGTTAATGAATAAGTTTGAATCCCAGTACAAACAGAACCTGGAATTACAGTGGTTGTTACTGGAGTAACAGTAGTGTTGGTTACTGTTGCGGAGGAGGTTCCGATGGTTGAAGAATGAGAGGTTGCGGTTCCGGTCGGCGTTCCCACGGAGACTGAAGGTGTTCTTATCAGTCCTGCTGGACATCCGAAGATGTTGCCATCGGAATCGAGCTTTATGACTAGGGCGTCATATCCACCCGCTCCAAAAGAGCGGGTTTGAGCGGCCACGATATAGCCTCCGTCGGAGGTCTGCTGAGAATTGAGGTTGACAAATTCAAAGTCGGAACCGCCATATGTTTTCTGCCAAACCACGGTGCCCATGCTGTCAAGTTTTATGACCAAAGCGTCATATCCACCTGCTCCAAAAGAGTTGGTTATCCCAGCCACGAAATATCCGTCATCGGAGGTCTGCTGGATGGACAAGGGATTGTCATCACTTGGGCCGCCATAGGTTTTTTGCCATTCTATATTGCCATTGGCGTTGAGCTTCAGTACCAAGAAATCCGTGCCCCCTGCCCCGGAAAAAGTGGTTCCACCTGCCACGATATAGCCGCCGTCCGAGGTCTGCTGAATGGATGTGGCAATATGTAAAATTGTATAGGTTTTTTGCCATTCTATATTGCCATCGCCGTTGAGCTTCAGTATCCAAGCCCCGGATAATTGGGTATACCCTCCCACAATATATCCGCCATCTAAGGTCTGCTGAATGGACCAGGCCCCATCCTCTATTCCAAGACTTGGGCCGCCAAAGGTTTTTTGCCAGGTGACATTGCCAAGGCTGTCGAGTTTCAGTACCCAGGAGTCATCGAACCCTTGTCCGAAAGAATAAGTATACCCAGCCACGATATAGCCGCCATCTGAGGTCTGCTGGATAGACCAGGGATTATCTTCCTTGGAGCCGCCAAAGGTTTTTTGCCAGGTGACATTGCCAAGGCTGTCAAGTTTCAGTACCCAGACATCTCCACTTCCTGCCCCGAAATTAGTTTCGCCTGCGACAATGTATCCGCCATCCCAGGTCTGCTGGATGAAAGTGGGGGATTCATAAGGTGAACCGCCATACGTTTTCTGCCAAGCCACGCTGCCATCAGCGGTGAGCTTCAGTACCCAGAAATCCGAGTCCCCTGCCCCGAAAGAGAAGGTATACCCTGCCACAATATATCCTCCGTCCGAGGTCTGCTGAATGGCATTGGCAGCGTCACCGCCAGAGCCGCCATAGGTCTTTGCCCAGGTGGTAACCGTTGGCGGTGTTCCAGTGTTAAATGTAGCGGTTACGGTTTTATCTTTATCCATCATCACTTTCCACGTTAAAGCTTGGTACGTATCCGTTCCATCTGACCAGCCAGCAAAATAGGAACCGGTATCTGGTGCAGCGGTTAACGTAACAACGGTGCCTGTATTATAAGCTTCTGTGCAGTCAGATCCGCAATCTATACCTGCGACCTGACTTCTTACCGTCCCGTTGCCTGATTTTGAGACATTAAGGGTATATCCTTGCGCTAACAGCGATGTTGTAGCTCCTAATAAGAGTGTAAACAACACAGCAGCAAATACCCCGAAGCCTTTGAGTGGTTTTCTTTTACGACCCCCCAAACCTATTTTTATCTTACCCATTTTGGAATCCTCCCGTCTTAAATAGCATAGCGCATAGAGCATGGCGCATAGCGTTTAAAAAAAGTGTCTGTGTCAGTGTGTCTTTCACCCTCACCCCACCCTCTTTACCAGTTGATGCCGCTTTTTTCCCGCCAATCGGCCCCGAACCTCGTATCGAAGAATCCCTGCAATTTCTCAAAGAGTCGCTTCCATGCCGGAAAGTAATCATGACTTAGCACATCTTCGAGGAATGGAACGATCTCTCCCAGCTTCTCTTTGGGGAGGTACGATCTTGCCTTCATCTCAAAGGACTGTTTCAGGGCTTCGGGTGATAGGGCATGTGCTGTCAACATGGTAACTGGAAAATTGCGAGTCACTGCTAATTGCAAAAGATCGAAACCCCGAACGCCCATGATGTCGAGAATGACCAGGTCGTAGGTCCATAAGACCATCATTTCGGACGCTTCTTTAAAGGTAGTGGCCTTGTCGATCTTGCAATTCGGGCAAGCCCCAATAATCTCCTCTTCGAGAACAGAAAGGACATCCGGTTCATCATCCACCGCGAGAATTCTCCTGCCGTCTAAAATAGAGGATTTCATGGTCTTTTTCTCTGTCCTATCCCATTGCCTTCAGTTTTTTTGGGCTTTGTCTGTTTCTCTTTTTTCGGGTTCAAGATATCCCACAATTCATGGAGGTTACTGAATGCCTTTTTCCCTGTCACCCCAGGTTCTTCGACAACACCAACAAGCAATCGCGGATTATTCTCCGCTTTACGGTAGATACGAACCAGGTAGCTGGTCATGAAAACCCCGGTTTTTAGTGTTCAGTGTTAAGTGTTGAGTAATCATACGTTTGAATTGACAGACAAATAAGATTTGTGATACTCTTTTTAAACAGGAGATTATATGAAAATGCACGTCGTTATCGAAAAGGATGAGTCCGGGTACTTTGTAGCTGAAGTTCCAGCGCTTCCGGGCTGTTTTTCTCAAGGGAAAACTCATGAAGAAGCCCTTACAAATATAAAGGAAGCCATTGAGGGCTGGTTTGAAGTGATGGAATCGAAGCAATCCTTTGATCGCACCCGCCTTATTGAACTCACCGTATAATGGATGAAAAATTAAAACCATGCTCAGGCGCCGAAGCCGTTCGCAAGCTGCAAAGGGCAGGGTGGTTATTTGCCCGTCAGAGAGGTTCCCATGTGATGCTAACAAAGTCTGGTTATCAATGGACACTGTCAGTTCCCCAGCATGATGAACTTGGTCCTGGCCTGCTTCGAAAATTAATCCGTCAGGCAGGGCTCACTGTCGAAGAGTTCAATAAGCTTTAGGCTTAATACCCATCCTAATAAAATCCACATGGCGTCTGCCTCCGGTGGGCAGGCATGGCGAAAACCAAGAAAAAGCCCCGCATTGA
>Ga0315284_10011762_pt1 | contig 12464 bp, 14 predicted proteins | sample YL17G09_16_MG_FD_203696 | JGI IMG/M metagenome (GOLD analysis project Ga0315284, IMG submission 203696) | Sediment microbial communities from Yellowstone Lake, YNP, Wyoming, USA - YL17G09_16 | ecosystem: Environmental > Aquatic > Freshwater > Lake > Sediment | place: USA: Wyoming | collected... | reverse complement strand
GATTGAGACCATGACGACCAATTGGAAAAATGCCTTTGCAAACAGGAAAACGCATCATTTCGAGATCCAGGATGTGATGGTACGGGTGTTTTCTCCAGACACAGCGCTAGCGATTTGCAGCGGGTCATTCAGAAATGAGCTCAAGAGTGGAAACATCTCTAACTACAACTATGTGGCCACCATGATTTGGACGAAGGACACGAGCGGATGGAAGGTGGCCTATTTGGGAGAGAGCTCAGTTGCCAAGCAATAGGGAGCAGCAAATAAATCATCAAGAGAAAGGCATCTGAGAAAACTGATGGCATCCACCCATTATCATGTGCTGAGGGTAAATTCGGCCGCGGGGCGAATTCCATCAATTTGAACGCTTCCGTTAATTATTAGATATAGCACCTGTGATTCAACGTTGTGATGCCCCAGGCATATCGCAGTTTGTCGTGGCTTTGAATGAGATCTTCAAACCCGCTTCTTTGTCGGCAGAAAGGATCCTATGAAACGTATCGTTCCAGTGATTGGATTAATGGTTTTGTTGTTTGTGGTTCCGCTTCAAGCGCAAGTATTGACCGACGCCCAGAAGGCGGACATCGAAAAATCTGTGAAAGACCTAGTAACACAATATTTTCGTGCTTGGGAAAGACTTGATCTAGATGGCGCTATCAAGTTCTGGAGCAGGGATAAGTTAATAGGACAAATGGCCTCGGGGCGCGCGGTTACGACACTCGAAGCCGTCTTAGAATCTTGGAAGGGCAGTAACAAGACCCACAAAGAACATAAAATCGATGACCCTGATGTACGAATTCGGATCATATCACCCGATGCCGTGGTAGCGCAGTTTAGTGCGAGTTGGAAGATTGTCTTCACCAACGGAAACGTCACAACTTACAACTTCATCGCCACAGAGCTCTGGGTGAAGGAGTCAAGCGGTTGGAAGATTACCTTCGAGGCAGCCAGCTCAGCAGCGAAGCAGTGAGGAAGAGTTAGCCTCCATCACATTGCGCCGGAAGGAAGTTGTGACTAGTTTCCCGATGGTCATTTCGTCGTCGGCCTATCCGGAGGCTCGTTTCTGATGTTCAAGCACAATCGGATTGATAAAAGTTCTGATTATCAGCTTTGGGTCAAATGTCAAAATGACATTTCGACTCAGCATTGGGCCTTGCGAGGAGTCCTTTTTCCACTTTGGGAACTGCGAGTCAGTAAAGCCTCTGGACTGCTCGGTGCGACCGTTGCTTTGCGTTTATAAGCTCGAATTTATTCGGTGTTACCTTCAAGGAGGATTCCATGAAAAAGATGACTTTCGCGATAGGATTGGCGCTCTTGTTTTTGTCATTCCCCCTTTCGGCGCAAACCTTGACCGACTCTCAAAAGGCGGACATTGAAAAAGCCGTAAAGCTGCAAATTTCTCAGTACTTTCACACAATAGAAGCTATCGATTATGAAGGTTATTTGAAATGTTTCACTCGTGAAAAATTCATCGGTTGGCTTTCCAACGGACAGGTAGTGACCTCGTTTGATACCTTGAAGCAGCAACAGAAAGTCAATTGGGAAACTCGAAAAGAAGTGAAAATCACTCCTCAGGAAACCAAGGTCACAGTCCTCTCAGCCGAAGCGGCGGTGAGCAGTATCAATGGAACATTTTATACCGCGCTCAAGAATGGAAATGTCACGAACAACAACTGGGGAGTCCTGATCATCTGGATCAAGGAAGCGGGCGCATGGAGGGTGGCCTATACGGGTTCAAGCCAAGTGGCAAAAAATTAGGAATATGTTGAAAAGCCGATTTCCTGTTTTTACGGATCTCTCAAGGAGGACTCTTCTATGAAACTCGTGGGTGTCTCGCTGTCTATTTTGTTGGTATTGTCCATTGCTTTTGCTCTAGCCGCTGCGGAATCAAGTGGCATTCCGAAAGAAGCGATTGCCGAGATGCAGTATCGTGTCGGCAAATGGCAAGCCACTGCGTGGATCGATGGAGTTCAGCAAGCGAAACCCTCTTCCGAAACCACAAAATGGGTGGAAGGAAAGTATTGCATCCAAATTACTTCATCCTATGTCGACAAAGGAAAAGACATCGACGAAACTGCACTCGTTGGATGGGATGCAGACAAGAAGCAGCTTGTTGAGAATTGGTACGACTCGAACGGAGGCTACGCTTCTTATCGCTACTTCCTTGGCAAGAAGAAAGACTCGTGGGTTGGTAGTTTCACAGCGATCTATGCCGATGGCAAGAAGCTCGAGGGTGAATCCATCGTCGAAAAAAAAGGCCCTGACGAATGGGAATGGAACGCTACGTATATGGACGCGGGCAAAACGCACACCTGGCGAACGATCAACCGCAGGGTGAAGTAAGCTGCGGATGTTCTGGATGCAGCCAGAGATCTGTCTCAGAGGTTACCAAGTGTTTTAGGTCCCGATTCTGATGACATTTGGGCTTAATTGCAGGATTAAAGTATTGACACAATTTGCGGTTCATACAAGGAGGCAACCATGAGGTATCCCATCGCAGTTTTTGCAGTCATCGCTGTTTTAGCAGCGCTCGGTTTGTGCGCTCAGGTTCCCGATCCTCTGAACGGAACCTGGAAGCTCAACGTTGCGAAATCCAAAGTCAGTGCGGCCGAACTCGCCCAGAAGAGCGCCACGACAAGGTTTGAGGTCACACAGGACACAATTAAGATGGTCAACGATGCAGTCGACGTCCAAGGGCGGGTAATGCATGCTGAATATACTGCTAAGTTTGACGGTAAAGACTATCCCTGGAAGGGCACAATTGATGGGAAGCCAAATCCTGACCAGGACGCAGTCGCGGTACAGCGAGTCGACTCTCACACCTATCTGGTAACAAATAAGCTGAAAGGTCAGACGCTTACAATCCAGCGCACCGTGGTTGCCGATGATGGCAAGTCCAGGACGAATACCGTGATCGGGAAAACTGTCCAAGGCCAGCCAGTGAACGTTACCATGGTTTACGAAAAGCAATAGGGATGGTGCCTGGCTGTTTCTGATGCCGTGCCCGGCGATCTCTGTTCATCAAACACTAATCTTTATCGGAGGAGGTATTATGAAACGTTTTTGGCAACTCCAAACATTGCTGCTTTGCTTCCTAACCGCGACCATTGGATTCTCTATGCAGGGCAACGAAAAATGGCTCGGCACATGGAAAATGAATCCTGCAAAGTCCAAATTCAGCCCGGGTCCTCCAGATCGAGAGTGGACACTTCAATTCGACAAGATCGCCGAGGGCATCAAACTCACATCTTCCGGCATCAATGGCCAAGGCGAAAAGCGGACCTATTCATTTGTATCCCGCTTTGACGGCACCGAGGTGCCATGGGTGGGCAACCCTAGCGTCGACGCATGCGCTCCACTCAGGATGAGCGACAACCTTTACGTCAACATCGCCAAAAAGGGGGGAAAGTTGCTCCAGATCGTCAGGGTGGAGGTATCACAAGACGGTAAAACCCTGACTGTGATTCAGACGGGCAACGTCGATAACCTGGTTGTATATGACCGCAAATAATGCGGTGTGTTTATCAGGTGAGAGAATCGCTAATTCTTAAATATCGATCATGAATCTAAGAAGGAGGTCGTTTTATTCGCGCAGAGCGCCAGCAAATAAGGAGCATGCAATGAGAAGGTTCATTTCTGCTGCCATTTTGACGCTGACAGTTTCCTGTCTAACGGCTGGACAGGCAAAACCACAAGCACCGGCCGCGTCAAACAACGAGGTGAAGCGTTTCATTGGCACATGGAGACTGGTCACGATCCTGGTAAACGGCAAGATCGATCCGATTCACGGCGCTCGTCCAACTGGACTCCTTTTCTACGACACGACAGGACACATGGCGGCTCAGAATATGCCGGATCGGTTGCGGCCGAAGTTCGCAGGTGCCGAACCAACACCCGAGGAAGCCAAGTCCGCTATCACTGGCTATAACGCATATTGGGGCACCTTTACTGTTGACGCGAAAGTGCGCACGGTTACGCATCATATTGAAGGTAACCTGATACCCACCGGCGTCGGAGTTGATGCTGTGCGGCGATATCAATTCGATCCGAATGACAGGTTGATTTTGACACCCGTCCAGAATCCGGCGATGCAGCTGACGTGGGAACGCATTAAATGATCTACCTTGTGAGCCGGGTGGCCTGGTTCTTATTCGCGTTTGTAACACCCTGGGAGGACGTAATGAAATGGAGTCGATCGGCTGCTCTGGCATTTGCGGTTTGCCTCGCCGTTTCCTGCTCACGCGCTCCGCAGCTGGATCAACGGATCATGGAAATGGTTTCAGTTCACAACCAGCATGACGTCGAAAAAGAGCTTTCATTCTATACCGATGATGCAACCTTCGTCATTTCAGGGGAACAACCGGTAATCGGCAAGGCTGCGCTGCGGGAGCTTTTTGCGTCAGACGCCGCTGCGGGATCGGAAATCGCATATGCCGGCATGGTTGTCAGCGGCGACACCGCTAGTGCTGAATCGGTGTCAGAAAAAAGTGAGCTTTTACTTTTGATGGGAGTTCCCGTATTGCATTGGAAACCGGGCTCCAAAAACATTTTCAAGAACGGTCTGATCTATCGAGTGGAACTTACCCCCATCGAGGATAAAGATGCTGAAATATATAAAAAGACCTCAGCGGATTTCATGAAATGGCTTGCCGTTGTGCATCCTGAGCGCGTTCCGGAGTTTCAATCGACGACGCATAGTGTCAAGTCCGTCAAGGCATGGGTTGAAATGCTCAGGGAATGGCGCGCCCAATAGGTTCATCGGGACCCACCACTTTGACATAGTCTTTCATGTTCGTACGTGCAGACGCAGAAGCGCATAGCGGATTCGAAGCATGATAACAAACCGAAGGAGGATACCCATGTCAGAAGAGAACAAGGCCGTGGTTCGCCGTTACATTGAAGAGATCTTGAACCGGTCCAACCCGACTCCTGTGGAGGAGATTTTCTCCACAGACTCGGTTTTCCATGCGCCCGGCATGCCTGAGCTCCGAGGTCTCGAAGGTCGCAAGCAGCTCGTCATGACAATCCACAACGCTTTCCCCGACATTCGATACAGGATCGAGGCCATGATCGCTGAAGATGACAAGGTCGCAGTCAGCTGGACCACGGTTGGATCGCATAAAGGGGAGTGGCTGGGGATCGCACCCGCGGGCAAACAATTAGCAGGCTCGGGGATCTGCCTTTTCCGACTCGCGGGCGGAAAGATCGCCGATGAGCTGGCGCAGTTCGATTCGCTCAGCACGATGCGGCAACTGAGCGGGACCGCGCCAGTACCCAAGGCAGCCAAGAAATCCACGCCCAAAAGCAAGCCAAAACCCAAGGCCAAACCCAGAGGGAAGCTGCAAGGAAAAGCAAAGCCTCGGAGCAAAACCAAGCCCAGAGCCTGATTGTAATCTGAAGGCCAGCGAGAAGGGGGAACGCAATGTCAAAAGGAATAGTTTGCCTTAGTGCGACCGTTCTGATCGCCGCGGCCGTTCTCGTCGCAGGAGGCGCTGCGCAATCAGTATCATCATTCGTGAGCAGCGATCTTCACAGCTTCCGGCAAGTGGGAGAAGTCCACTTTTCTCCTGATGGAAAATCCATTGCTTACACCGTCATAAGCAATGACCAGCCCGGACGTCCATACAGCCAGCTTTTCGTCATGGACATAACCACGCGAATGTCGCGCCGAATTGGCGGCTCGAATGACACAGCTTCCTCAATCCATTGGTCGCCGGATGGAAGCCGGCTCGCCTACTTCGGCAGCACTGGGGGCAACTCCGGTCTGGTGGTTATCCGAGCTGACGGCTCAGACGCGGCTGTCCTGGCACCTGTACAAGGCACAAACCACAATCTGCCGGCTTCCGAGGGCGTGGGGTCAGGTCTGGAATATTTCATGTTCTGTCGGTTGCATGACGTGCTCGAAAACATCAACGGGCAAAATGAGATTTTGCCACCCGATATCAAATGTGCGGCTTCCTGATACCAATTTCAAAAGGAGGGCGTGATGGTTCGTGCTGCGATACTCGCGTTTGTGTTTTGCCTGCAATCAGCCTATGCTGCCTGGGCGCAACCCCAGCTGCCCGACACCGCAGTCATCATGTCACGCATCGAAGCACCGCAGGTACCCGACCGCGGCGGCCTCGACTCCTATTCCATGCGTGAGCTCATGGATCTCCTGGGAGTCCGAGGCGTGAGTGTTGCCGTCATCCAAGATTTCAAGATTCACTGGGTATAAGCCTATGGGGTTGCCGATGCGACTTCAGGCACCCTGGTGGACACCGATAAGCTCTTTCAGGCTGCCTCCATGAGCAAACCCGTGGCGGCGAAGGATGGTACTTCAGTCATGGCGGATCGAACTGGGGCTTCTGCGGCAAATTCATTGCCCATGTGAGCAAAGGTTACGGTGTGGCGATTATGACGAACGGGGACCGCGGAGGGACCTTGGTCGATGAACTCGTCGCACGCATTGCTTCCGCATACAACTGGGATTCGCTGTATAAGCCTATAGTGCGGTAACCGTTCGAATGTTGCTATGCCGTTCCGAAAACAGAAAAAGGCGGCGCTCCGACTCTGCAAAAGTGGGGTTGCATGCCAGTGCGTGCAGCCGCTCCGGAGCAGGTCAGATCGCTGACAAGTACCGGATTCCGATGACGGCAAGTGCCAGGTGAAACCCTGGCCATTGCGTACTTCATAGGGTGTCGCATTCTGATGAGTCTGCAAACTCGCTGTTCCCGAACAATTGACCAAGCGTTGCGGATTCGGTTTCCGGGGCCGCATCATCCGAATTATAATGACGGCAATTCCAGTTGATGTTATTGCAGTGCGCGAATTGCCGTAACGGAGGCTCCCATGCCCGAGATCGGCCAGACCATTTCGCATTACCGGATCTCTGAAAAGCTGGGGCAAGGAGGGATGGGCGAGGTTTTCCTGGCTCACGACAGCTCCCTGGATCGCAAGGTTGCGCTCAAGTTCCTGCCCGATATTTTCTCCGGCGATCCCGAAAGGCTGGCGCGCTTCGAGCGCGAAGCCAAGCTGCTGGCATCGCTGAATCATCCTAATATCGCCACGATCTACGGCCTGGAGCAGGCAGATGGAAAGCGCTTCCTCGCCATGGAGCTTGTGGAGGGGGAAACGCTGGCGCAGCAAATCGAGCGCGGGCCGCTGACTGTAAATGAGGCTCTCGAAGTATGCCGCCAGATTGCGGAAGGGCTGGAGGCAGCCCACGAAAAAGGCGTTATTCACCGCGACCTGAAGCCAGCGAACATCAAAATCACGCCGGAAGGCAAGGTCAAGATCCTGGACTTCGGTCTCGCCAAGGCGTTTCAGGGCGAAAGTTCGGCGGCGGATGCATCGAAATCCCCGACCCTTACAAACCAGATGACGCAAGCCGGCGTGATCTTGGGGACCGCGGCCTATATGGCTCCCGAGCAAGCCAAAGGTAGAGTGGTGGATAAGCGGGCGGACAGCTGGGCGTTCGGCTGCATCCTCTACGAGTGCCTGACCGGCAAGCGCCCCTTTAACGGCGATACGATTACTGAAACGCTGGCATCGATCATCAAGACTGAGCCGGACTGGGACGCCCTGCCCACGGAGACGCCTGAATCGATCCGCAGATTGCTCCGGCGGTGCCTGCATAAAGATCAGGGGCTGCGCCTGCGCGACATCGGCGACGCCCGCATTGAAATTGGCGATTCGGCAGATCATCCGTTCAAAGCAGCGCCGGCTCAACGGCGGTTTTCGGTTCTGTGGCCGGCGGTTGGTGCGGCCCTGATGCTTGTTGCCGGCATCCTCATCGACCGGCTCTTGACAGGTCACTCCTCAATCCCTCTTTCTTCTTCTGTGGTCACCTCAACGATCAAAGTCGAACCGGGACTCTGGCTGGATGGCATGCGCCGGGATACGGAGATGGAGCGCCCCAGCCGTACCGCGATGGCTATTTCGCACGACGGTCGGTTTGTAGTGTATAGCGCGATTGAAGAGAATCCGGGTCCGGAGGCAAGAGCCCGGCTGTTCATGCACAGAATGGATCAACCGCAAGCCACGCCGATTCCAGGAACCGAGGGCGGCATCAATCCTTTCCTTTCACCCGACGACGGCTGGGTTGGCTTCTGGGCAGACAGGCAGTTGAAAAAGGTCTCTGTAGAAGGAGGTGTACCCAAGATCTTATGCAATACCTCGCCGCAGATTTTTGGCGCGAGTTGGGGAAGGAATAACAGCATCGTATTCTCGAATGGATGGACCACCGGGCTCTCTATCGTTTCGACTGATGGCGGAGATCCCAAGCCCTTGACCAATCCGGATCCGAAACGGCACGAGGGCAGTCACCGCTTGCCATCCTGGCTTCCCGATGGCAAAGCCCTGCTGTTCACCATTATGAAGAATGTTTTCGACAGACAACCGCGGCTTGCCCTGTATCGGACAGATACCGGCAAGTGGGAAGAGCTATCGCCGGATGGAGCAGATGCGAAATACATTTCCACGGGGCACCTGATTTTTCTCAGCCAGGCTACTCTGATGGCCGTGCGATTTGACCCGGTCAATCTGAAGGTCATCGGGCAACCATCACCGCTATTGAAAAACATCATGCAAGCCTATTCCGATGACGCCGGGCTTCATACAGGTGCCGGCCAGTTTGCAGTATCGGATGCCGGATCACTTATCTATGCTGCGGGCGGCATCACCCCGGACGAAAAGCGTTCTCTTGTATGGGTGGATCAGAGTGGGAAAGAGCTGCCGGTCACGGCAAGGCAAATGGATTACACCCAACCGCGACTTTCTCCTGACTTCCAGCGGATTGCGTATGCTACAGATGGGCGAGATAGCCGGGTATGGGTATACGACATAGGCAGAGATGGGATTAATGCGGTTACCGAGATGGCAAGGCCATTTTGGCCGGTCTGGTCCAGCGACGGAAAGCAGCTTATCTTCGGATGGTTCGATCCCGTGGTGCAGAACATCTTCTCTCGGCCGTTCGATGGAAGCGTAGCAATGGGTCGGCTTACCACGAGCACAAATGCTCAATGTCCGGGATCTTTATGGAAGGACGGAAAGACGCTTGCCATCGTGGAGATCCGCCAAGACGGTAATTTTGACATTGCCCTGCTCGATACCGGCATAGGGCGTGTAACACCCTTGCTGAATTCGCAATATGACGAGAAGTTTCCGGAATTCTCACCTGATGGCCGCTGGATTGCCTATACGTCCAACAAGACTGGGCGCCAAGAGGTATATGTGCAGGATTTTCCCAAGATGAATTCATTAGAGAAGGTGTCGAGCGAAGGGGGAATCGAACCGGTGTGGGCAAGAGACGGAAAGCGCCTTTATTATCGCTGGCCGGATGAGCTGCCGAACCAGATGTGGGTCGTGGATATCCAGACAGACGGCAGCTTTGCGGCCGGCAAGCCGCACCTGCTTTTCCAGCAAAGCGGATATCTTTGGTCGGCTCCCATCCGTGCCTATGACATAGACCGTAATTCGCAGCGATTTCTCATGGTCAAGCGTGAACAAAGGAAGCCCACGCCTGTCACCGAAATGACCCTCGTGCAGAACTGGTTCGAGGACCTCAAGCGCCGCGTCCCAGTTAAGTGAAATTGATCATGTCCTACTGGAGGTCCGCATGCCCGAGATCGGCCAGATCATTTCGCACTACCGAGTCATTGAAAAGCTGGGGCAAGGAGGGATGGGTGAGGTCTTCCTGGCTCACGATACCTCCCTGGATCGCAAGGTCGCCCTCAAGTTCCTGCCCGATATTTTCTCCGGGGATCCCGAACGCCTCGCGCGTTTCGAGCGCGAGGCAAAGCTGCTCGCATCGCTGAACCATCCCAATATTGCCACGATCTATGGTCTGGAGCAGGCTGAGGGAAAGCGCTTCCTCGCCATGGAGCTTGTGGAAGGCGAAACCCTGGCGCAGCAGATCGAGCGCGGGCCGTTGCCTGTAGACGATGCGCTGGAAGTCTGCCTCCAAATCGCAGAAGGGCTGGAAGCTGCACATGAAAAAGGCGTCATCCATCGTGATCTGAAGCCCGCCAATGTAAAAATCACACCAGAAGGAAAGGTGAAGATCCTGGACTTCGGCTTGGCAAAAGCATTCCAAGGCGATTCGCCCGCAGCAGACGCATCGAAGTCACCAACGCTCACGGATCAGATGACGCGGCCCGGCGTAATTCTGGGGACAGCAGCTTACATGGCGCCAGAGCAGGCCAAAGGCAGAGCTGTGGACAAGCGCGCAGACATTTGGGCATTTGGCTGCATCCTTTACGAGTGCCTGACCGGCAAGCGCCCTTTCGAAGGAGAAACGATAACTGAAACCCTGGCTGCGATCCTCAAAGTGGAGCCGGACTGGAAAGCAATGCCAGTTGCTGTTCCCTGGAGGGTGAAGGACTTGGTGCACCGATGCCTCGAAAAAAATGCCCAAGAGCGCCTTCATGATATTGCCGATGCCCGCATCGAGATCATGCATGGTGTATTAGCGGTACCTGGAGTCGAGGAATCAATTGCTCTGGCACCTGTCCGATGGCGGATCCTGCCATGGCTTGTGGCAGTAGTCATGACGCTGACTGCAGCTGCTTTTGCCCTGCGCGGACTATTGCCGCCGGCGAAGACTAGCCTGCAAAGGCGGTATTTCGTAGTTCCCTTGCCGGAGCCGGACAATTCACCCAGCAACTTTCTCAAGCTGGCTATCTCACGCGATGGCACGCAACTGGCATACGCAAGCGGCTCCCCGAGCGGGCTCCTTTACCATAAACGCCTGAACGAGTGGGATTTCAAACCCGTGCCTGGCACCGAAGGCGCCCGAGACCCCTTTTTTTCCCCGAACGGCGAATGGCTAGGTTTTTCCGCCGGCGGAAGGTTGATCAAGGTACCGGTTGCGGGTGGACCCCAGATCCCGCTCACCGAGACGATTGGGCCCAACATACTCGGCGAGAGATGGGAGACCGACGATTTCATCCTGTTTCAGCCCGATTATGATCGCGGCATTGCGTACGTTCCAGCTTCCGGAGGAACATGGGAGTTTATCCTTCGGCCGGACCCCAAAAAGAATGAACGTGGCCTGCTATGCCCGCAACGTCTGCCTCTGGAGGATCTGCTGCTGTTCACCGCTTTCACTGGTGACATCGCCTCGTTTAATGAAGGCCGCATCGCGGTCGGCCGCCCTGGCAACAGTCCAGAGAGGTGGGATCTCACCGGTGGCACCTATGGCCGCTACCTCCCGACAGGACACCTCGTGTACGCTTATGACGGCAAGCTGATGGCAGCTCCCCTGGATCTTGCGCGACGCTCCCTCGCCAGGCAAGCGGTAGAGGTTTTAGATGGAATTAAAATGTATCCAATGTCGGCTGTCGCTGAATTTGCCATTTCCGACATCGGCGATCTTTTATATATCCAGGGCGGCATGGTCAAGGGTCGCGATAGCTTTGTGCTGTTCGATCTCAATGGAAATAAAGAAATCATCAGTCCGCCCAGATCTGAAAACGAAAGCCACATCATGCAGAGTCTCCGTTTCTCGCCTGACGGATTGCAGATTGCGGTAGCGATGGCCAAAGCGAACGACGACATACACATCTATGACCGGGTGAATAAAACTCTTACTCGATGCACGTTCGAGAAGGGCGATGAGCAGGTCCCGGTTTGGGTGCCCCCCGAAGGCAAGCGGCTGGTTTATGCTTCGTTAAGTGGACAAAACGCTCGGATGTATATTAAGGATCTGGATAGGAGTGGCAGCCCGGAACCGATTTTTCACGACAATAATCCGCGCTATCCAAGTTCCATCACGCCCGACGGCAAGGTACTGGCCTTCGTGGAAAATAATCCCAAAACGCGTTGGGATATCTGGACCGGCCCGATTGGGAATGCAGGACAGGCGAAACCATTTTTGAATTCCGAGCACTCGGAAGGTTTTCCGGCATTTTCTCCTGATGGGCAATGGATCGCCTATCAATCCGACAAGTCAGGACAAAGACAGGTCTATCTGGCAAGATTTCCGGACGGAAGCAACGAAAAGCCGGTCTCACAGGATGGTGGGACTGAGCCGCGTTGGGCGCGAGATCTATTATCGTAACGGCAACAAACTCATGGCGGCTGAGATTTCCTTCAAGCCAACACCCGATATTGGAAATCGAAGGATGCTTTTTACAACGGATCAGGATATTAAGTATCTTTCCGATCCACCCGGTCAAACCTACGATGTGGCTCCTGACGGCAAGTTCCTATTTATGAAACTCTCGCGGGGCAGCCCGGTCACGCAGCTGCACCTGATCCAGAACTGGTTCGAGGAGCTCAACCGCATCTGCCCCATAAAGTAATCCAAAGGATGTGCCGGAGGTAGATATGCCCGAGATCGGCCAGACCATTTCGCATTACAGAATCCTAGCCCGACTTTCCTAGTTGCTGCGAATATTATTGAGTAACGCTTTGGGATGCAAGCGGTTGCCGTCATTCCGTACTATCCCCTACTGCACTTCGCGTAATAAATCACATAATAG
>Ga0315284_10011761_pt1 | contig 12465 bp, 9 predicted proteins | sample YL17G09_16_MG_FD_203696 | JGI IMG/M metagenome (GOLD analysis project Ga0315284, IMG submission 203696) | Sediment microbial communities from Yellowstone Lake, YNP, Wyoming, USA - YL17G09_16 | ecosystem: Environmental > Aquatic > Freshwater > Lake > Sediment | place: USA: Wyoming | collected... | reverse complement strand
TGTCATCCGTCTTGATGTGGTCAAGTTCCAGTTTGCCGGCGATACCCATATCGGCCACGATGACCCGGGCGCCGGCCTGGCGAGCCAGAACGTTTATGGCCGCGCCGCCCTGCAGGAAATTATAAACCATCTGGCAGGTCACCTCGCGCGGATAGGCGCTGACGCCTTCGTCAACCACGCCGTGGTCGCCGGCCAGGGTAAATATTACCTTATGTTTTATCTTCGGCTTGTCGCTGGCGGTTATGCCGGCGATGTGTTTTGCCAGTTCCTCCAGCCGGCCCAGGCTGTCTTTGGGCTTGGTTAGATTATCCAGATGTTTCTGCACCCGGTTCATGACATCTGTGTCTAACCCGTGTATCTTGGCTATGATGCTATTGAGTAAAATCATATCAATGATTGCCTTTAATCTTTATCGGTATGCCGGTAATCATCATAAAAACATCATCCGCCGCGGCGGCCGCCATCTGGTTGGCTTTGCCGGCTAAATCGCGGAAATCACGGCCCAAAACCGTTTCAGGCACGATGCCAGACCCAACTTCGTTGGTTACCGCAATTACCGTCATATCAGAATCGTTAATCATTCTTAGCACGCTTTCCATCCTCAGAATGACCTTATCGGGATTCTTTAGTTCCAGCATCAAGTTGGAAACCAGCATAGTCAGGCAGTCAATCACCACTATTTCAGACAGGCCCTTGAGATTTAGAATTACCGTATCGACGTTTTTATCCTCCTCGACTGTTTGCCATTCGGCCGGACGCGATTTTTGGTGTGCCGCGATGCGTTGCTTCATTTCCTCGTCCAGGAAACAGGCAGTGGCGATGTAGACTACCCGGTGCGTGGACGGCGGTGCGGACATCTTCCTGGCCAGCTCTACGGCGTAATGGCTCTTACCGCTTCTGGCGCCGCCGGTTATAAGGATGAACTTCTTCATAAAATTCCTCACCGCAAAGGACGCAAAGAATTAGGAATACTATTTAGAGCCTGTAACAAAATGCCTTAAGAAATCATTTTATTACCTGTCGGATAAATCCGACCGCTACAAAATGTGGTTGTAGCGGTGCGATTTATCGCACAATACCTCATTCTGTTACAGGCTCTTAATAAAACTATTTAATTTTCCTCTGCGTTCTCTGCGTCTTTGCGTAGCGTGAGCGGAGTCCCGACCGTAGCGTCGGGGCGGTAAAATTGGCGTTTATTAAACAGCCGGTTTTGGGTTCGGTTTCCCAAAAACCGTTGAGCCCTTTGCCCGATATCTCCCCCAGGATAATCCTGATAGGCCCGCTGTGGCTGACTACGGCCACGGCACAGCCGTCCTTCGCCATTCCATAGCTACGGAGCGGCGGATGGCCATTGTGGTTAGCGCATTCCAATCTTTTAAAGAACCGCTTAACCCGTTTCTGAAGTTGCTTGAGCTTTTCCCCGCCCGGCGCGCCGAAGGTCAGCGGGTTCTTGACCCAGCGCCGTATCGCGCCGGGAAAACGCTTGCGGATTTCTTCAAAGGTCAAGCCCTCCCACCTGCCCAGGTTCGTTTCTTTCAGTTCCGGGCATTTAATTATCAGTTTTTCTCTGTCATTGCCGGCAATAATTCTGGCCGTTTGCATGGCCCGCGATAGGGGACTGCAATAAATAACCATGTCTTTTTCATGGCGCAACTGTTTGTTTAGTTTCTTGGCCTGAGCGATGCCCCTGCGGTTAAGCGGTGCATCGGTAATCCCGCAGAGCCGCTGGGATTCGGTATAGTCGGTTTCGCCGTGACGGATTAAATATAGTTTCATAATATCTCACCGCAAAGGGCGCAAAGCTCGCAGAGTTCCTAATAAAGCGAAAACCCCGCATCTACTCCGGCTCAATTCCTTCGGACAGTGAGTCCTCAGGACGAATCTGGACGGAATAGATGCGGGGTTGCACCCTAATTTACTTTGCCCCGTATTCTTCGGGCGGTTTGCCTCTGGTTCCGCGGAGGCATAATCACCCTCTTAGAGCCACTTAAACATATTGACCCCGAACACTTTCGGGGGCAATATGCTTTTAGTGGGTCTTATCCCGCTTATTCCAGCGGGGACGGTACAGCAGGTCTTCTGGCTAACGGCTCGTTCTAATCCCCACCCCTTCCCATTCTACCTGAATAGAACAGTGGGTAATCGTGGGTTTCGTCCCCGTTTACAGCGGCGGGACCGCTCTCTTTTCCCGCTTATTGAGCCACAGTCCCGCTTGAAGGCGGGATAAACTGCATCCTCCCGAATGCTTTCGGGAGGATCCCAGCGGGGCTTACGTCGGGATGAGATTCCCTTGACTGCACCTGACGCCATATAGCCATAGATAAAACCTGTGTCAAGAAAATTCCTTAGATTATTCAATATATCCGACGACAAGAAGATTGAACGCCACCGTTTGTCCTACTTCCCTGGCAACAGATATAAACATTGTCTGCGGCGTCAGTAAATTGACAATACATTGAACATCCTTTATAGGATATTGTTCCCCCGGAGTAAGTCTGATAGCCGCTAAACGCACACCCCCGGCATTAGTAATAGACCAGATAGCGAACAAAGCGTGAGAAGTCGTAGGTGTCTGAGCCTCTACAAACATCTGGACAATAACAGCTTTAGCAGTAGCAGGAACTCTATCGCTTAAATCAACATCAAGATTATAAGAAGAATCGGTCATATCCGCATGAACCATCAACGGAGTAGAGTGTAAAGTGATAAGGCTTCCAGCAGAGGGAGCATCAACCGGCTTAAACTTTCCTGAAGCTGAATCAAAGGTATAAAGCTGTCCATCCGTGGCCGGAGCGGTAACATCTAATTTACCCGGAGTTACTGCGGCGTCTGCTATCTTCTCGGTTAAGACCTCGCCGTTAATAATCTTCTCGCGGTTAATGCTGTTAGACGCTATCTGCGTATAGCCGACATCATAATCCTTTATTTTAGCGCCGGTCACGGCCTGGTTGGCAATCTCCGCCGTGGCTATGGGCGGGGTTAATGGCCTGCTGGCCGGTGTGAACGACATCTTTGCCGGAGTTACGGCACCATCGGCAATCTCGCTGGTCGCAACCGGCGGGGTGATCGGCCGGGCCACGGAGGGCGGAGCGAAAGACAATTTTAACGGCGTGATTGCGCCGTTGGCGATTTTTTCGGTAGTCACGGAGTTCATTGCGAGTTTAGCGGCGGCTACGGCGCTATCCGCTATTTTTTCCGCCGTTACGCTTCCGGCGGCCAGCTGGACACTGCCCACGGCTGAGGAAGCAATCTTGGGCCCGGTCACGGCCGCAATGGCAATCTTTTCCGTGATTACCGCGTTAGCCGCTATCTTCTCGGTGGTCACGCTTGAAACCTGTAACTTGGCGCTTATAACTGCATTATCTTGTAACTTGGAGCTTGAAACCTGTCCATCCCCTATTTTGGCGGTGATGACGGCGCCGGTGCCGATTTTCTCTGCGGTTACTGCTCCGTCCTTTAACTTGGAAGATGTAACCTGTCCATCGCCAATCTTTGGAGTGGTCACCGCGCCATCGGCAATCTTTTCGGCGATAACGCTTGCCAATGCCAGTTTGGCGGCGGCTACGGCTCCATCGGCAATCTTGGGCGCAGTCACGCCGGCATCCTTGAGCCGGGAGGTGCTCACTGCGCCTGCGGCAATTTTATCCTTAGCCACCGCGCCGTTCTTAATCTTGGCGGTCTCTACGCTGTCTTGCGCTAACTGGCCGGCGCCTACTGCCGAGGATGCAATCTTAGGCGTGGTCACGGCGCCGGGGGCGATGGTAATGGTGGTTACTTCATTTGGTAATAGAGACATAAATATCTCCTGTTCCCCCTCACCCTGCCCTCTCCCTCGAGGGGAGAGGGTTAGGGAGAGGGTGATTTAATTCGTGCCTTTGTGGCAAGTTGTTTTTCTATTTCGGTACTACTCCCGCTGAAATAAGCGGGATAAGGTGCCAGTAATTCCCCCGCCCTTTCTGAAGAAAGAGCGGGGTCAAACTGGCACTAAGGTGCGTATTTAGCGGCTGGGTCGCTGAATGCTCCCTGTCCGGCCGCGCCGACCGCGGCTACCCGGAACCAGAATTTGCCGCCGCTGGTCAGTCCTTTGATGTCGGTGAATGATTCAGTGGCGTTCATTTTATGCGTCCAACTGTCCGGCACATTGGGGTCGGTGGTCATCTGGACGGTATAACTCTTGGCGCCGCGGACCGGCTCCCAGTTAAGGACAATCTCGCCGTCCTCATCGCCGGATGTGGCATATAAGCCCATCGGCGCGGGCAGTTCGCCAACCGGAGTGGCCGCAGCCTTGACGGACATTCCGGCTGAAAGTATCTTGGCTTCATCGCCAGCCGAGACATTTTCCACATAGAGCGCGGCCTGGGTCAATACCAGGTCCAACGCCTTTGCCGCGTCGTCCAAATCTTCAGTGGCACCCTTGGCATCCGAGCGCTTAACCTCAGCGGTCTGGTAGGCGGTTAGCGCGGCGGTCGTTTTAGCGGTGATGTCGGCCAGGGCCGGGACAGGCGTGGTGAAATTCGGATTCCCGGTCATCTTGGTGACAATTGTGCCAGCCAGCGTAATCCTGTCCGAAACTGACAGCCGATTAAGCCCTAATTTTATCTTAGCCATACCTTTACCCTCTCTTTCTTACTGAGATTGCTTCGTCGCTCCGCTCCTCGTCCCGCCTCGGCGGGATCATTGCGAGCCCCGACGAATGTCGGGGCGCGGCAATCTCTCATAAGTCCATATATTATCAGATGTTACATCACCCCAAGGTGATTTTGACCCATCTCACATTGCTCCAATGTCATATCACACAGCCCTGATGTTGACTAACATAGCTCTTATGTTACATTACACAACCCCTATGTTACATCACAAAGCCCCGTTGTTACATCACAAAGCCCTGTTGTTACATCACAAAGCCCTGTTGTTACTAACAAAGCCCCGTTGTTACATTACACAACCCCTATGTTACATCACAAAGCCCCGTTGTTACATCACAAAGCCCTGTTGTTACATCACAAAGCCCTGTTGTTACATCACACAGCCCCTATGTTACATCACAAAGCCCCTATGGAATGTCCCTCAGCTCTTGTGTTATATAACCCAGCGGACTAAATCACCTCCTTTTCTTACTGCCCATTTGAGTCCCCGGCGGGGACGAATTAGGGGCAGTTAGACCCGCCTCTGGAGGGCCTGCTTTAAATTATGTATTGCCTGCCCGAACTGACGCTCATTCAGGCGGGCGTCCACCGAATTCTACCTCTCCCGCTATCCCGCATAATTACGGGACGTCGCTCGGCTCCATAAGTAGCGGGATCTCCACCGACAAGATTGCTTCCTCACACTTAAAGCAATAGTTCCTGTTTAGTAGTTTATGATGTCCACACTTTGGGCAGGTGCTTGATAATTCCGGGGACGCCCCGTGGTGTCCCCCGAACCTAACGTTTATTTCTTTGGCAAGTAATTTTCGGCAATCATCACAAATACCGGTTGTTATCCCATCGCTCTCTGCCGGGACGGAGTTTACACTGAGCCCAGCGAATGTGCCCACCTCCGGTAATTCTTTACCGAAATATTTCTTATGCCAACCGCAATATCTTTTCAACATCAATTGTGTCCCCCGAATTACCCAAATTCAGATAACGATGCCTTGGAACCCAAGCAAATAGCCCTAAAGAAAATCTGTGGTCTGTCCCGCGACCACTGAACAGGACAAGCCGATGAACATCGGGGATCCCCTGCTCCCACGGGGAGGCTGTCCCCCGAACTACCCCGCAAATTACTTATTCGTCGCATATTTCAGGTTACCATTGGTCGTATCATAATAACTGATATGCACCTTATTATTAGAGTCAATGGCAATGGAGGTGTCCTCCCCGACATTGTCTGCAGAATCAAGGGTGGAATCGACCCATGAACCAGAGGCATTGGTCGCATATTTTAGGTCTCCACTGCTCCAAGCATAATAACTGATATGCGCCTTATTCGTAGAGTCAAGGGTAATGGAGGTCCCAGAGTTAACGGAAACATAACCTTGAGAATTAATGGTGGAATAGACCCATGAACCAGAGGCATTGGTCGCATATGTCAGGTCAGAATTGTCCTTCTCATAATAACTGATATGCGCCTTATTATTAGAGTCAAGGGCAATGGAATTGCTATAGCCATTGGCAAGGGTGGTATTGACCCATGAGCCGGAGGCATTGGTCGCATATTTCAGGACAAAAGGGGTAAAATCAAAATAACTGATATACGCCTTATCCATAGAGTCAAGGACAATGCGGGTGCGTCTCACATCCACATCGCCTGTAGGATCAATGGAGGTATAGTCCCACCCGTAGCCCGAGACATTGGTCGCATATTGTAGCGCTCCCCCCATACAATAACTGATATGCACCTTATTATTAGAGTCAATGGCAATTGAGGTGTGCCCATAGCATCCACTACCATACAGGGTGGTATAAACCCAGGAGTCGGAGGCATTAGTCGCATATTTTATGTTACCAGTGGTGTAATCAAAATAACTGATATGCACCTTATTATTAGAGTCAATGGCAATGGAGGTGTCCTCCCCGACATTGTCTGCAGAATCAAGGGTGGTATATATCCATGAGCCGGAGGCATTGGTCGCATATTTCAGGTCATCATTGGTCGTATCATAATAACTGATATGCACCTTATTCGTAGAGTCAATGGCAATGGAGCTGTACATCCCAACAGCGCCTGCAGAATCAAGGGTGGTTATAACCCATGGGGTAGTAAAACTCCATTGATACTGGCTCGTTATGTTGTTACCTGCTAAATCTTTTGCCGCAGTGCTTACGGTCCCTGTATAAAGAGTGTCATAAGCGAGGTTGCTGGTCGGATCAAAGGTCATTGTATTGCCGCTCCAGGAAAATGCACCAGATACAGCTGGCAAGATTGAAAAGGCACTCTGTGCCGTGGTTTGACTCATCGGTTCACTGAAGGTTACTGAAATATTGCCGGACGCTGAAACATTGGTTGAATTATTTGCGGGATTAACTGATGATACAGTTGGCGGTGTTGTATCATACACAGAAATGATTACCGATAGTCCGGAAGACCAGCCTGAGACAACCGAGGTATGGGTGGTGCATCTTGCCCTTGCCTTGACCGAGTATGTGCCGGCAGTTGACCAGGTCTTTGATTGTGTAGCCGAACCCCAGCCGGACAGATCAGTTGTGCCATCGCCTTTCCAGTCAAACTGGTATTCTACGGTATGACCTAAACTGGACGATGAGCCACCGGTAGAATAAGTGTAACTGGCGCCGGTCGTGCCAGAGGTTGTGCCAGTTGGTGGAGTAGGTGTGCTGACGGTTTCGGTAGTGGTGGTGCTCATATTAACCGATAGCCCAGAAGACCAGACAGAGACGATTGTGGTATGAGTAGTACAACGGGCCCTTGCCTTGACCGAGTATGTGCCGGCAGTTGACCAGGTCTTTGATTGTGTAGCCGAACCCCAGCCGGACAGATCAGTTGTGCCATCGCCTTTCCAGTCAAACTGGTATTCTACGGTGTGCCCTAAACTGGACGATGAGCCGCCGGTGGAATAACTGTAACTGGCGCCGGTCGTGCCGGCAGTTGTGCCGGTCGGTTGAGTGGGTGCGCTGACGGTTTCAGATGCTGCTCCCGTAATACTAACCGATAGTCCTGAAGACCAGGCAGAGACAACTGTGGTATGGGTGGTGCATCTTGCCCTTGCCTTGACCGAGTATGTTCCGGCAGAAGACCAGGATTTTGATTGAGTTGCCGAGCCATAGGCGGATAGGTCTGTGCCATCGCCTTTCCAGTCAAACTGGTATTCTATGGGATGCCCCAAAATAGACAATCCGCCACTGGTGGAATAACTGTAACTTGTGCCGGCATTGCCGGAGGTTGTGCCGGTTGGTTGATTGGGTGCGCTGACGGTTTCAGGCGGTGCCTGTGCTAACGATTCCTTATAATCAATAATTTTAAGCAGTTCATAGTTTGCAATAGTCCGTCCGAGCACCGATACTTCAACCCCGGCGCCGGCCTCCAGCCCTCCCCAAAGTTCCCACCAAGGGTTACTTGCTACATTGGCGTCCAACTGGAGGTATCCTTTTGCATCCGCATAGGCACCCACTATTCCGTATACCAGAATATTTATTCGCGGTTGGATATATCCCTGGATGCTCAGTCCGGCCGAGAGAGTAGGCGGCGTATTACTAAAACTCTTTGTAAAATCCATCACCGGACTCCAGGCGTCATTACTATATTGCAGTCCCACAGCCAGATTTGCCGTCTGGGTTATATTAGTAGTGATACTCACCTCCACCTGGCCGTTAATGCCGACATCTACCGTAAGCACAGGTGTCACGACTACGGGGACTGGTCCGACAGGGATTATTACGGGCGTAAAGTAATAGGTGGCAATTCGTTTGGTTTTATCTATTGTAGGGAAATTTATATTGCTTGATATGGTAAGTTGAGCGCTTTCATCCAGGCTAAGAACAGCCCTGGCTTCTTCGATGTGAAACCATTCTATTCTTACTTTGAAGTCTATAGAGGCCGAAAAAGTAAAACTGCCATTTGCGATTATCTGGTCATAAGTGGTATTAGGATTATTATCAAAGTCCCAGATAACCACGTTATCCAGGGAAGGTGAGAATGTGTCACCAACAGCCTTAAGTGTTACGCCTTTTGTTGCGACTGCCTTATTTACATCATCAGGAGATAGCGATTGGTTTAGTTCTATAGTTCCATCCTGTATCGCATCTTCAAGGGTTGCCTGTGTTGTACTAATAACCAGCTGGTTGTTTATCTCATTAACAGATGAGACCTTTCGCAGGAAACCATTGGGCGATTGTGCACTTACGCCACCAACCATTACATTACCTACAGCAAGGTTTGTAACATCTGTTGCCGTAGTAGCGAAAGTGAAGGTAGAATTATCCGCAGAGATTTCTGTGGCAGATGAAGCTATCACTTTTGTGGTATCCGGAATTATGGCAGGTGTGCTGCTGCCGGTATCGGTGGCAGTGGTGCGTTTGGTTTTCTTACCGCACAGCCCGCCGTAGCCGGTAACGATAAGCCCCGCTAATAAAATCACGGTTGCCAGCCTAAACCAACTGTTTTTATTTACCATATGTTCGTTCTCCTTTTAGGGGCTGTTAGTCATCCTGACACGCAGTGTCAGGAGGGCGTTACAGCCACTTATCCCGCTCTTTGCGCTTTGCGGACAAAGAGCGGGGTTCCCGTCCCATTGGGGCGGACTGATGGATTAAGATTATATCGTGTTAAAACGGTTTTAGATAAGAGAGAATCCTGTCTGCGTCCCGCCCAACGGGACAGGCAGGTTGGTGAGAATAATATAAGACAGGTTAAAAGGTTAGAAGGCAGGGCTGTTTGTTTGTTTGTTTGTTCGTTCGTTCGTTCGTTCGTTCGTTCGTTCGTTCGTTCGTTCGTTCGTTCGTTTATCATGATTAGCTTGATAGCATTAATAAAGGAATTGTCAAGAAAAATAAGCCACACATTCGTTATACTCAGTGCAAGCAGATTTCACACATTCGCCAAGTTTATCCTGAGGAACGAAGGGCTCAGTGCCCCGAAATAATTCCCGACATTCGTCGGGACAGGCGGGACGCAGTTTATCCCGCTCTTGGCGGGGCTCACGCTACGCAAGCAGATTATTTATTAAGTTTTGCTATGAACAGCTGGGCAAGATTCATTGTTTCCTTGACAATTTCTATATGGGAAAGAAGCCCGCGGTAATAACCGGCAATATGTAATTCTTCATATAGGCTATTAAATTCTTTCATAAGTTTTCCGTTATGAATGACCAGGTATTTCCGGAGCATCTGACGATAACCATCTACAGATTTGGGTAACTCCTTCTGGTTTAAACCGTGTGCCAGGAGATATTCATCTATTGCCATAAGCATGGCAAGGTATGCCGTGGCACAGGCCTCGCGCACGGGTTTGGTATCCGTATAAAGATGTCCTTCCCGCGGCGCTTTCTTCAGTATTTCTCTGGCATTCTGTAAATACCTTATTGACTCTTTCATAATGCTTTTTACAATATCTTATCAATCAAATATGTCAAGGAAAACAACAACAGGATTAAACGGATTTAAGCGGATTCAATTATCAACTTTATCTGCTCAATCAGCTTACTAATTTATGCCAAACATGTGTATATTTATTTGACATTTAGACGGTTTTAGGCTAAGATAATTTTAATGAATGTTAAGAACGATAACCTTAACCGGCTTATCCAGGAGATAGCCCGGCTTCCGGGGCTGGGTGAAAAGAGCGCTGAACGCCTGGCTATGCATATTTTTAAGATGTCCGAACCGGAACGCAATAATTTTATCCAGAGCATCATCGCCGTGAAAAACGTCCGCCATTGCCAGCGATGTTTTAACTTCATTACCAGCCCCGACGCTACGGTCGGGACTCCGCTCACGCTCCGCAATAACGGCAACCTGTGCGATATCTGCTCGGATACGCGCCGGGACCAGAACGTTATCTGCGCGGTGGAAACCCACGACGATTTCCGGGGCATTGAAAAGACCGGTTTTTACAACGGGGTCTACCATATCCTGTTGGGCCGGATTGCGCCTCTGGAGGACTGCGGGCCGGATAAGCTGACCATAGCGCAACTGCTGGACCGCATCCGCCAGAACACCAATATCAGCGAGCTTATCCTGGCGACTAACCCGACGATGGAAGGGGATAACACGGCTCTTTACATAAAGCAGGAAATAGCTAAGATTTTAGCCCAGGGTCCCGAAATAATCCCTTCGGAAATACTTCCTTCGGACACTGAGTGTCCTCAGGATACGAAGTGCAGGGCAAGCGGGACTCCGCTTCCCGAAATTATCGGGACTTCGTTCACACTACGCACGCTACGCCCCGACGCGAAGTTTATCCCGCCCTTGGCGGGGGTCGGGACTCCGCTCACGCTACGCCCCGACGCTACGGTCGGGACTCCGCTCACGCTACGCAGGCAGATTAAGATAACCAGGCTGGCCCGGGGCATACCATCCGGAAGCGCTATCGGTTATAGTAACAAGACGACGCTGACCGAATCGCTGTCAGGTCGGCAGGAATATTAGTGGATTGAAGCCACAGATTACACAGAAATAAGTAAGCTGATTAAGCCGATTGAGCTGATAGTTTTATAATTCGTTAAATCCGCTAAATCAGTTTAATCCGTATACAAAGAGGTATTACTGATTAAATAATCTGTGAAATCTGTGGCTTGGATTGAAGTGCGATAAATCGCACCGCTACAATTAAGAATAATGGCTGACCAACAAAAAATATCATTAGGCATGTCTCCGCGGATGGAACAGAGGCAAAAGCTTTCAGCCCTGCAGATTCAGGCTATGGAGATATTGCAACTTCAGCGGATGGATTTGCTCAATAAGATTAAAGAGGAGCTGGAATCGAACCCGACATTGGAAGTAATTGAAGATGCGTCGAGCGAGGAGGAACAGGTTACCAAGCCGGAGGCCACGGACGAGAATGCCGAAGCGCCCGAAGATAAAGAGGATATTGTCGAGAAGATAGACAATGCCCGGGACGAGATGCCGGCGCCCAGTTACAAACGGTATGACGTGGTGAATAAAAAGGATGAGGCCATACAGAACACGCCGGCCCCGACATTGACGCTCCAGGATTATATTTACCAGCAGTTTATCGCCATAAATATTACCGACGAGCAGCGCAAGATAGGCGAGCAGATTATATATAATATCGACAGTGAGGGTTATTTTAAAATATCCATAGAAGAAATTGCTCAGACGGCCGGGGTTACTTCGGACTTAGTTAGGAAGGTATTGACTTTGATACAACATCTTGACCCGCCGGGCGTGGGTGCGACATCGCTTGAAGAATGCCTGATATTACAACTTAATGACGATGACCCGGAACTGGAACTCAAGAAAACGATAATCAGCCAGCACCTTAAGGATATAGAAGAAAACCGGATTCTCCAGATTGCCAAGAAGCTGGGATTATCCGTTGAAGAGCTGAACGATGTGGTTAAGGAGATAGAGCACCTTAACCCGCATCCGGGCGCTGATTTTGACCCGGACAAGACGGCATACGTGGTGCCGGATGTAACAATAAAAGAAATAGACGGCAATTATGAGATTATTCTGGAAAATGATTATATCCCGCGGATGCGCATCAGCAATTATTACCAGCAGATGGCCCAGCAGAACGTTGGCGGCAGAACGGCCAGAGATTTTATCCGGGGCAAGATGCAATCGGCCAAGAGGCTGATTAACGCAATCGAACTTAGGCAGAGAACGCTCAGGCGCATCAGCCAGACCATCGTGGACATCCAGAAGGATTTTCTGAAACACGGCATCAGCCACCTGCAGTCCCTTAAGATGAAAGAAGTGGCTAAGAAACTGGGACTTCATATTTCGACCATCAGCCGCGCTATTTCAAATAAATACATCCAGACGCCTAATGGTTTGTTTCGGA
>Ga0315284_10011760_pt1 | contig 12465 bp, 5 predicted proteins | sample YL17G09_16_MG_FD_203696 | JGI IMG/M metagenome (GOLD analysis project Ga0315284, IMG submission 203696) | Sediment microbial communities from Yellowstone Lake, YNP, Wyoming, USA - YL17G09_16 | ecosystem: Environmental > Aquatic > Freshwater > Lake > Sediment | place: USA: Wyoming | collected... | reverse complement strand
TGCGGGTCCAATCGAGATAGTCACAGTGTTCTTATTTAAAGAAGTCCAAAGATCTTCTTGATGGTTATTTTTTGACAGAAACGGGAGGGTGTCCATGCCACGAGAATACGATCTCTCGAGCGATTGAGTCGCTTCAGCACGGCGCTTGGTCCTTTTATCTTTACTGGTGAGCATGGGAAAATTACAGTCGGTGGGTAGTAGCACATACACTTTGCTGCTTAATAGGATTACATCCTGCTCACCTCCTTGAAAAATATCCTGTGACATTGGAGGGCTGTCTCAGGGAACACTAGGTTTTACCCCCCTATTAGTGCATTCTCTCGCAATAATCGTCAAACCCGCCTGCTTGTCCGCAAGGCCGAGAGTAGCGTTCTTTTCCGTGCTTCGCTGCTTTGTCAAGATACTTGTCAGCTGCGGGGTCGGTGATGAGGACAACTGTGCCAAAGTCCTCTTGCATCATTTTTGAATTTTTGTCAACTGGTAAATTAGCCATAATAAGATCTAATGAGTGAGACTAGAACTTTTGAAGGGGTTGCTATCCCTTACTAGTATATCTACAAATCAGTATCGTATCCTACGTTCCTTTTACCTCCTCGAATTCCGCGTACAAAGGACGATCGCGGATCTGCTTCTCCGCTCACTGCGTCGTAGTCTGGGTCATTAAAAGCATTGTCAGCAGGAAATAACCTGAGCCTTTTGCTAGTAAGGTTAGGAAAAACATTCTTATTGTCAAAGCCAGACCTTGTTAAATCACCAAAGAAACGCTTATTTGTGATAATTGCATCCTGCAAACCTTGATCAACTTTATCCAGCTTCATTGAAAAATAGGTCAACGCCCAAGTAAAAGCGTCTGTTCTATCGTCATGTTTTACGTAGGGGAAAGTAGTAAGCTCCCTAACAAAGCCGTCGATCCACTCACCTTCAACAAAGTATACTCGTCCAAATTCCATCAAAGGTGCTACGGCTTGGAGACGAATTGTTTTCGAGCGAAGCGGTTTCATCTCCTCAATAGGTATTTTTGCTTCCTTTCGAAGCATTTGGATAAGAGATTGTCCAGAGGCGGCTTTTTCGATGCACAGGATTTTTGCATCGTAAAATGAGTATAGGTGTTTAACTTTAGCAATTAAATCTGGAAAGCCCAACCTGCCCGTAATAATTTCACGAATGTATACCTTTCCGGGAAACCGGTGAGATATTGATGCTACGCATATTGCTGTTTCATCCGCCATTTCCTTCTCGGAGAATGCACAGTCTACGGCTAACCAAGTTAAATCAAATTCTGGGCATTTGTCGCTGTCGAGCCGGTTAATCCAACTATCTTTGATTATTTGCCCTTCTGCCGCAATCGGTGACCCCTGGTACAACGCAGAGAACGCAAACGAACCCATTGTTTTCTTCTGCGCCATCAGCATATCAACAGTGAACGCAGTGTTACTTGGCCAGTGAGACTCTCCCAGATCCCTCTCCAGTGGGTCTAAGGCCCTCTGCTCTGCGGTCTCAATCAAACCTGCGATATTGATCCAACGCCAACCGTTCGGATTCTCGATTACGTCGTACTCGCCGTCTGCCTCCAACAACACACCGTGCAGGTCGTGTTGGTGAAACCGCGTGGCGATAACCATTTGGCACCAGTTATTTGTGCGTCGTGTCGATGCTTGCTCAGACCACCAACTTTCAAGTGCCTCTAGGGCTGCGGTCGATGTTGAATCTTTTAACGGGTCGTCAATAATCATGGCCCCCACTCCGGGGCTAGTAATGTTTGTGGTGCCGCTAGTAAAACCTGTCATTACGCCGCCCACTGAAGTGGGAAGGATGTAACCCCCTCCCAGCATGTCGTATTTCGAGTCTCTTGAGAAACCTTTCCATTCAGGAAAAATATTGGTAAACTCAGGGTGTTTCAGGTAACCAATCGCATCTTTGTGAAATTTGCCCGATAGTTGCTGACCATAGGATGCAATAATGTGCTGCGTCATTTGATCACGCCCAAGCAACCATGCCACAAACATGGAGGCAAGCATTGACTTGCCAGAACGTGGCGGGCATGACGCAATTAAACGACGATAGCGTTTGTTGGCAAGATCCTCGAATGCTGATGCAATAACTTCATGAAACGCAACCACGCGCAAATCGCCTTTTTTCATGATGTCGGCAAATGCTAAAAAACATTCCTTAGCTGCCCTATAACGGAATTCTTGAATAGTGCTCGCGGGAGCTTTCAAAAGGGTTAGTTCTTTTATTCCTCTGATGTATTTCCTCCAGGTGCTATGTTCGTCTAGTTGATTCGCCTTGTAGATTATTGGTCTCATTTTTAGAAGTTTGAGATTCTCTTCAGCAACTCTTCAACCTTACCGTCGTACTCCTTCGGCGATGCTTCTTCTTCAGGGGCTTCTTTTGCGGTAAGCACAATTATATCCTCAGTTATCTCTCGGTGTGCTTTCACAGAAGCAGAGAAGATCTGTACCAAGTCGCGTGTAGAACACTCGGGTAACTGGTCCTCGAGCATGGATATTGCTTCACAGGAGACCTTTAATGAGGCTTCCGCTAGGAATTCCTTCTGCTTAATTATAGCCGCTTTAGCCTCATCCGATACTTGCTTTTTCATGGTCAGCGTCTAGCAGCTCTTGTAGGTTTTACCCTGGAAAACCTAGTAAAATCTACTCTTACATTTCGCGCAACCACCTTTCCGAGGCGGCGGAGTGGCTTTGAATTTGCTGAGTTGTCGCAATAACTGTTGAGCGACTTCGGTTTTTCCAGCTTGAACAGCGGCGTGATACTGAGCCCAGAGTTGCTGAGGAGTCATTAGCAGGGTTGCGAAGGAGAGTTAAAGTCGTTCGTACAGGGGATACAACCTAACTTCCAAAGTGAGTTAATTGACGCCATTTCAAAAGTGCCGTCAAGCACCCAACCTTTACCCACCGGCGATTGAGCAACATAGTAGAATCTTCCTTTTGGTGTTTGAATAAAAGTTTGAGTTTGGATACCTATGAGAGCGCCCCCATCCAGGTACAACTGAGCTGCATCAGGATTTAATGGATCCACATACAAGAATTGATAGCCTCCCGTCACAGAGGCAAATTCCCCGTAATTCATATTTTGGTACCAGGAAGCATTCACTTCTGCCTTTGCGGAGACTCTCCCTACTTTATTTACGGTATCTGTGTATAGCTCAATAGCATACCTGGCAAGTTTTTTGCCAGTGTCGCAGTAGAAAACTTCTCGTAGAGGTTGGTTAGTGTTAGCATCAAATATGGTAACTACCAGTCGACCATCTTCTGTGTAGTTGTTGTTGGAGAGTAGGTAGATAGGTTGAGTTAGAGGGTTTTCAATAAACACACAGTCCGGGTCACAAATAAACACCCAGTTACCATCTTGAGTAAGCTCGTTACTCCACCTTACTCCGTAACAAGCGTCAAAGTCTTCAGGGGGTTGGCCATTGCAGTCGTATGCTGGTACGTATATACCCCCAGTGGCGGAGTCAAGCACACCGGCAAGAGGCAACTTTGTTTCAACTCCCGAAGCAGGAAACAGCTGACGGCAGTTGCCTCTTTGAACACAAGGGTCAAGTGCCACATATGGCATGGACTCCTCAATAATTACTTGATACTGCTGCGTGTAAGTGTATTGAGATTCAGGAGTCAATCCTGTAAAACTCTCGGTGGAACAGACAAAGGGTTGAATAACTTGAACATCTGCACCAGAGGGGACACTGCCGTTTAGAGTGATGAACGCTCCAGCCAACAACTGAGTGGCAAAATCATGCCCAGAAGATGTAAGGTAGTTTTGACAAGAGATGTTAAGTTCAAAGTTTAGAGTGCGTGTAAATACCATCGGGATGATGTTTTTTACACTGTTTGACGCACCTGTATACCGGACAACAATGTTGTTTGTCTGCTGGACCACTCCCTCGTTCTCAACTGCATCGGCTAAGCGCAATACATTTACACTGATTGGAATCAGTGGAGAGGAGATCAAGGCATCCACCATGAACTGCTCAATGCGTGTGTAGGAATTTAATTTCAATTTGTTACTCTCTCAAGTGGTTTTACCCGGTTTGCGAAGCAAAACAGTGGAAAGTTCCATTGTTTGGGATCAAGTTGAAGTGAATTGGAACCGTATGACAAAAGTGAGGAGACTTGCAGTACCAACATACCACGCGGATCCTAGCGCCCTTGGGTCTGTACTCGCATCATCGGTTGTGAAAAAGCGGAACCGAGTTGCGTCATAAACAACAGGTGCTGCACCGTAAGCGGATGCCGTGTTACCATTTGTAAAAGCGATCTGGGAAGCACTGGGCCCAGGTAGGAAGTATATACGGTTTAAAGTTGCAGCCGCCCCAACACTTGCGGTGAATATTGGTTGCCACTGCAAAGTGGTGTCAAAGGACAGGCTATTCGGTAGGGTGAAAAGGTAGTCCCCACTTCCTGCAGTAAGCTGAGCAGTTGCGGTAAAAGTGTAAACAGCCTCCCACTCTTTTGCCCCAAGCTGACGGTAACTTAGGTTGTTTTTTGAGTTGGCGTTCACAGTAGGTGCGGTTGTGGTGGCACCCCAACCGACACTCTGAATTGTACCAGCACTGGTCCAACTTCCGATGGCACCTGTCTGGTATTGAAGTCCAGTGGAACATGCGGAGTTAGCAACGATAACTTGACCGTTTGACCCGGCACTTAAAACAGCGGGAGTGCTTGACGCCGTTGCCGTAACTAATTGTCCCTTTGCTGTAAGGACAGAGCACGGTATAGCTGGAAATAGAGTAGTGGAATCGATCCACACCAGTCCACTTGAGCAAGTTGAGCAAGCAAGCAAAATTTGCCCGTTTGTTCCCACAGGGAGTGCCACCGGAGTGCTGGCAGCTGTACCTGTTATCAATGCACCTTTTGCCGAGATGATGCTATCATTCAAGAAGCACTCGGTCGCCCATTTGAGACCTGTGGTGCAAGTTGAGTCAGCAACCAAGAGTTGACCGTCAGTTCCTACTGGAAGTGCAACGGGAGTTGATGCGGCGCTTGCTGACAGAATAGTGCCCTTGGCAGTGTAGGCGGTAGGCTGCACAACACAGGCAGTATTAAGAGCGACAGTTCCCGAAGTCGTGATGGTACCACCTGTTAAACCTGTTCCAGCAATGATGCTAGTGACAGTACCACTTCCACCACCACCAGCTCCCCAGGTCAAACCAGAGGTACAGGCAGCACAAGCAGTAAGAACTTGGCCATCAGTACCAACGGCCAAAGCGGTTGGTGTAGAAGCTGCGCTTGCTGAGATGAGTGTAGCTTTCGCAGTCAATATAGAACAAGGTATTGCAGCAGCACCTTTGTCATAGGCGCACTTGACCGCAGTGGCAGAAGCCGCTAAAGTCGAACTGGTGCAGGAAATAGAATTGGTGATACCCAGGAAACAGCTCGAACTGTCAGTGAAGCAAATACCACCAGCACCGGTCAGAAATGTGATACCACCTGTGAGGGAACCACCCGAGGTGCTAAGTTTGCAACTTGCAATGAAATCTAAGCAACAACCTCCAGCAGCAGTAAGTGCCAGTGTAGTAGAATTGCAGTTTAGTGCAGAGGTTAAACCAGTGATGCAACTTGTGGTGGGAGTAAAGCAAATACCGCCAGCACTGAAACTAATGCTACTGGACATGGTGCCACCGCTCGTCTGCAAGGCACCATTGGCGATAGCGTAAACGGTGTTGACAGCAGATTTACTTGCTGCAACATTGCTTGCGCCAGTTGCATAGTCATCGGAAATACCGTAAATGCACCCGTTGGCGATGCCGTTAGCAAAGTTCAGATAAGCCGGGCAACCGAGTCCGCTACAACCGAAAGTTACAGCTCCCGTGATGGTTCCACCTGATTTTGGCAGAGCCAAAGTCGCAACAGTGTACGCATTGTTAACTGCGTACGCACTCGCAGCTAAACAGCAGCAGGAGTTGCAAACATCGTTGATAAGTTTAACCACACCGTAGGAAGTGCCCTCGCAAATTCCTACAGCAGCAGGTGCAGGAACAGCGCACAGAATAGGGTTGCTTGATGTCCCAAGATTGCAAAGTGTTGGGCAGACAGTCAGCGTAGAAACTCCGCCTGTATTTTCAATCCACTTCAATCCAGTAGAACAAGTAGAATCAGCTGTTAACACATACCCGTTGGTTCCTACGACCAGGGCGCTATATGTACCAACCCCGGTACCTGCAACCAAAGCCCCCTTACTCGAATAAGTTGATCCGGGCAGCGCAGTGTTAGCTAAATCATAAGCGCATTTAACTGCGGTACTTGATGCGATAGTCGTGCAGGAAGTTGTAGAAATGCTATCCGATATTTTGCTTTGCAATGCCGAGGAAACAACAGCATTAGAGGTATCTGTACCTGCTTGAACTTCAGCATTTGTGGCAAGTTGAACAACACCTTGAGAAGCTGTGGTTGCTTGACCAGGGGCGAAACCAACATTGAGAAACTGCCAAGTAGTCCCGTCAGATAAGAACCAGTCGCCAACGTGAACCAAGGTAGGAGTGTTCGGGCCATTTGTGCCTTGAACATCAACGATAACGAAAATCTCTTCGTTGCCTACATCAGGAGCCGGAAGTACTGCACCTACGACAAGACCAGCAGTGGTGCCTTGTGCGGTGACGCTGTCAACAAATCCAGTGCTAGCGTTGAAAGTACCACCAAGAGTAATATTGGAAACAATAGCGAGAGCGTCAATTTGATCCTGAAGACTCTTGCCTTGATTGGCAGTTAGTGCCTCGGTTGTAGATGTGCTGGCGGTAGTGTCGTTAAGTTGAACTATACCAGGAACAGAAGTAGAGGCGGAAGCAACGCTAATTGTACCAGAGGCAAAACCAATATTGGTCCCAACTTGTACAACCCCCTTTTGTATATTAGAGGCGTCTTGAATGCCGGAGACACAGAATGTTTGAGCAACATCGAAAGCAATTGAGCCAGTCATCGCCCCGCCTGCTGTAGGCAGAGCGTCGTTGGCCACAGTGAGGGCAGCATCCGCAGTGGTTTTTGCAAGTGATGCTTCGTCCCAAGTAAGGCGAAGGACGTTAGCTGTCGGAGCTAAACTACAAGAGCAAGAATTATTTACATCGGTAAGTTGTACCACTCCGGCTTGAGTGGTGTCAGCGGAAAGTGCATAGATTGTCCCGCCAGAAACGACAAGATTAGAGCCGACTTGTACAACTCCTTTTTGCAAAGTAGTGGCGTCTTGAATGCCAGAAACTGGAAAAGTTTGAGCGCCATTGAAAGTTATATTGCCTGTCATCGTTCCGCCTGCCTTAGGCAGAGCGGCATTAGCTAAGTCGTAAGCACATTTTACAGACGCAGGGGTCGCTGCACAAGTTGTTGAAGTGCTCGAGATCGAGTCAACAAGCTGAGTAACACCGAGAGCACTTGTGGAAGCAGTGGCAACACTGACAACAGGAAGAGCGGGATTGGTATTGTCAACAGAAATGGGACTCGTGCCCGTAACACATGTTACCACCCCAGCGTTAACAACCCACTCCACCCCTGACCCACATGCTGAGTTGGCGGATAATACCCGACCGTTGGTTCCCACAGGTAAAGCGGAAATTGTACCAGCACCTGTTCCGACAATAAGGTCGCCCTTGGCAGTGATTGTCGAGAGACAAACCGGGGCAGCACCACATGAGGCACCGGTTATTCTACCAAAACAGTCAATCGCAACACAAGCATAAGTATATGTGCCAGCAGTAACAGCCGTTGTAGCGAGGGCGATTGTACCGCTGACAGTAATTGTACCGCCAGTAAGTCCAGTACCAGCAATAACTGAAGTTACTGTACCTGCACTGCATCCGGAACTAATACCGAACCAACAGGTTCCATTCCAGATTTTCAGTGCGCTGTTGGAGCAGTCAAACCAAAACTCTCCAGGGGTGTTGCCGCAATACCCAGTGGCGCATGAGTTAGGGGCGATGGCAGTTACACTGGCTGCACCAACTACATTCAGACATCCGCAGTTATTTTTGTAAAAAACATTGCTGCTTGTACTGTTAAAATTTATGGCAAGTTCGCCATTCGCTAAGTTAGCGGGATCCGGCCTTTTGTCAGCACAGGAGGATCTTTTGGAGAGTATTTGTAACATGAGTTTTTCTAAAAAGAAGGGTGGGGAGGCCTCTGAAGAGGCCCCCATTTAATCGGTTGGCGGTTTTACAAAAGACCCGCCGGCACTTACTAGTATGTACCTCCGTCTACATCGGAGGTGTAGATTAAACCAGAGGCAGTAGCTGAGTCAACGATCGCGAACTGACCAGCAGTTCCAACTGCAAGGACGCCAACTGTGGCTGAAGCAGTACCAACTAGAATGTCGCCCTTAGCGGTTACGACAGACTTGGGAACAGCAGCAGCAGCCAGGTCGTAAGCAGACTTGACAGCGGTTGACGAAGCAGCAGTAATGGAGCTGGTTGTGCTTGTGCTATCGTTGATAGACTCAACAGTAGAAGCATCGCCGAAGACAACACCAACACCGGCACCAGAGAAGACGATATCGCCTGTAACTGTACCACCAGTCTTAGGCAGAGCAAGATTAGCCAGGTCATAAGCACTCTTAACAGCGGTGCTCGACGCGATCGAGAAGCTGTTGGTGGTGCTTGTGCTATCAGAAACCTTGGATTGCAAGGAAGCAGGGTTGACAGCCTTGTTAGAGGTGTCTGTACCAGCTTGAACTTCAGCGTTGGTGGCAAGGAAAACAACACCTTCAACTGAAGTTGTAGCAGCAGCAGCTTGGAAGCCAACGTTTAAGAAAGTCCAAGCAGTTCCATTAGACAGGAACCAGTCACCGATGTGGTAAGGAGGTGTGCCAGCAGGGCCGGAGCTACCTTGAACATCAACGATTACGAAGTAGTCAGCGTTACCGGCGCCGGCGGCAGGAACAGCCTGTCCAACAACGAAACTAGCAGCAGTACCAGCAGCGGTAACACTGTCAACGAGTCCAGTAGAGGCGTTGAAAGTACCGGCGAGGGTCAGGTTGCTGGTTAAAACCAAAGCATCAATCTGATCTTGCAGGCTCTTACCTTGGGCAGCAGTGAGTGCAAGAGTGGTTGAAGTACTGGCAAGTGTGTTGTTAAGTTGAACAACACCCTTAGCGGATGTAGTACCATCGGCAACACTGATAACGCCAGAGGCGACATCAATGTTTGTACCAATTTGCACCACACCTTTCGCAACGGTGGTAGCGTTCTGAATACCGGTTACGGGGAAAGTCTGGCCAGCGTCAAATGTGATGACGCCTGTCATTGTGCCACCAGCCAAAGGCAAGGCAAGTGCGGCGAGGTCGTAGGAAGACTTGACAGCAGTCGAAGAAGCAGCAGTTATGGAACTTGTGGTGCTGGTGCTGTCGCTAATAGCTTCAACAGTGGAAGCATTACCGAATACGATACCAACGCCAGCGCCAGAGAAGGTGATGTCACCTGTTACAGTACCACCAGCCAGAGGCAAAGCGAGAGCAGCAAGATCATATGCACTTTTGACACCAGTAAGTGAGGCAGCAATAACACTGGAGGTGGTTGAAGTGCTGTTGCTAATAGCGGTGACAGTTGAGGCATCAGAGAAGATGATACCAGCAGCAGCAGCGGTGATCGCGCCAGTCATGGTGCCGCCAGCCTTAGGCAGTGCAGCGTTGGCGAGGTCGTATGCAGCCTTCACCGCTGTTGGTGTAGCAGCTAAAACTGAGCTAGTGGTGCTAGTGCTATCACTAAGTTGAACAGCACCTGCAGCAGCAGTAGTGGCAGCATCAATTTCAATGATTGGGTTAGTTGGGTCAGTGTTGTCTACAGTGATAGGGGCAGTACCCGTAACACCAACAACGCTACCTGCACCGGCAGTGGCAACCCAAGCGCTGCCAGTCCAAATTTTCAGTACAGAGTCGTCGGTGTCGTACCAAAACTCACCAGCACTGTTACCGGCGGAACCGGCAGGGCTGACGTTGGGTGCGGTAGCGCTAACTTGAGCAGGACCAAGTTTAACTACAGCGTTATTGGAGTCTTTGTAGTAAACACCGCCTGTAGCAGCATCGTAGTTGAGGTTTAGTTCACCGTAGGCCATGTTGGCGGCGGTGGGGCGCTTGCTAGCAGTAGCAGAACGCTTGAGCAGAATGTTTAATGCCATGTTTAAAAAGAGTTAGAAAGTTCCACCGGAAATTGTTTGTGCAGCAGCAAGTGTGATTTGCCCAGTCATTGTTCCGCCCGATTTAGGCAGTGCGTTGTTTGCAAGTGTATAGGCCGCAGCAACTGCGGCACTAGAAGCTATAAATAAACTGTCGTTTAGACTCGTGGAGTCACTCATCTTGCTTTGCAAGGATGACGGTGTGACTGCAGCGGTGGTGTTGATTCCGCTCTGTGTTTCGACGTCAGTAGCCAACTGCACCGCACCCGATTGTGTGGTACTAGAGGTGTCTATGCCGACGATTGGATTGGCAGGGTCGGTGTTGTCAACTGTTACAGGTGAGGTACCTGTCACACCAATAACACCATCAGGAGCAGCAGCAGACCACTCAAGACCAGTGGTTGTGCCTGAGTTTGCGGTTAGAATGTATCCGTCCGTTCCCAGAGGGAGAGTACCAGCAACTGAGAACGAGGTGCCAACTACTATATCACCCTGGGCAGATATTAAAGACTGAGGTATAGCAGCGTCGGCAGTTGTTTGTGCAGCAACAGCAGCGTCATAAGCAGTTTTGGCAGCGTTAGCCGTGGCAGCTACGGCTGTAGAAGTGTTGGTAACGGTGTCGTTCAGTTGAACAGCACCTGAGGCAGTTGTGCTGGCAGCGTCAATATTGACCACAGGGTTAGCTGGGTCAGTGTTGTCAACGGTTATAGGGGAAGTGCCTGTGACTCCGAGAACACCGTCAGGAGAAACAGGAATCCAAGACAGGTTACCGGCCCCATCGGAGGAAAGCAAAGTGTCAGCTGCCCCGGAAGAAAGCGCGGTATAAGTACCAGCACCTGAACCTACTAAAAGGTCGCCTAGGGCAACAAAGGAGGAATCAGGAACTGCAGCATCAGCAGTTGCTTGAGCAGCAACAGCAGCGTCATAAGCAGTTTTGGCAGCAGTACTAGTAGCAATAGTAGTATTGCTAACCAGAGTAACTTCGTCCGATAACTTGCTTTGTAACGAGGAAGATACAACAGCGTGAGTAGTCTCAAGGCCAGCCTGAACCTCACTGTTTGTTGCCAGTTGGACAACGCCAACCTGGGTTGTTGTTGCGTAAGGGAACTGGTAACCAACATCCAATAGGACCCAGGAAGTTCCGTCTGACAACCACCAGTCGCCAACATGAACTAGAGTTGGGGTACCACCTGGCGGGGTCATTGTCCCGGTATCGACAACAATAACGAAAATTTCGAGGTTAGTGGGACCAGGGGACGGGAGTGCGGACCCTGCGTTTAACCCTGCGAGTGTGCCCTCAGGTGTGACTGAAGCTAACAAACCGGTAGAACCGTAAATCGTACCGCCAAGGGTTAGGTTATTGGCAATAACCAGAGCGTCAATCTGCTGTTGCAGGCTGAAACCTTGGTTGGCAGTGAGTGCCTCAACAATTGATGTGCTAGATGTGGTATCGTTTAGTTGAACAACACCAGGCACAGAGGTAGTGGCGGACTCGACGCTGATTACGCCCGAGGCAACCTGGATATTTGTGCCAACCTGAACGATCCCTTTTGTTGAGGTAGAAGCGTCAGGGATTCCGGAAATGGGAATATTTTGCCCAGCGTCAAAAACAATCGGCCCAGTCATTGTGCCGCCTGTTAACGGCAAAGCAGCATCTGCAGTGGCCTGAGCGGCGGCGGCATCCGCCAGAGCTTGCGTGGCGTCAATTTGAGCAGTAGCAGCGTCGGCTAAGGCTTGCGTAGCATATGCCTGAGCAGCAACTACATCTGTGTCCAGTTCTACCAGTGCAGCCTGAACTTCGGTTGCAGCTAGTGTCGTGCCAGTGTTGTCAAAAGAAACGTTAGCAGCAGTGGGCGAAGAGTAAAGAGCAGCGAAATTCCAAACAATGCCAGAGTATACATAGAAACCCTGGTAGATATCGCCGGATACACCGGAAACAATTACGGTATCGCCTTGAGCCAGGGAAACGGCACCTAAAACGCTGTCTATTTTATCCGAGATGGTTGCGCCAGGGGCAGCAGCAACAGCAGCATTTGTTGTCTGATAAGAAGCGCCACCAGAGGCTGCTATGTCACTCCAAATAGAGTGGTTTAAGGTGTCATCCCACTGCAAAAATTGTCCATCGGTAGGTATGTCACCATAATGCTGAGGACTAATAAGGAACCAGTCGTCTAGTTCCGGTATTGTCATGGCGACTTCAAACCACCCTTCGCCTGGGGGGCAAGGGGTGGTTGAACCATCTATGTCAGTTTGGAAGGCGCTACCATCCCCCACAAACATAATTCTATCGGGAAGGTTGAAAAAGATTTGTCCTTCTAGCAAGGCACCGGCTCTTACCCCGGGAACCAAACTT
>Ga0315284_10011759_pt1 | contig 12465 bp, 9 predicted proteins | sample YL17G09_16_MG_FD_203696 | JGI IMG/M metagenome (GOLD analysis project Ga0315284, IMG submission 203696) | Sediment microbial communities from Yellowstone Lake, YNP, Wyoming, USA - YL17G09_16 | ecosystem: Environmental > Aquatic > Freshwater > Lake > Sediment | place: USA: Wyoming | collected... | reverse complement strand
TCCCACTGAGGTGAGAAAATACTGCGAATAACGCATCAAATCTCCCACACTGAGGTCATTCCCACTCTGGGCGATAGTGCAATGTCTCCCATTTTCGTTTTTAGAAGACCTTTGTGGGACAGGCTCTTTTATCAACGCATTCAATAAACTACCAGACCTCCACTATCATATCACCTATAAGTTATATTGTCAATCCATTTATCCTTCTTTTATTGTCAGGGGCTGGTACCACTCCCCCATCTCCCGCCCTATCTGGTATACGGGCAGTTTGCCACCGGCGTCTTTCGTTGCCTGTTGCGCCAGTTTCTTAATCACCTCAGGCGTTTCCGCGGCGATGTCATGGAACTGCCCCGGGTCCGTGCGCAGGTCGTAGAGCGATTGCCGCGTGCCGTTGTTGCGCGTGATGAGGGCGTGCCTGTCGTTCCGTATCCAGGTGTAGTCCTGGAAGCCGCAGGTCAGGTGGTCGCGCTTCTTCCAGCCGCGTGTTCCGGTAATGAGCGGGGTCGCATCTCGCCCATCGAGTGGCTGTGGCGGCTCGACCCCGAGCATTTTTAGCGCTGTGGGCACCAGGTCGATGTTATAGACCAATTCGTTTACACGCCTGCCTGCGCCTTTTCCCGCCGGGTGCCTCAGCATCATGACCAGGTCGATAAGCTCCGGGTGTAAACCCGGCGGCACCTTGCCCATGACGCCATGCTCGCCAAGCTGGTGGCCGTGGTCGGAGAGCAGCAAAATCAGTGTGTTTTCCATCAAGCCCAGCGTGCGCATTTTCTTCAGGAATCTGCCCAGGTACTTATCCACGAGTGTCACTTCGCCGGCGTACTGGGCGCGCATGTTTTTTAACTCCGCCGCGCTCAGAAAATCGGTCTTGCCGTAGACCGGCATGATAATGGGCGTGCCCGAATAGTCAGGGTCGTACTTGCGCCAGTATTCTTCCGGCGCGTCCCACGGCTCGTGCGGGTCAAAGCTGTCTACGAGGAGGAAAAACGGCTGGTTGCTCTTGTTCTTCTCGAGCCATTGCGTCGCGGTGAGAAAGACCTTCGGCCCGAAGTGGTCGCGTTCGCTCCGGCGTTCGGCGGTATTGGCGCAGTGCTGCTGCAAAATCGATTCGGCGCCGGTGCCTTTCATCCACGGACGCACCAGGTGGCTGATGGCTTCCGGTGACAGCATGGCGCGATATTTGTCCGCTTCCTGGCCGCGTATCCAGAGAAACTGGTCGAACCCGCGTGCGAAGTTCATGGATGGTTTGAAGCAGTGGTAAGCATCGCAGACAAAACCCGTATGGTAGCCTGCATGGTGGAGCATCTCGGAGAGGGTGGTCTGCTCCTCCGGAATCGGTTGCCAGCCGTATATCTTGACGAAATCGCCTTTGTGGTCGTGGTAGTTGCGGAAGGGGAAAGTGAACTTGCCGGTGTGCATGGCGCGGCGCTGGGGGAGGGTAGGCAGGGACTCTGGATAGGCGGCATCGAAAACGGCGCTTTCATGCGCCAGTGCATCGAGGCTGGGTGTCTCAATCCACTTGTTGCCGTAGCAACCGCAATGGTCTTTGCGCAGGGTATCGATAATTATCATCACCAGGTTCATCATCTTCGTTTCGCCTCCTCTTTTTGCATGATAGTGACAGAAAAGCACGGCGGTGTCAACGGAATCTGAGGTGTCAGAATGCCGGGTTGGTTTTCTCCACATCGTGGCAACCCCGAGTCTGATTTTACATTGATGCCACGCAGACGCATAGCGCCCGATTGACCCGATTTCACCAACCGTGATAACATCTGGCAGTGTGAACGTAATTTGCGGTGAGAAAAGGAGTCGGGATGGCGAAGAAACTGCTCGGTCCCACCACGCGGCTTTTCCCCATGCCTACACTGCTTGTCTGTGTCAGGACTGGCGAGAAGACGGCGAATATCCTGACCATAGCCTGGGGCGGCATTGTCAACGGCTCGCCGCCGCTTATCAGCCTTGCCGTGGCGAAAAACCACTATTCCACGCCCTATATCCGCAAGGAGGGCAATTTCAGCGTCAATATCCCCAATTCAAAACAGGATGTTGAAGCAGACTATTGCGGTATCGTCAGCGGCACAGAAGACCCGGACAAAGCCGCCACCTGTGGCTTTACGCTCGCGCCGTCCACCAAGATAGCCTCGCCGATTATCGCCGAATGCCCCATGAACTTCGAGTGCAAGCTCTACCGGGAAATCGATTTCGGCTCACTCTACCTCTTCCTCGGCGAGGTGGTGGAAACGCACGTTGAGGAGTCGGTGCTGGACGCCCGCGGTCGCATCATCACGGAAAAACTCGACCCGCTTGTATTCTTGCCCAACAGCGAATACCGCCGCGTGGGTGAATTCGTCTCGAAAGCCTTTTCCGTTGGTAAAAAGCTGACTAAGCCGCGGGTTTCGGGGCGCTAGGCGGCGCCGGCGGCGGACCCAGCATTGCGTGGACTTTCTTCATCCATTCCGGGACCTGGATTTTCTGGGGGCACAACTCAACGCAGGTGCCGCATTCCGTGCACTTGTCCGCCCGCTGGTCTTCCCTTAAACCTCTACCCCCGCGGTACATGAACCGTCCCACGGCCGGGTCGTTATACATCATCGCCTCGTTGTAGATTTCAAAGACGCGCGGGATATCAACGCCTTGCAGGCATGGCATACAGTAGCGGCAGGCGGTGCAGGGGATAGGACTCAGACCCTTGTAGGCATCGCGGATGCCGTCGTACAGCGCCACTTCATCTTTGCTCAGGATATTTGCGCCGGACCGGTTCGCAATTGCCACATTTTCGACGACCTGCTCCATGGCGGACATGCCGCTCAACGCCATGGCAACTTCCGGCTGGTTCCAGACCCACTGCAAAGCCCACTCGACGGCGCTGCGCCTGGGCGGGATATTCTGCAAGACCTTTGTGACCGGTTCGGGTGGGTTGCTGAGTCGTCCGCCGCGCAGTGGTTCCATGACCACCACCGCCAGCCCTTTGCCGGCGGCGTATTCCACGCCTTTGGTGCCCGCCTGGATATTGATGTCCATGTAGTTGTACTGCACCTGGGCAAGTGTCCAGCCGTCATAATCGTCCAGTATCTTTTTGAATGTATCGTAATCGTCATGGAAAGAGAAACCGATGTGTCCGATACGTCCATCGGCAACAGCGCGTTCGGCCCTGGATAAGACGCCGAGTTTTTGCATCTGCGGCCAGCGGGTACGGTCAAGCCCGTGGAACAGGTAGAAGTCTATTTTGCTTACCTGGAGCTTTTTCAACTGCTCGTCGAGGAATTTATCGTAATCATCTGCCGTCTGGACCATCCAGGCGGGGCATTTGGTGGCCAGCTTCACTTTCTCCCGGTAGCCATCTTTCAGCGCCATGCCCACCACGATTTCGCTGCGGCCGCCATGGTAGCCGTAAGCCGTGTCTACGTAATTGACGCCGTGGTCGAAGGCGTAGCGCATCATCTGGATGGCGAGAGGCTCATTGATATTGGTCGGGTTGGCGCGGTCCAGGACGGGAAGCCGCATTGCCCCGAAACCGAGCGCGGAGACCTGCCAGTCGAGCTTGCCGAATTTGCGGTATTTCATATTATTGCCTTTCTCAAAAAGTATAGATTGTATTATCGCCCCTACCTCTCAAGAATGCAAATGCCGGGTGCGGTGTACAGGACATACTGCCGCTGGGTGCCAATGACTCTAACCCTTTTCTGTCCAACCACAGGGGTGCAGTCCATTCCGCCTGCACAAATACGCGGAACCCGTCAGTGAACGGTGATAGCTTGCCTTATTTCAATGCGAATTTCGCTGGAAAGCTGCCCTGCGTCTTGGCGCAAAAGGATGACTACGTCGTAAAGCCCCGCTTTGCCGAAATCGCCTACGTTAGCCTGCAATTTCAACCGTGCAGAGCCTTTCGGTTCGATTTCGAACGGGACGGATGGTGCCCTGACTACCCATGCAGAATCTGGTTCACCTGCCAACTTCACGAGGCACGATGCACTCCCACCAACTTTGGAATTTCCTTTATTGGACACAGATAGTGTAAGAACAGGTTTCTCAGTTGCCGCGTAATCCTTTTTGTCCAAAACCGATGATGTCAAATCCAGAATTTGCGCCGAGCTTTCAGTAAGATGATTCTGAATCCCCACTATAGCGGACACGTAAGTCTCAGTGTAAATACGGTCAGGGCCCGGGCGCAGATGGCTGGGATTCTGCAGTTGGTTCTTTCCGAAAATCAAAGAATTGTCGTTAATGACATGAACATAGGTGGGGTCAGCGAACTGAGCCAAGTAACGGGTCTGGGCGGCGAGCAGGTCGCTACGTAGACCGGCGGCTATTGCCTCGTCCCACTCCGGCGGAAATAATATGTAGAGCTGGAAATGTAAAGAACGGGCGAGGTCACTCATGTATCCGAGAGCTATTGCAGTGTCGGTGCTCACTGTGAAGGCGCCGAAGTAATAGTCAGGCTGGCGATTTTTTATGTCTAGATTCTCCCCTGGTACTCTGGTGCCATTAAAATATTCATTAGAAGGATAAACAGTTCCAACTTTGTGTTTAAAAAGGCTCATTGGCTCAACTAAACGTTTCCGGAGAATATCTGAATCCGAATATAGTACAAAATATTTATCGACAAAAAGCCTAAAAACATCGCCCTTACTCCAGTCTGGCGCAATTCCGAATTTCCGCCAGAAATCCCAGCCAAGAGGGAGTTCTGCCATATACTGAGTAAGGTGGGGTAGAGCATATCCGCGAGGCGACGACCTAAGCAATACCACATTTCGCGGCGGTCCGAACCGCTGAACGTAGGCTGAAAGCATCCATGCATCCATCATGAAAGATGTTGTGGCAAAATTACCCAGGTTTACCGCTCTTCCACCCAGCCTATCTGCGAATGGACCGGTGGACAAATTGTAGCCGCAGGTTGAATCGCCCAGTAGCAGTGTGTCAACCGGTTTACTCCATGTGTAAATGCCTGACCACTCCGTAAGAGTACCACTTACATTCACCGGTTGGTTTTTAAGGTATTGGTAGGCACCGAAATTCCCACCGAACACCACCAACGCGGCTAACAGGGAGGTGGCAAAAATGCCGCCTTTATTGGCTTTTTTCAACCGCGCGAATATAAGGTTTCCTGACCGTAGCCGCGCCAGTTTCTTAGATTCGAAAAGTTCCCTTGAAGTGACCGCTACCTCTGCCTGAATAGGTGCGGTTTCGGCTTCGGCAAGGCGCCTTTTGACCTCAGAAGCCAGGTTTTGAAAAGACGGCAAAGCCGCCATGCGAGTATCCGAGCCGGCTATCTCCTCCAATCTTGTCGTGTGCTCCAGGCTAAGCTTATCTTTCAGGCGCAATGCGTCCTCAATCTCGGCAAGCTGGCGTATGCGATTTGCCAGCATGACATTCTGAATGGCCGTAGGATTTTGCCGTACTACGTAGGTCGCGGTGACATACGCATTATCCCATTGTCCGGCTTCCAGATATTGCCAAACGCGCCGGTCCAAGTTGTCCTGGTTGTTTTGCATCTATTACCCGCCCGTTTTCATGTCATATCTCAGCGTCTTAGTCATCTAAAACCCTTGGTAGATGAAACGCGTGATGGCGTGCTGGCTGAAAATTAATATTCCGCACACCAATACCCCGTATATCCCGCCCCGTAGCCACGGGTTTAATTTTGCCACGACCACCGGTGAACCTTTGTAAAGCTGAAAAACTTGCACCGCTACCAACGGAAGCGTGAAATATAGCGTGCGCAACGCAAAAGTAGCGGTGTTGGACGATGTGGCAAAGCCAGCGTGAGTAAATAAGTAGCCTGCTTGGCTCAAGGAACTGGAACGGAATACCGCCCACCCGGCGGCGACCAAGACCAGCACTATCATGGTACGCGCGCCAATACTCGCTACCGAAAATACATTGCGAACCGTCCTGTCTGTGCTCTGCCCCCCCCAAATAGTCTGTATATTACCTGGATAAAACCATGCCACGCACCCCATATCACGAACGTCCATGCGGCTCCGTGCCATAGTCCGCAAAGCACCATAGTGACGAACACATTCAGATTACTGCGCCACTTACCCTTTCGATTGCCGCCAAGGGGGATATAAACATAGTCGCGGAACCACGACGAGAGGGACATGTGCCACCGCGACCAGAAATCGGAGGGATTGATGGCAAAGTAAGGATGGTTGAAGTTAAGAAGCAGGTCGAAACCCAGCAGACGTGCCACTCCGCGCGCAATGTCAGTATATCCGCCAAAGTCAGCCAGAATCTGAATAGTGTATGCTATCACTGCAATTATTATGTCCAAACCGTGAAATTGTGTGTAGTTAGAGTAAACCTGGTTCACGATGAGGCCCACGTTATCCGCAATAACCAGTTTCTGGAAAAAACCCCACAGGATGAGCCATAAGCCTTCGTTTACTTTATCTGTCGTTATTTGCCGGCGTTGCTGAAGCTGGGGTAACAGATGAGCCGCCCTTTCAACAGGACCGGAAACTACCGTCGGGAAAAATGCCACAAAAAGCGCAAAGTCGGTGAAGCGTCGGGTGTGCTCTATCGTACCTCGGTAAATGTCGAAGGGATAAGTGATTGCCTGAAATGTGTAGAACGAAAGCCCCAGGGGGAGGATAAGTTTAAGTTCTACTGCGCCCATCTTCAGACCGAATGCTGACAACAGTTTGACTAAATTTTCATCAAAAAAATTGAAATACTTAAAAATGCCTAATGTTAATAAACTGAACGTTAGCGCTAGCCCCAGATATAGCGTCTTCCTGGTTCCCCTCTGGATGGCCCAGCCGGCCGCGTAATTAACACCGGTCAAACCGACAATAAGACCCAGGAACCTCCAGTCCCACAGCCCGTATGAAACGTAGCTTGCTACGAGAAGAACAATATTCTGCCAGCGGTTGCTTTTGTGGAAAGCGAAATAGGCAAATAGCGTGGCCGCCAAAAACGCGAAAAAAAACGGTGATGTAAACAGCATACTTAAATATTCAGAGTAATACGGCGTTACGCCTCGTGTCAAGAGGATAGTGTGCGGTCGGGGATGCTTTGCTCTGTACGCCGGAACCGTGACTGCCCCCTGATTACTTTTACTTTTCTTTCTGGAATTGGCGATTCAGGTGGTTTTGACTTTCCCGCATACCGATGCTAGTATCTAAACCTGACCTGCCCGCAAATATCACTCTGGGAGGTGGGCGTATGTACAGTGGACCGTGGGTCTTTGCCAGAAAGCCGGAAGAAACCAGCGAGCGTGAAGATAAAGACATGCCGCCGGTCACTCTCATCCACGACAATGAGTCGGCGCGTGCCCTCGGGTTCAAGGGAGGGTTTGTAGGTGGACTGACATTACTGAGCATTGCCGGCTCCGCCATCGATGCCGGTCTGGGGCACGTGTGGTTCGAAGGCGGCACGCTGAGTGTCCGCAACCGGGCGCCTGTCTACGAATGTGAAGTGCGGGCGCGCTGGGAAGAGATGACGCCACTCGCCGGAGAATCGCGGCGGCTTAATTTCCACCTGGTTGACCGCGAAAACCAGCAATCGACTCCGGGGTGGGCGGCATTGCCGGAACCCGGGGGAAAGCCGGTGCTTCCCTGGGAGCGGAATCCGGTTAAGCATGAAAGCGTGGGCGCCGACGTTCTGCCGGAGATGATAGTCGGTCAGTCCCGCAAGCCATTTGAGGCAAAGGTCACCCTGAATGACGCGGTTGCCAGGCTGGATGCTATTCAGAACCAGACATGGTGGTACCGCTACGGCTCGCCGTGGGGCGGACCCGTCCTGACCGCCTTCGATGTCTGCTTCATGCTTTACCAGGGGAAGCCTCAACTGAGAACAAACATCCTCCGTTCGCCCCGCCTGCGCACCTCCATGGATGCGGGCACAGACCTGGTGGTATATCAGCCGCTATTCATCGACCGCGCGTACCTGATGAAGGCGCGGCTCGCGGATAAATGGCAGACTGACAGGACGGTGTTCTTTGTCACCGAGTATGACTACGAAGACAATAGGGGCGAACGGGTCGCCATGATGCGCGCCTATTCCGCCCATCTTATCCGCGCCCTGGCGCCCGCGGACAGCCTTTAGAAGAGGAGTCTTACCGATGCGTATGTTCAGCCGCCTGGCGAGTGCCGTCCTGTGTTTATTTCTCATCGCCGGCATGGTCGCATGCACTGCCACCACAAAAAGCCAGGTCTTCCGCTACCAGAGCGACCCGTCTGTGCAGGCGCTTGTTGCCGGGACGCCCGCAAATTACCCTGCCGCTTCGTTCATTGTCTTCAGTGACCCGCACCTCCTATCGCCGGCGCTGGGGACAGGTCCAGCGCTTGAAGAATACCTGAAGAATGACCGCAAGCTCCTGCGGGACAGCACCCGGATTATGGATGCGCTGGTCGATGCGATAAGCAAGGAGAAAGCCGACTTCGTTCTTGTCCCGGGTGACCTGACCAAGGACGGGGAGCGGTTAGACCATGAACTGGCGGCGTCTTACCTTGCCCGGATTGAAGCCACGGGCAAGCAGGTCTACGTGGTGCCGGGCAACCACGATATCCTGAACCCGCGCGCCGCCAGCTACGACGTAGTGGGCGCGCGACCTGTGCCCAGCGTGACCCCGGAGGAATTTGCCGTGATATACCGGCAGTTCGGCTATGCGGATGCCCTGTACCGTGATAAAGGCACACTCAGTTATGTCGCCGAGCCTGTGAAAGGTCTGTGGCTCCTGGCGCTGGACGCGTGCCTGTACCGGGAGAATGCCGGGAAAACTGAATCCGTGACGGACGGCGCATTCACCCCGCAAACGCTCGACTGGATAGAACAGATGCTCATCGAGGCAACCCGCAAAGGCAAAGCTGTCGTCGTGATGATGCATCATGGCGTCGCCGAGCATTTTACGGGACAGGAAAAGTATTTCGGGGAATATATAGTCGATAATTATGAGGCAGTCTCACGCCTGTTTGCCACATACAATGTGCGCCTGGTTTTCACCGGTCACTATCATGCCCAGGACATCACCGTGAGACGGTTCCCGGGGAACAAGTACCTCTTCGATATCGAGACGGGTTCGCTGGTCACATACCCCTGTCCCTACCGCATGGTCAGTCTTACCAGTTCCGCCGCGACGCTACGCACGGGGCGGGTGACCTCCATCGTGGGCCATACGTCGGATTTCCAATCGTACTCACGGGACTACATCGAAAGCGGCATGTCCAATATTGCCGCCACAGCTATCGAAGATTTCGGAGTGCCTGCGGTAAGTGCGGAAAAGCTTGCCGGGCAGGTCGCTGAAGCCTTTGTGGCGCATTATGCCGGCGATGAGAAACTGCCGCCGGGTCAACCTGCCATCGACTTCAAAGGCACGGGCTTCAAAGGCTGGCTTGTAGTCTTCGCACGGAAAGGCATGGTGACGGGACTGTGGCATGATCTGCCGCCGGCGGACAATAACATTACCATCAGTCTGCGTGACGGCTCCGTCCAACCATAAGACCCCGTGTTATGGCATTTTCGCGGCGAGGAAAGCCAGCGTTTTCTGCTGGGAGTCAGTGTTGGCTGTGGCATTTGGGCCGGAAGTATATTGCGGACCGAAGGCGTGCTCAGCGCCCGGGTAAACGATGTATTCGTACTGTTTGTTATAGGTTGAGAGCAAGTCACGGACGGTATTTGCCTGCTCAATCGGCACCATCGTGTCTTTATCGCCGTGGTACATGATGACCGGGGCTTTCATCTGCGCGACGATGTCCTTAATCCCGTACTTCGCTATCACCGTGGGAGCATAAGCCCCGTAGTAGCTGACAACCCCGCGGATATCGTCCCTGGTGCCCAGCCAGAAAGCAAAATAGCCGCCCAGCGAAAATCCAGCGACCGCGATGCGATTGGCGGCAACCGTCTGCAAGGATTTTAGCGCTTCCACCGCCATGCCTAGGTCGGCGCGTATCCGGTCCTGGTACTTGCCGTAATCCGAGCTTGCCCAGGTGGCAGCCGGCATGCTGATAGGCGCAAAGTAGTCCGGCGCGAAAGCGACGTAGCCATGCTGTGCCAGCCAGAGGGCGTAGTCACGTTGCTGTTGGGTCAGGCCGCCCCGCCCGTGGAGAACGAGGACGGTCGGGAAGGGTCCACTCCCCTGTGGTTTGTAGAAGTATCCGGAGATGTCCGTGGCGCCGCTCTTATAGGTGGCGCGGTTCGCGGCTTCGTGCAGGGTGAGGGTAACGGGGCCAGAAGGCGGCGTCCAGTTAATTGTCACGATGCCCGCAGTGGTTGACGATGTGGTTACCGGCGAAGTGGCAGGCGTCGAAGCGGTAGACGTCTGAGTGGGCGGTGCCGAAGTCGTTGCTGTTGCAGGTGCCGTCGTGGCGGCTGTGGTGGGAGCGGCGGTTGTTGTCTGTGCGGCCGTTGCCTGTGTTTGCGGCGTTGCTGAGGTGGTAGTCGCGGTTGGCGGCGGAGCTTCGGCTAGGGGCTGTGCCGCGGGCTTTCCGCCGCAGGCCGACGCGGACGATATTACTGCCAGGGCTGGATGAAAGCGAAAGCGGAAAAGGTCTTTTTCATCATGCCAGTTTACTCTTTCAAGAAGGTTACAATCGTCCTCCTGTACCGCTGGTAGAGGAAGCCGGCGGCGAGCAGCAGCAGTCCGAATCCGATAAGACCGACAATGCGGAAGACCATTGCCAGTGTCCAGATGTCGTAGAAAAACACCTTGCCGATGGTAATGAGGAGCAGGACAAGAGCGCCGAGGCGAAGAAAACGGATGCGCCGGAAAATACCCACCACCAGCGCGACAATCGCGTAGACAGCCCAGAGCCCGGTAATGGACAGGTTCTGAAAACTCTGCAGAGAGTCTCCGCGGTCGCCAAAACGTTCAAATCCGGGCAAATTGTAGAGTTGCCGGTCGAATGTATTGAGCACCTCCGCAGTCAGAAGCCAGATGGTAAAGAAATTGGCGGCGATGAAGAAGGCTGGCACCGCAACTCTGCCCTCATCCGCGGTCAGACGGTTCTTCCACCGTGAAAGGAAAAAGCCGGTAACGTACATGGCCGCAATGCCGACGGCGTAAGCGAGGAACCGCTCGTTTACTACTGGAACAAAGTCGCGCACTGTTATGGCTGTATCGAAGATGAGCAGGCGGAAAGCGGTGATGAAAAAGGCGCCGTAGCCAGCCCAGCGGAACATATCGATACCGGTGCGCAACGCCAACCAGACCAGCACAGCACCTTCCGCAGCCCAGGCAACCGCCGTCCATGACCTATCGCCGAACTGCACCGGTATTGCCATGGTAAGCAAGATGATGGCGATGCCCAGTGCAAACAGGCTCAAGCGGTGGTCGCCGGCTTCGCGCCCTCGAGTGAAGTATGCCATTCCGCCGTAGAAAAGGGCCAGAGCCAGGACAAAACCGCCGGTCCAGTCGCGCATGTTACCCCAGAGTAATCCGAGGCTGATACCGGCGTAGCTGGCGGCGTTGATGGTCATGGTGGCGTAATCAAAGGGCTGGGACGGACGCCGCCAGATGATGTGGAAAAGAGTGGTCGCACCGGCGAAGATGAGGAAGAGGATGGTAAGTAATATCTCCGCGCCGGCCAGGCTGGTTTCAGATTCGAAGGTGCCATACCAGACGCCATAAACTACCAGGGAAAAGAGGAGTGCCAGCAAGGTGAACCACCGCCAGTTGCGGAAGGTGGAAACCACGAGCACCCCCAAGTCGATGATTAGTATGTAGATGAGTATTTCGTAACCTGCGCCGGTATTGACAGTGGAGGTCACGCCGGTATCAACAACTCCGAGTACAAACGGGGCAATAAACGCGCCGATAATGCCCAGGATGGCGAGCCCCATCGAGTCGTAACGGAGCGCCAGGAAAACCGAGGCGGCACAAACGGCCACCAGCAGGATTACAGCCAGGAGAAACGGGACGAGGTCGTAGGCGGTAAAAGAAGCGAAGATGGACAGGTACAGCACACCGATGCCACCGCCGGTCAGGACCTGCATCAGGACGGGATAACGCTTTCGCCACAGGTAGCCGCCGCCCAGCATCACAAAGCCGGCCACAACTCCGATGAGCACGCGGACGACAGGCACAATCCAGTTCTTATCGAAGGCGAATTTGAGAAAAAAGCCGACCCCGAAGAGCAATGCCAGCACGCCAATCCTTGCCAGCCAGTTCCCGCCCAGTATCTGTTCCCATTCTCTGGGCGGTCTCGGCGCCCGCGGCTCAGGTACTGCCCGGGGAATCGGGGACGGCGGGACCCATTCTTCGACCGGCGGAAGGGCAGGGCTAAAGGGTACTTGCGCTACGCCCTGTCTTTGTTCAAGGGCGGAGAGACGCGTGTTAATCTGCCTGACAGAATCGCGGAGCCGGCGCACCTCCTCTTCAATCGATTGCGGCGGTTCAGGTTCGGGGCTTGCCGGAGGAGGCGTTTCGCCATAAAGACGGGCTCCGCAGAATACGCAGAACTGGTTGGTGGGCTGGTTTTCCTTCGAGCAATTGGGACATTTCATGGCGCACCCCCTGTGTTTTGA
>Ga0315284_10011757_pt1 | contig 12465 bp, 10 predicted proteins | sample YL17G09_16_MG_FD_203696 | JGI IMG/M metagenome (GOLD analysis project Ga0315284, IMG submission 203696) | Sediment microbial communities from Yellowstone Lake, YNP, Wyoming, USA - YL17G09_16 | ecosystem: Environmental > Aquatic > Freshwater > Lake > Sediment | place: USA: Wyoming | collected... | reverse complement strand
ATGACGGCCCCGTAGATGATGCCGATCACGGCGAGGACCAGGCCGACGGTGCGGAAGTCGTACACGGCCTGCGGGAAGAGCGGCACCATGAAGCGGATCATCCCGTAGGCGCCGATCTTGATGAGCACCCCGGCGAGGATCACCGAGCCGGCCGTGGGCGCCTCGGTGTGGGCGTCGGGCAGCCAGGTGTGCAGCGGGAACGCCGGCAGCTTGACGGCGAACGCGGCGAAGAACCCGAGCATCAGCAGGAAGGCCGTGCCGGACGGCATCTGCGTGCCCAGCAGCTGCGTGAAGTCGAAGGTATAGGTGCCGGTGGCCCGCCCGTGGATGAAGTACAGGGCCAGGATGGCGATCAGCATCAGCAGGCCGCTGGCCTGCGTGAAGATGAAGAACTTGATCGCGGCGTACACGCGCCGCTCGTGGCCCCAGAGGGCGATCACGAAATACATCGGGATGAGCATCATCTCGAAGAAGAAGTAGAAGAGGAACAGATCGAGCGAGAGGAACACCCCGGCCAGCGCCGCGGTGGTCCAGAGGATCATGAAGTGGAAGAAGCCGACGCGCTCCTGGACGCCGCGCCACGAGGCGAGCACCGCCAGCAGGCCCATGGCGAAGGTGAGGACGAGCATGATGAGGGTGAGCCCGTCTGCGGCGAGGAAGAAGCTGATCCCGAGCGGCGCGATCCAGGTGGCCTGGACGTGGGCCAGCCAGGTCCCCTGGACGAGGCCGGCGGCGCCGGGGCCGTGGGCCGCGAACGCGGCCCTGAGCGCCCCGGCCTGCGACGCCCATTGCCAGGTCACCAGAGCCAGGGGCAGGGCGGTGCCGGCGACCGCGACCCAGCGCGCCGCCTGCGGCCGCGACAGCGAGACGAGCCACGCCAGCGGAGCCGCGACGGCCGGGATGAGGATGTACCAGAGGAGGATCATCCCGGCCTCACCTCAGCACCACCAAGGCGACGATGACCGCGACGCCGACGCCGGCCACGCCGATGTACAGGCGCAGCTGACCGTTCTGTGAGGCACTGAGCGCGCGCCAGGCTTGCACGTTGAGCCAGGCGATCCCGGAGAACGCGGGCTCCACCAGGTCGTCGCGGGCCACGCGCGCGAACCACTTCACCGGGATCACGAAGACGTGCTCGTAGAGCCACTCGAAGCCCCAGCCGTGCAGCCAGAACTCTTGCAAGGCGTGGGGCGTGGGCCGCGCGGCGAAGTCCTTGAGCGCGGCCCGGCTCTCGACCAGCCACAGCGTGGCCAGCGCGACGCCGACGACGGCCACCAGCGACGTGAGGAGCGCGGAGACGCCGGTGTAAGCGAAGCTGCTCGCGACCGTCTGCATGGGCGGCAGCGCCGTGTCGAGGAACGTCTCGAGCGGGTGGAAGTCGCCCATCCATTGGGGCAGCCAGACGAAGCCCCCGACGATCGAGAGTGCGCCCAACACGTAGAGCGGGAGAAGCATGCGCCAGCGCGCGCGGCGCGTTACCGGGGTCTGCTGGTCTCCGAAGAAGACGACGAAGACCAGCCGGAACGCATAGATCGAGGTGAGCAGCGAACCCGCCAGCGCGCCGAGCCACAGCCACGCGTTGCCGTCGACCGCTCCGAGGCTGGTCTCGATGATCAGATCCTTGCTGTAGAAGCCGCTCGTGACCAGCGGCATGGCGGACAGCGAAGCGGCGCCGATGACGAACGCCCAAAAGGCCGTGGGAAGCTTGCGGTGGAGGCCGCCCATCTTGAAGATGTCGTGCTCGCCGCCGAGGGCTTCGATCACGACGCCGGCGGCGAGGAAGAGCAGTGCCTTGAAGAAGGCGTGCGTCATGAAGTGGAAGATGGCGGCGCTCCAGCCGGCGACCCCGAGCGCCAGGAACATGTAGCCGATCTGGCTCATCGTGGAATAGGCGAGCACGCGCTTGATGTCGTGCTGCGCCAGAGCGCTGAAACAGGCGTATAGAAGGGTCACCGTACCGACGATGGCCACCGCCAGGCGCACGTCCGGCGCGAACGTGAAGAGCACGTTGGTGCGCGCGATGAGGTACACGCCGGCCGTGACCATGGTGGCAGCGTGGATGAGGGCGCTGACCGGGGTGGGGCCGGCCATGGCGTCGGGCAGCCACGTCTGTAGCGGCAGCTGTGCCGACTTGCCGATCGCGCCGCCGAGCAGCAGGGCGGCCGCGGCGACGACCACAGCCTCGTTGGACAGGACACCTCGCGAGAAGACGGCCTGCATGATGGGCTGGATCTCCAGCGTGTGGAACTGCGTGAACAGCAGGAAGAGCCCGACGATCAGGGCCGTGTCGCCGACGCGCGTGACGATGAAAGCCTTGCGCCCCGCGTAGACGTTCTGCAGGTCGCGCTGCCAGAACGAGATGAGCAAGTAGCTGCACAGGCCGACGCCCTCCCAGCCGAGGTAGAGCAGCAGCAGATTGTCGGCGAGCACCAGGACCAGCATCGAGGCGACAAACAGGTTCATGTACATGAAGAAGCGCGTGAACCCCTCGTCGCGCTCCATGAACTCCGTGGAGTACAGGTGGATGAGGAAGCCGACGAAGGTGATGACGACCACGAAGATCACGCTCATGGCGTCGAGGTAGAAGGCGATCTGCGGCGCCAGCCCGCCTGCGTCGAACCACGTCCAGAGCACCTGGTGATAGGCCTCGCGGGGTGGCGGCGAGGTGATGAAGGAGACCGCGATCAGTATCGCCACCACGGCGGACAGACCGACGGAACCGGCGCCGATCAGCGCCGCGGCGCGGCGGTTGAGGCGCCGGTTCAGCAGCGCGAGCACGACGAAGCCGGCGGCGGGCAAGGCGGGGACGATCCAGAGGAGCTGCAGCATCCCTACCCCTTCATCTCGTCGGCTTCGTCCACGTCCAGGCGCCCGAGGCTCTGCCGGAAGCGGATGGCGAGCGCCAGACCGACCGCGACTTCGGCCGCCGCCATGGCCAGGACGAAGAGGAACATGACCTGGCCATCCGGGCGGCCCCACCGCGCTCCGGCCACTACGAAGGCGAGGCCGGCGGCGTTGAGCATGATCTCGATGCAGGCGAGCACCACGATGAGGTTGCGCCGCGTCAGCAGGCCGACGAAGCCGATGACGAAGAGGATGGCGGCCAGGATGAGGCCGTGGTCGAGCGACACGTCCGCCATCAGGCCTCGCCGCCTTCGTGGGCCCAGGCATCCGGTTCCTCGCCGGAGAGCAGCGGGTCCTCGAGGGCCGGACCCTCGGGCTGCGCGGCGATGTGGCGGGCGCCAATGAGCGCGGCGAGCAGCAGCATCGAGGCGAGCTCCACGCCGAGCACGTAGGGTCCGAAGAGCGCCTCGCTGACCTGCTGCGGCCCGACCTCGCCGGCGTGCAGGGCGTGGTTGGAGAGGCCGATGCCGTAGATGAGCTCGGCCAGCAGCACGGCGACCAGGACCAGCGGCCCGATCCAGGCGCTCGGCGGCACGCGCAGCGGCGAGTCGGCGCTCACGTTGAGCAGCATCACGGCGAAGACGAACAGCATCATGATCGCGCCCGCGTAGACGATCACCTCGAGGGCGGCCACGAACGGCGCGCCGAGCGTGTAGAAGACCACGGCCACGGCGAACAACGACACCACGAGGTACAGCAGCGCGTGCACGAGGTTGGAGCGCGTGATCACGAGGACCGTCGCCAGTACGGCGACGACGGCGGCGATGTAGAACAGGGCGGTCATGGCAGCAGGCCGTGGACGTCGACCGGCGGGGCTTCGCGCTCTGCCTCGCCCTTGTCCTTGCCGCCGATCGCCAGCCCGGCGACGCGGTAGAAATCGTAGTCGTGGTACTTGCCGGGTCCGGCGATCAGCAGGTCGTCCTTTTCGTAGACCATGTTGGGGCGCTCGTACTCGCACATCTCCACGTCGGGCGTGAGCTGGATGGCGTAGGTGGGGCAGGCGTCCTCGCAGAAGCCGCAGAAGATGCAGCGCGAGAAGTTGATGCGGAACCAGGCGGGATAGCGGCGTCCGGTGTCGTCCTCGGTGGCCTGCAGGGCGATGCAGTCCACCGGGCAGACGACGGCGCAGAGGTAGCAGGCCACGCAGCGTTCCTCGCCGGCGGGGTCTCGCGAGAGGACGATGCGACCGCGATACCGCGGCGGCAGATAGACCATCTCCTCGGGGTACCGGATCGTGTCGCGACGGTGGAAGGCGTGCCCGATGACGGCGCCGAGGCCCTGCAGCGTGGAGACCACCGTGCGCACGATGCGCGGCGCCAGGGTCTGCTCGCGCCGCGCCAGGCGCCCGGTCTGCACCACGTCGGTGGTGAGCGGCGGATGCGTCTGCGGCGGTGCGTCCATGCTCTGCATCCTCACGAGTGACGCGCCACGACGATGGCGCCGGTCACCAGCAGGTTGACGAGGCTGAGCGGCAGCATGACCTTCCAGCCGAGCTCCATCAGCTGATCGTACCGCGGCCGGGGGAACGTGCCGCGCACGATGATGAAGAGGGTGATGAAGACGCCGGTCTTGATGAGGAACCACACCAGGCCGGGCAGCCAGGGCCCCAGCCAGCCGCCGAAGAAGAGGGTCGCGATCAGCGCCGAGACGAGCGTCACGGCGATGTACTCGCCGACGAGGAACATGCCGAACTTCATGCCCGAGTACTCGGTGTGGTAGCCGGCCACCAACTCACTCTCGGCTTCGACGAGGTCGAAGGGCAGGCGCCGGGTCTCGGCGAGTCCGGCGACGACGAACACGACGAAGCCGATGAACTGCGGGCCGATGTTCCAGAGCCCGCGCTGGCTCTCGACGATCTGCACGAGGCTGAACGAGCCCGCGATGGTGACGACGCCGACCAGCGAGAGCCCCATGAAGACCTCATAGCTCACCATCTGCGCGGCGGCGCGCAGGCCGCCGACCAGCGAGTACTTGCTGCGCGACGACCAGCCGGCGAGGACCACGCTGTACACGGCCAGCGACGACATGGCGAGCACGAACAGCAGGCCGACGTTGAGGTCGGCGATCACGATCCCGGCGGCCACCGGCACGACGATGAACGAGAGCAGCGCCGTCGCCATCACGATCGCCGGCGCGACCACGAACACGCGCTTGTCGGCGAACGGCGGGACCCAGTCTTCCTTGAAGAGGATCTTGAAGGTGTCGGCCAGCACCTGCAGGAGCCCGGCGGGGCCGACCCGGTTGGGGCCGTAACGGTCTTGGACCAGGCTGAGCAGACGCCGTTCGTACCAGATGAGGCCGGCGGCGATGGTCAGCACGACGATGAGCACGCCGAGCACGGTGACGAGCTGGCCGATCCACGCCGGCACTCCCGCCGCGATCTCGCCGCTGCCGGCCAGGAAGGTCACGACGGCCCCCCGGTCTGGGACGGCGGGGCCTGGATGCGCGTGAGCCGCCCGTGGCCGGGCAGGGGGACGTAGGGCATACCTGCCAGGCCGACGGGCACGCCGGCCACGCCGGTCGGCAGCGACGGCACCAAGCGGAAGCCGGCGCGCACGTCCAGCCAGGGCATCCAGAGCTCGAGCCAGTCGCCTGCTTCCAGCTCGAGCCGCTCGGCGTCCTCCTGGTTCACGGCGATGTACGGCTGCGGCGCGCGCTCCGCGATCCCCGGCGTGTGCATGCTCAGGTCGTCGGAGCCGAAGATGTGGTGCAGCGGGACCAGCACGAAGTCGTCGTCGCGGGCGCGGAAGGCGGGCGGGACGGGCGGCGCCGGCAGGGGCTGCGCCCGGCCGGCCGCGTCGAGCAGTCGCACCCCCGACGGCCCGCCGCGCAGCGGCCCGCCGACTTCCTCCTGCAGCTTGTGCAGCCCGTTGCCGGAGTTCCAGCCGGCAGACCAGACGCGCGGCAGCAGAGCCGCGGGCGTCTCGGCGGGCGCCAGGCCCTCGAGCGAGTAGGCGAGCGCCGCGTCGGGGTCGGCGTCGGGCGCCGGCTCGAACACGGTCACGTCGGCGTCCGCGGCCGTGCGGCCGCTCCAGCGCTGCGGCTGCCGCGCGACCTTGCAGCCGCCGCGGCGCCAGTCGGACGAGGGCGCCGCCGCGGCGACGCCGCGGAACTGCGGCAGCTCCATCTCGAGAGCGGCGCTCACGTCGTCGACGTCGCGCCAGCCGCGGCCTCCCTGGCGGCCCAGCCTCTCCATGAGGTCGCGGATCCAGCGCCACTCCTCCTGCGTCTCGCCTTCAGGCGCCAGCACGCTGAAGGAGCGCTGGGCGCGGCCCTCGTTGTTCACGACGGTGCCCGTGGACTCGGCGAACGTGGGCGCGGGCAGCACGACGTCGGCGCGCTCGGCGATGCGTCCTTCGAGGGCGGCGAGGGCCACGACGTGCGCCTCGTGTGCAAAGAGGTCGTCGACCAGCAGCGAGGCCGCGCGGCGGTACAGGTCGTTGTCGAGGGTCACCACGACGTCGGCCTCGGCGCGCGCCACGGCGGCGATGGCGTGTGAGAGGCGGCCGCCGCCGATCAGGCGCAGCCCGACGCTGTTCGACTCGGGGACCGTGAGGACCAGGGTGGCTCCGCCTGCCTCGGCCAGCGCCGCTGCCGCTCTGAGCACGGCCTGAGATCCGTTCGTGGTGCCGCAGACGATCAGCGGGCGCCGGCTGGCGCGCAGCGCGCCCGCCCAGCGCGCGACGCGGGCGCGGTCGTCGTCGCTCAGGCCGGCGACCTCGGCCGCCGCCAGGTCCAGCTCGTGGGCCACCGCCAGGGCGAGGCGCGCGATGTCGGCGGGAGCCGCGCGCCACGTCTCGCCGGCCACCTCGTCGAGCTTGGTCGCGTGCGGCGCGGCGATCCACAACGGGCTCGGTTCGCGGCGCTTCGCGCGCCCGATCGCAGCGTCGTTCCAGCGGCGGATGTGCACCCGCTCCTCCTCGGCCGTCGGGCGCAGCCGCAGCCAGGTGCGCACCGTGAGGTCGAGCATCGGGGCCGTGTTGGTGACGTCTTCGCCGAGGATGAACACGGCGTCGGCGTGCTGGACGTCGGCCAGGGCGCCGAGCCGCGTGTTTCCTCCGCGGGCGATCTCGAGGACCGTGCCCACGAGGTCGTAGTCCGCGTCCGACATGCCGAGGTAGAAGCGGTCGGCGCCGACCAGCGCGCGGAGGGCGTAGTTGGCTTCGAGCGACGCTCGCGGCGAGCCGATGCCGAGCACGCGGCGCCCGCGCAGCAGCGAGGCGGCCGCGTCGAGCGCCCGTTCCCTCCTCACCGGGACGGGCGCTTCGCCTGCGTCCGCGGTCATCAAGACCGGGCGCCACGCCACCTGCGTGGCCCGGATCCGCTGCGGCGCATTGACGAAGTCGTAGCCAAAACGACCGCGGTCGCAGAGGAACATCTTGTTGACGTCGCGGCTGTAGCGGCTGAGCACGCGGCGCAGTTCACCGTAGCGCGCCCCCGGGGTGGTGTTGCAGCCCAGGCCGCAGTGGGGGCACACCGAGGGCGCGGTCTGCAGGTCCCACTTACGCGAGTAGTGATGCGTGAGGGACTTGTCGCCGAAGACCCCGGTGGGGCAGACCTCGATGAGGTTGCCGCTGAACTCGCTCTCGAGGGCGCCGTCCTTCTCGCGGCCGAAGTACACCTGGTTGCGCAGGCCGAAGACGCCGAAGTCGTGGCCGCCGGCGTAGTCGTTGTACAGGCGCGTGCAGCGGTAGCAGGTGATGCAGCGGTTGAGCTCGTGGGTCACGAAGGGGCCGAGGTCCTGGTTACGGAACGTCCGCTTCAGGCCGCGGTAGCGCCGGTACGTGTGCCCGGTCATCACCGTCATGTCCTGCAGGTGACACTCGCCGCCCTCGTCACACACCGGGCAGTCGTGGGGGTGACTCGTCATCATGAGCTCGATCATCCGCGCGCGGAACCTGATGGCCTCCTCGTCGTCGATGACCATGCGCGTGCCCTCCTGCGCCTCGGTCATGCAGGCCATGGCGATCTCGCTCTTCTCCTCGCCGTCGCGGCCGGTCCAGAAGAGGCGCACGGCGCACTGCCGGCAGGCGCCGATCGAGCCCATCAGGGGATGCCAGCAGAAGAACGGCAGGTCGAAGCCCAGCGAGAGCGCCACGTCGAGCATGTTGCGCCCCGCCTCCGCGCGGAACTCGCGGCCGTCGATCGAGACGGTCACGAGCTCCGGCCCGGCGCCGCTCTGCCGTTCGTCGGCGCTCACCACGCGGCTCCTTGGGCGTCGCCGGGCGCGTAGGGGCAGCGGCGTCCCTCGATGTGCTGCACGAAGTCGTCGCGGAACAGCCGCAGCGCCGCTTCGAGCGGCTGCATCGCGCCCGGCGCGAGGTCGCAGAACGTCTTGTCGGCGCCCATGAGCCAGACGTGCTCCTGGAGCAGGTCGAGATCCTCCAGGCGTCCGCGCCCCTGCTCGATGTCGCGGAGCAGCGCGGCCGACCACTGCAATCCCTCGCGACACGGCGTGCACCAGCCGCACGACTCCTGGGCGAAGAACTGCAGCAGGTTCAGGGTCATGCCGACCGGGCAGGTCTTGTCGTCCAGCAGGACGACCGTGCCCGTGCCCAGGCGGCTGAGCACCTTCTCCAGCGACCCGAAGTCCATGGCGACGTCGATGTCCGCGGCCTTGACGAACGCCGTGGAGGCCCCTCCGGGGCTGACGGCGCGCAGCTCGTAGCCGGGCTGCATGCCGCCCGCGTGCACCTCGATGAGCTCGCGCATCGAGGTCCCCATGGGCAGTTCCACGCAGCCCGGCCGCGCCACGCGCCCGGCGACGCCGTAGATCTTCGTGCCCCCCTCGCCGGTCACCGACAGGCTCTTCCACCAGGCGGCGCCGTTGCGCACGATCGAGGGCACGGCGGCGAAGGTCTCGACGTTGTTCACCACCGTGGGACGCGCGTACAGGCCGGCGCCCGTCATGTGCGGCGGACGCGCGCGCGGGTTGGGCCGCTGGCTTTCGAGGGCGTTGAGCATGGCCGAGGCCTCGCCGCAGATGTAGCGCCCGACGCTCTCGTGCAGGTAGATGTCGAAGTCGAAGCCCGAGCCCAGGATGTCGCGGCCGAGGTAGCCGTGTTCGTAGGCTTCGGCGACGGCCCGCTCGACGCACGCCAACGGCAGGTCGTACTGGGCGCGCAGAAAGACGTAGCCGGCGTCCGCCTCGACGGCGAAACCGGCGAGGATCATGCCCTCGAGCACCAGGTGCGGGTTGTGGCCCAGGAGGAAGCGGTCCTTGAAGCTGCCCGGCTCCATCTCGTCGCCGTTGCAGACGACGTACTTGGGCCGCGGCGCGTCGGCGCCGAGCGGCATGGTGCTCCACTTGCGCCCGGTGGCGTAGCCGGCGCCGCCGCGGCCGCGCAGGCCGGAGTCGGTGACGGCCTGCGTGACGGCGGCCGGCTGGAGCTCCCACAGGCCGCGGCTCAGGCCTTCGTAGCCGCCGGCGGCGACGTAGTCGTCGAGGAACGCCGCTTGCCCGTCCGGCCGCATGGCCTTCGTGAGCGGCCGGTCCCAGCCCTTCGTCTCCAGGGCACTCAAGCGTACGTCTCCAGGATGGCGCCGACCTCGGCCGGTGCCACGGGCCCGTGCAGGTCCGCGTCGACCATCAGCGCCGGGCCCCTGTCGCAGGCGCCCAGGCAGACGATGGGCAGGAGCGTGAAGCGGCCGTCTGAGGTGGTCTCGCCGAGGCCGATGCCGAGCTGCCTCTGGATGGCGGCGCGCAGCTCGGCGTACCCCAGCGACCAGCAGGCGAAGCTGTCGCAGACGAGCACGATGTGGCGCCCCACGGGCCGGCGGAAGAGCATGTTGGCGAACGTCGCCAGGCTGTCGAGCTCCTCGACGCTCATGCCGAGGTAGTCGCCGAGGTCGGCGAGCGCCTCGTCGGACAGCCAGCGCCGCCGCCGCTGCACGAGGCGCATCGCGGTGGCCGCGGCGGCGCGCCGGTCCGGGTAATGCGGCAGCGCCGCGTCGATCTCCCGGCGTTCGTCGTCGCTGAGGCTCACCGGTCCACGTCTCCCATCACGAAGTCGAGGCTGCCGAGGATCGTCACGAGGTCGGCGATCTCGTACCCCTGGGCGAGCAGCGGCAGCACCTGCAGGTGGGGGAAGGAGGGCGTGCGGATCTTGGTGCGGTAGGCGCTGTTCTGGCCATCGCTGATGGCGTAGTAGCTGTACTGGCCCTTGGTGCCCTCGGTGTAGACACAGGCCTCTCCGGGCGGCACCACCGGGCCCCAGCTCACCCCCAGAAAGTGCGTGATCAGCGTCTCGATGTCGTGCATCGTGTCGGGGTCCTTGACCGGCGGCGTGGCCAGCGGGTGGTGCGCCTTGTACGGCCCGTCGGGCATCTGGTCGAGGCACTGGCGGATGATGCGCAGGCTCTGGCGCATCTCCTCGACGTGCACGGCGGCGCGGTCGTAGCAGTCGCCCGTGGAGCCCACGGGCACGTCGAAGTCGAACCAGTCGTAGTGACTGTGCGGGCGCTGCTTGCGCCAGTCCCACGGCAGCCCCGCGGCGCGCAGGTTGGGGCCGGTGACGCCCCACTCGACGGCGTCGGCCACGCTGAGAGCCCCGACGCCGACGGTGCGCGCCTTCATGATGCGGTTGTCCATGATCAGCCGGTCGTATTCGTCCAGGCGACCGGGGAGGTAGTCGAGATAGTCGCGCACGGGTTGCTCCCAGCCGTTCGGCAGGTCCTCGGCGACGCCCCCGATGCGGAACCAGTTGGGGTGCATGCGCGCCCCGCAGATGGGCTCGATGACGTCGTCGAAGATCCGTTCGCGGTCCTCGAAGGTGTAGAAGACCGGCGAGAGGGCGCCGATGTCCTGGGCGAAGGTGCCGTAAAAGACGAGGTGGCTGGCGATGCGGAAGAACTCGCAGAGCATCACGCGGATGATCTGCGCCCGGTCGGGCACCTCGATGCCGCAGAGCATCTCGACGGTCAGCACCCACGGCAGGTTGTTGGTCACGCCGCCGAGATAGTCGATACGGTCTGTGTACGGGATGAAGGTGTGCCACGTCTGGCGCTCGCTGATCTTCTCGGCGCCGCGATGGTGAAAGCCGATGTCGGGGATGCAGTGGACGATCTCCTCGTCGCGCAGACCCACGATGATGCGCAGCGGGCCGTGGGTGGCGCCGTGCTGCGGGCCGATGTTGAGGTACATGAGCGTGGGGTCGTCCTCGGTGCGCGGCAGCCCCCACTCCTCCGGCTTGAAACGCAGCTCCTCCTGCCACTCCTCGAACTGCTCGAGCGGCATCGTGAAGGGACCGAGCTCCGTGCCCCGCGACGGCGCTTCTTTGCGCAAGGGATGACCTTCCCACCACGGGGGCAGGAGGATCCGCGCCAAGTGAGGGTGGCCGGGGACGTCGATGCCGAACATGTCCCACAGTTCGCGCTCGTACCAGTTCGCGGCCGGCCACAGGTCGGTGATCGTCTCGACCGCCGCGTCATCGTCGCGGAGTGCGATCTTGAGGCGCAGATCGGCGTTCCGTTCGTACGACAGCAGGTGGTAGAAGACCGTGAAGTCGGCCTCGGGCTGCCCCGCGCGGTGGGCGCGCAGGCGCTCATCGATGCCGCCGAGATCGTACAGACTCGCGAACGGCCGGGCCGCCTCGGTCTTGAGGTACGTGAGCAGCTCCTTGAGGCGCGTGCCCGGCACCCAGACCGTCGGGATCTCGTCGGCCGTGCGTTGCTCAAAGAGCGGCACGTCGGGGAAGCGCGCCTGCAGCTCGCCGATGATCCCGGGTTGCGCCAGCGGGGTGTCGGCGGCCGGCTCCACGTCACACCTCGTCCTGAGGGGCCAGCTCGCCGGTCTCGGCCCGTCCCGGCCGCCGCAGGTCGCGCAGGGAGATGCCGCTGGGCTTCTGCACGGTCTCCGCGCCGAGCACCCAGCTGAGCGGGCGGCGCTCGGTCTGCACCTGCGCCTGCAGCAGCAGCAGCCCCTCCATGAGGGCGGTCGGCGCCGGCGGGCAGCCCTGCACGTAGACGTCGACGGGCAAGAAGGAGTCGACGCCCTGCACCACGCTGTAGACGTCGTACATGCCGCCGGAGTTGGCGCACGAGCCCATCGAGATGACCCAGCGCGGCTCCATCATCTGGTGGTAGAGCTGCAACACCGTCGGAGCCATCTTGCGGAACACGGTGCCGCCGACGATCATCACGTCGGCCTGGCGCGGCGAGATGCGCAGCACTTCGGCGCCGAAGCGGGCGATGTCGTAGCGCGCCGTGAGGCTCGTCGCCATCTCGACGAAACAGCAGGAGAGCCCGAACCCGAACGGCCAGAGAGAGTTCTTGCGGCCCCAGGCGACGAGGTGCTGCAGGCTGCCCAGCACGACCGCCTGTCCCTGGCCCGGCCCGGGCCGCGTCTCATCGTCGATCAGCGACTGGAGGGCGCCGGCCGTGCGCGATGGCCCAGGCCCTCTACGCGGCGCCACGGTCGCCTCTCTCCGCAGTCGCCATCTGGGGCGCGTGCGTCATCGCGGGCGCTCCCCGCGCAGCCGGCGCCGCCCTGCCGGCCGCCAGTCGAGCCCGCCGATCTTCCAGAGGTACACGAGCCCGGCGAAGAGCAGCACGACGAAGACC
>Ga0315284_10011756_pt1 | contig 12466 bp, 9 predicted proteins | sample YL17G09_16_MG_FD_203696 | JGI IMG/M metagenome (GOLD analysis project Ga0315284, IMG submission 203696) | Sediment microbial communities from Yellowstone Lake, YNP, Wyoming, USA - YL17G09_16 | ecosystem: Environmental > Aquatic > Freshwater > Lake > Sediment | place: USA: Wyoming | collected... | reverse complement strand
ACCACTCCGGCCGGCCGTTGAGCCGAATGTTAAGATGGGTAAAGCGTGGGAACGGCCACGCTTGTCCTGTGCGCAGATAGCGATTGCGGTTTCGCTAGAAAAATGCAGTCTTGGTCTGGATATTACGTGGGCGATGGCCGAATGGCGAGTGGCGAATGGCGAAGGCGGCTCGGCAGGAGCCTCGCCCTCCCGGTTGCGACAGGTGTTGTACACATAGTACGGTCCCTCCGTATATACAGGTCAGTTGCGCGGGGGGCGGGCCGGGGAGGAAGCGCGGGCCTGGGGATTCCGGGATTCGCCTGAAGGGGTGGGCGAAGTTTTTCCGGATTTTTGGCGGGGGCGCAGCGCCAAGGTTGTCGGAATGGTGCGGGATAGGTGATGCGTGATGCGTGATGCGGCGGCGGAGGATTACTGGTGGAGGCTGGCGGCAAGTGTTGAGTGGGCTATCGGTTGAAAAAACGGGCAATGCGGTGTGTCAGTTTGGCGGGGTCTCGTGTTTGGCATTCCCAGATGGTCAGGATGTGATAACCCAAGGCGCGGAGTTGACGGCGGGTGCGTTGATCGCGGGCCCGGTTACGCTGCAACTTGGCGAGCCAGTAGGAGTGGCGAGTGGAGGGGATGCGGCAGCGGCCACAGGCGTGCATGTGCCAGAAGCAGCCGTGGACGTTGATGATCTTGAGGCGGGAGGGGAAGACGAGGTCTGGGGAGCCTGGAAGGGAGCGGAGGTGGAGGCGGAAGCGGAAGCCGAGGGAGTGGACGAGGCGGCGGACGATCATTTCCGGCGTCGTGTCCTTGGACTTGACGGCGGCCATGATGCGGGAACGGTCGGCGGTGACCTGCCGGCCGAAACGGTGAGCATCAGAGCCCGCCCTGCCCGATAGGGCGGTGTTCGCTCTCATTCAGAGTCCGCACGTCGTCCCGGTAGTCGTTCACCAGCACGGTCGTGTGCCGGCGGTCGCCGATGTAGATGGAGCATGCCTGATCACCGCGGTCGGGGCAGACAAAGATGGTCCAGCAGCCCGCCGTATTGCGTTCGATAATAACGCAGGGAATCTCAGCACGATCATTGAAGGCCGTGCCCATGTCGCCAGGGAGGACCCCCATGAGAATGCGCAGGCCCTCTGATTCCTCAATGGTCCACTTTACTGGCGGGTCGTCCGGGTACTCGGGCCTGCCGTTGTCCTTGTACTTCGGGTTGTAAGCAGATGTAGTGATGCCGATCTGAAACGGATGCTCACTGGGCGTTGCTTGGCGGGCAAAGACATGCTGACTCAGAGAGGCTTCGCGAGATAAAGAGCCCGCAGCCTCTGCCAGATTGTTCAGGAGTTCGTCATCGGGCGCACTGCCGTCTGTCTCCAACTGGCGACGAGTGGCAAGCAACCGATTCACGGAGGCCTCCCGCACGAGCACCAGTTTCTCATCGGACGGCATCGCGTTGTCGTTTGCCGCGTCACGGGTCGCATGTACCGCGTTCGCTCCCAAAATGGAAACGCCCGCGATCTTGTGACGGATGTCCTCCAACGCAACACGGCGCAGCACATCCGCAAGCTGGCGATCCACATGGTCAAAGCAGCCTTCGCACTGATCGGTGGTGTCCGATTGCACATCAACCGCGACAAAGTAGGTTCGTTTGAGGCTCATGGGGACAACCTCCCGGTGTGGGCGCGCCGTCCTCGAATGGGAGGCGATTCCGATTCCGACTACCGTTCCGAATTTGGGAGCATTCTAGCTTGCTTCCATGATAGGAGCAATGCGGAAATCAGTTCATACACCAGAATACGCCGCCCTGCGGGAAGAACTCAGCGGAGCACGCAGGGTCGCAGGGCTTTCGCAGCGTGATCTTGCGGCGCGCCTGAAGGTTCCCCATAGCTGGATCGCCAAGGTCGAGAGCGGCGAGCGCCGGATCGACCTGATTGAGTTCTGCTGGTTTGTGTCGGCATGCGGGGGCGATCCAGTTGTCGCATTCGCGCAGATAGCGGGGGAGTTCGCGACATCGCGCGTAAGACGTGGTGCGAAAGGAGGCGGGTCAATATGACAGCCTCCACGGACGATGCGAGACGAAAACAGATCGCGGCGGCATTCCGAATGCCGTCCGCGCAGACGATGGTGTCGCGAAAATCGAGCATCACCAATGCTTTTGTCAATGCCATCATTCCGGTCATCATCCCAACAAGCGGTGAGATCGAAGAAGCTCTGATGATACTTGGGATGAAGCCTGACGATGTTCGCTGCGCCTACTGTGGGGACAGGGCGACCGAGTGGGATCATCTTCGGCCGCTTGTATTGAAGCGCCGGCCGACAGGGTTTATTTCCGAGATTGCGAACCTGGTCCCTGCGTGCGGAAAGTGCAATCAGAGCAAGGGCAACTCGCCGTGGCGGAAATGGATGTTGAGTGGTGCGAGGCTGTCGCCGACTGGCAGAGGTAGCGCCGATGTTAACGCAAAAGTGAAACGGCTGGAGCAGTACGAGCAGTGGAAGTCACCCACGCGGGTTGATTTTGAGTCGATCGTGGAGTCACAGGAGTGGGAGCGGTACTGGTCTCTTTGTGAGGCGGTTAATGACGAGCTACGGAAGGCCCAACAGGTTGCTGATGCGCTGCGGGTGCGGATCGTCGAGGGGATTCGGGGAAAGGCGGCGCGTTAATTGGCGTGTCAACTCCACTGACGCTACTGTCGCCCCGTAGGGGCTGATTTTGGATTGCACTGAAACCAGGGGCTTACGCCGCCTGGCTATTGACTGGCGCCCCGCTGGGGCTCGAATGCCGAGGCACGGGGTCGAGAAGGGATGCATCGACGGTGTAGCCGAGGTGGGTCATAGCGAGCAAGGCGGTTTCAAGGTCGCGGCCGTCATGCGACATGAGGAATCCGACGACGTTTTCGAGCATGACCAGAGGAGGGCGGCGGTCGCCGAGGTCGTTGAGGACGCGAGTGAGGCCGAAGAAGGCGCTGGACTCTTTGCCGTGGAGTCCGGCCATTGCTCCGGCGATGGAGAGGTCGTTGCAGGGGAAGGAGGCGGTGAAGAGGTCGCAGGGGGGGATGTCGTCGGCGTTGAGTTTGTGGATGTCGCCGAGGTTGAAGTGGTCGAGGGGGAAATTGGCGGCGTACATTTCCTGTTTGTCGGGGTCGATGTCGTTGGCGAAGACGACGCGCCAGTTTTGGCGTTCGAGAGCGAGGCGGACGAGGCCGATGCCGGCGAAGAACTCGGCGGCGGTGAACTGCCGAGAAAGACGGTTCTTGCGGGGCTTCGAGGCGTTCTTCAGCAGCGTGGGCATTCGGGATACGACCTTTCAACTGCGTGATGTTACCAAGGGTGCAGTGGCGCACAAAGAGCTAACTTGGTGGGCGACAGGGCAGGAGGGGTATTGGAGGGACGGAAGGGTGGAGGCGGGCGGTGGCACGATTGGGCGGATCGCATTGTCGACTGTCTGGGGGCGCATTGGCGGGAGGCGAAGCTGAGCTATCCCGAGTTTGGCACCACCTGGTCAGTTGCAGCAAGGACGGCGGCGAAGGGTTGGGCGGGGGAGCAGTGGAAACTGGAGTCAGCTCAGGGCAAACGCAAACTGGGTTGGAGGGTAGGAGAGACAGGTTGGGGTGGTCGGTCGGCGGGGGTGAATCGAGTGGGATTCGAGCAGGAATTGGCGTTGAACCCCCACCCCATCGCTCTCCCGGAGTACCGGGCGAGGGGGAAAGAGGGAGAATGCGATTGGGCTGGGAGTTGGCTCAGGAGGGCAAGCTATTCCCAAAACAGCCGAATCCGGGTATGATGCTCAGAGCCTATTCGGAGCCGTTGGGCTGTCGCCGGGCAGCGTCGGTCGGTATAGTCTGTCGCGGACAGCTCGCGGCTGGATCAATAAAAGGTGGGAGGCTGTCCATGACTATCGCCATGTTGGAGCGTGCAATGGCGCCAACGACGAGGGCCGAAGATTCCAGGGGGCGCGGCGAAGAGCCGGCTTCAGCGGCGGCATCGGGCGCGCACGACCGCGGGGCGTCGGCGACGCTCACGAAGCTGTCCATTGTCATCCCCGTGTACAACGAGCGGGACACGGTGCAGGAACTGGTGGGGCTGGTCGTGAAGGCCCCTCTGCCCGGCGGGCTGAAAAGGGAGATCATCTGCGTGAACGACTGCTCGACGGACGGAACCAGCGCGAAACTCGATGAGCTGCCCGGTCTCTTCCCAGACACCGAGTTCAAGATCGTACACAAGGCGGTCAACGAGGGCAAAGGCGCGGCCCTTCGCGACGGATTCAAACAGGCTGGCGGAGACCTCGTCCTGGTGCAGGATGCGGACCTTGAGTACGATCCGGGCGACTACCCGAAGCTGATCCAGCCGATCCTCGACGATCGGGCCGATGTTGTCTACGGCAGCCGGTTCGTGGGCGGGCAGCCGCATCGCGTACACTACTTCTGGCACACCGTCGGCAACCGCGTGCTGACCCTGGTGAGCAACATGTTCACGAACCTGAACCTGACGGATATGGAGGTATGTTACAAGGTATTCCGCAAGTCGGTGCTGGACAGGATCCGCCTGCGGTGCAACCGCTTCGGGTTTGAGCCCGAAATCACCGCGAAGGTGGCCAGGCTCCGCCCTCGGCTTCGGATTTACGAAGTGGGCGTCGCCTACTATGGCCGCAGCTATGAGGAAGGCAAGAAGATCACGTGGTGGGACGGCGTCAAGGCCATCGCAACGATCGTGCGCTTCAGATTCACGGATTGAGGAAGGTCGCGGCAGTCGGGGGGCGGATCGTGAGCAGCGGGCGCGGGATACGAAACACCGGGCCGGCGGTGCTCGATCCTGGCCGGCGTCAACGCTAGACTGACAGAACAATGCGAGTCCTCATCACCGGCGCCGCCGGGTTCATCGGGTCTCATCTGGCCGATCTCCTTTTGTCCGAGGGACACAAGGTCGTCGGCGTGGACAACTTCGTCACCGGCGATCGTCGCAATATCGAGCACCTCAAGGACGACGGGCGCTTCGAGCTGATCGAACATGACGTTGTGCAGCCGCTTCATGTCGATGGTCCCATCGAACAGGTCTATCATCTGGCGTCCCCCTCGTCGCCGGTCGCGTACACGACCCACCGGGTGGCGACGATGAAGGTCAATGGCGAGGGAACCTGCAACCTGCTGGAGCTGGCGCTGGCCAAGGGCGCGCGTTTCCTCGTCGCGAGCACGGCCGAAGTCTACGGCGACCCCGCCATCTCCCCGCAGCGTGAAGACTACTGGGGCAACGTGAACCCCACCGGGCTCAACAGCGTCTACGAAGAGTCCAAGCGGTTCGCCGAAGCCTGCGCGATGGCCTATCAACGGGAGCGCGGCGCCGACACCCGCATCGTGCGGATCTTCAACACGTATGGCCCGCGAATGAGCGTCAACGACGGGCGCGTGATCACCAACTTCGTCTGCCAGTCGCTGAAAAACCAGGCCATCACGGTCTTCGGCGACGGCACCCATCGCCGCTGCTTCTGCTATGTGTCGGACATGGTGTTGGGGCTGACCAAGGCCATGCACGCGGACTTCCACGAACCGATCAACCTGGGCAACCCCGAGGAAGTCACGATCGTGCAGCTGGCGCGCGATATCCTGAGCCTGCTGCCGCAGAGCAGCAGCAAGATCCGGTTCGATCCCGCGCCCGCGTATGACCCGCGCGTCCGCCGCCCCGATATCTCCCGCGCCAAACAGATCCTTGGCTGGCTGCCCAAGGTCTCGCGGACCCAAGGCCTGGCCAAGGTCGTCGAGTTCTACAGTACAGTGTATAAAGGATAGAAGATTTCAATTCAGATCAGGGAGGCGACAACATGTCGAGTTCGCTAAAGCGCATCCTCGTCACGGGCGGGGCCGGCTTCATCGGGTCGCACCTGTGCGATCGTCTGGTCGCGCAAGGGCACGACGTCATCTGCCTCGACAACTTTTTCACCAGCCTCAAGACCAACATTGCGCATCTGCTCAGCAAGCCCAACTTCGAGCTGATCCGGCACGACATTGTGCATCCCATCTGGGTGGAGGTGGACGAGATCTACAACCTGGCCTGTCCGGCGTCGCCGGTACACTATCAGTACAACCCGGTCCAGACGGTGAAGACGTCGGTGATGGGCGCGGTCCACATGCTCGGGCTTGCCAAACGCGTGCAGGGGAAGATCCTGCAGGCCTCCACCAGCGAGGTGTACGGGGACCCCCGCGAGCACCCGCAGACCGAAAGCTACTGGGGAAACGTCAACCCGATCGGCGTACGCGCCTGCTACGACGAGGGCAAACGGTGCGCCGAAACCCTCTTCTTCGACTACCATCGTTCCAAACAAGTCAACATCCGCGTCGTCCGCATCTTCAATACCTACGGCCCGCGCATGCACCCCCACGACGGTCGCGTCGTGAGCAATCTCATCGTCCAGGCGCTCACAGGCCAGGATATCACGCTCTATGGCGATGGGCTGCAGACGCGCTCCTTCTGCTACGTCGATGACCTGGTTGATGGCTTGCTGCGAATGATGAGCGGCCCGGACGACTTCATCGGGCCGGTGAACCTGGGCAACCCGTCGGAAATCACCATGAGGCAACTCGCTGAACTCGTGATTGAACTGACGGGCGCGCGATCGTGCACCGTGCACCTGCCCCTGCCCGCCGACGACCCCGTCCAACGCCGTCCCGACATCACCCTCGCCCGGCAACGCCTCGCATGGGAGCCCAAAGTGAGCCTCCGGGATGGCCTGGCCAAGACCATCGAGTTCTTTCGCAGTATTGACATCTCCCAGTACCGGCGGCCAACCAACGCCGCGGCGCATCAGTCGTCTTCGGCATCATGATGCCTCGGCGCGTGCCGACCCGGCTTTCAAAAGTGCTGAAAGACGGGGGACCGGCGCTTCACGGGGATGCCCGCGATTGGTATTTTCAGTACCTATTGAAACTGGAGAATATCATGCCCGCTGCCGTCGCGGTCACCCCTGGCGTCGAACACCATCAGCTCCGCACCGTGCAGGACCTCTTCATCCGCCGCTGGGGCGAGATGGGCCAGACCTGGGGGATCAACCGCACGATGGCCGAACTCCATGCGCTGCTCTACATCGCGGCGCAGCCGCTCTGCACCGACGAGGTCATGGAACGGCTGAACATCTCGCGCGGCAACGCCTCGATGAGCCTGCGCGCGCTGTGCGACTGGGGCCTGATCCGGCGCGTTCACCGGCGTGGCGAGCGACGTGAGTACTTCGAGTCGCTCTCCGACGTCTGGGAGATGTTCTCCATCATCGCCGCCGAGCGAAAGCGCCGCGAAATCGACCCTGTCCTCGAGACCATCAAGCAGTGCCAGCGCATGCTCGAACCCGCCGCCATCGGGAAATCCGCCGCCAGGAGCGCGGAGATCCAGGTCACCCGCCAACGCCTCCAGGGCATGGAAGAGTTCATGAGCGTCACGAACAAGATCTTCCAGCAATTCGTCGGCAACGCCAGATCCGGGCTCTCGCGCGTGGTGAAGGTGCTCCTGCGCGCCCTCTGATGCCCCGGCGTTAGTAGTCGAAGTATCCGCGCATCGCCTGGCTGCCGCCCTTGGGCTCGAGCCCCTCGGGCCAGAAGTTCACAAAGAAGGCATTTTCGCCGTCCAGGCGATCGACCCGCGCGCTCAACCCGACGAAAAACCGGTCGAAATGCCGGATCAGGCTTACGGACGATCGCACATTGCGGTCCTGGGCAATGTCGTAGCTGTGGGCGATGCTCAGGCGGTACTTGCTCGTGATCGCATAATCCGCGCCGAAGATCAGCAGGTCCTGTTTCTCGAAGCGAAACGGCAGGCCGTTGATGTTGGGAGCGTCGACCGTGTTGCCGTTCTCGTCGGTGATCGTCACCGAGTCGATGTGCCGCAGACCAAGGTGATACGCCAGCCGCGGGTCCTGCCTCACCGACACCCCGATCGACGCCGTCGCAAGATCGCCCGCGTCCGTGTTGTACTCCGTGTCGCCGGCAATCTGCACGCTGTCGCTCACCCGCCACGCGGCGTCCATGTTCATGCTGTTCCGCGGGATGGAGGCCTCCGGCATGGATACGAAGTACAACCCCCGGAAGTCGGCTGGGTTGAGCTCATGATCGGGCGGCTGGCTGAAGAAGTGGTTCCAGGCCATGTTGAGTGTGAAGACATCCACGCTGCGCCAGTTTCCTGGACCGCCCCGCTTGGTTTGCCATCGCTGGTGCCAGGCGACCTGCGCGGCCGCGATGTCGCTGATGGCGTCCACCGGCTCCTCATAGATGAGTAAGTCCTGCCTGCCATTGGACTGCACCGATCCGTAGACGTTCAGCTCCGGCTCGACGACATGGCGCAGGCGGTGCAGGTCGAAGATCTCCGACTGAACCGTGTCATCGACCTTCCAGAAGGCCGTCGTCATCCGCAGCCCGCCGCCCATGTACAGGCGGTCGATGCTGCCCCCGTCCACAGACTCGGTGTAGTCCGTATAGCGCCCGATGACGTAGGGCACCGCCCGGAACTTGCCCACGTTAAAGGGCCAGTCGATCTCCTGCCGGAAGTCCCCGCGATACCCAACGTCGTCGTTCACCGCGTCCGACGGGTGGCTGGCCCAATGGTAGGGGTCCCCCAGCGACGGCAGGCCCGGCGAACTCCGGAACCCAAGGTCCTCCACCAGATCCGCGCTGCTGGTCCTGAAACGCATGGCCGCCACGGTGTTGGTGCTGAAAAACGTCAGCGTGTCGTCCGCCATGCTGTCGCCGATCCGGCGGTACCCCAGCTCCGGCAGTCTCTCCACCTCCAATTGCTCCTGGTAGAGATCCGCGACCGTTGCGAAATCATTCGGCTGAGCGCTGGCCAGAAACGTGATCGCCTCGGAGTCGCGCTGTCGTTTCAGGTACAGCGACGTGTCCAGCGGACGGCCTTCCCGGAAGGCGCGCGAGAACCACTGCTCCATGAAGGTCGCATCCGAAATGTAGCCCCCGCTTAACTGCAACTGCCAGTCCCCGGGGAAGAAATGCTGGTGCTGCCAGTGAAACCGCCCCCGCACGTCGGCATCCGGCTGGACGTCCGACCGGCGCCGACCAAGGTCATCCGTGCCGCGGTCCCACACGACGTAACTCGTCAGGTCGCCGGTGAACGACCACGGCTCCAGCTCCCTTTCCTCGATGAACCCGCCCTGGTACTTGGCGTCAAAGCCCAGCGCAGGACCTCGCTTGGAGAAATAGTCCACCTTGTACGAAGCCTGCAGATCCTCCGGCGGCAATCGCCCGAGCGATTCGAAGAGGCCCCACTCGGTCATGACCCCGAATCCCAACGCGCCGGAGTTGGTCGTCTGAATCCCGTACAGCGCGCTGCGTTCCGTGACCGTCCCGGCCAGAAACGGCAGGTAGAACACCGGCAGCGGCCCGACGTCCAGCGTGGCGTGTTTTGCGGTGAACGTGGTCTGTGTGCCGTAGATGTCGCTGCCGGTCTCCCGCTGGCGCAGGTAGGCGCTGCTCGCGCCGATGCTGTACGACGGCGTGTTGAACGAGCTGCTCGTCAGTCGCGCCTTCTCGGCGGTGTATTCCTGCACCTGGCGCGAGGAGGACAACTGCCGCATCATCCGCGCTCGTACGATGAGGGGTATGTTGGTTCGTACATCCATCGTGTGCAGCACAACATCTGTCAATGCGGCGCGGTCGGTTGTGAAGTCGTAGAACGCGCGGTTCGCCGTGAGGCGCTGCTGGGCCTCTTTGGCGGGGTCCGCGGGCGTGCGAATGATCCGCACATCCCCTTCCAGGTACACGCCCGTGACGATCTGCCCGGTGGTCTTGAGTTCCCCGGCGTCCGGAATGCTCAGCAGACTGCGGAATGGCGTGAACACCACCGCTCGATCCGCCATCAGCTCGATGATGTCCCCGCGCTCCCCCTTCTGCAGCAGGGCGACTTTCCCCGAGAGGACCGCGACGGCCAGACCTTCCGCTGTCGTCGTCGTCAGATTCTGCGCGGAAATCGTCACGGGCCGCAGTGGCTGGTAGGGGCTCGGCTGGGTCGTAGGTTGCGATGTCGGGAACCCCACCTCCTCCTGCACGACCCAGTTCGGACCCGCCTCGCCGGTCTTCAGCAGCGCCGGCCGCATCGCCATCGCCACTCGGTAGACATCCGAGTCGCTCTTCTCGCCCCCGACGCGCGGCGCCACCAGCCGGATCACGCCACGAACGCGCGCATCCACGTACAGCCGGGGCCCGCTGCGGGTGATGCCGTTCGGCTGCACCAGCATCGCCTGACCGATCAGCGCGATTTCCAGGCGGTCCTGGTCCAACGCCGCACCGCTCACACGACTGATCCACACCACCGCCTGGTCGGCGGTCATGTGGTTCCTGTCGGCCTCGATGGTAACCGGCCCCTCAAGCAGCGCGATGTTCGTGTCTTGGCTGACCCAGGTCTGGGCCTTTGAGGCGCTGATCAGGACCGCCTCCACCGGCGTCTCGTACTGCGCCGCAGCGCGACCCGCCAGGGCGAGCACAACGACCACGAGCGCACCATGCCAAGGGATTCGCACCCATTCACTCCTTCCGAGTCGCCATCGTTCGCAAAACGAGCCGGCATTATAGATGCGTCCACTGATGCGTCAAACCTGCGTCGACCAGGCTCCGGCGAGGGGCGCGAGGGTGCCCCCGATCGCCGCCCGCTGACGGCAGCTTCTCGTGGCGGATGAATCCTTTCGGGGTATTATTGGACGTGTCGGAATCGCTCATTTGACGGCGCTTTCCGGGCCGGGCGCGATGCTGTGGCTGGTGGGGCGCCCCCTGGCCTTGGGATGGAGCCGGCGGCGGATGGAGTCGTTTCAGGGCTGAAACAGGGGGCGGGCGGGCCCGGCGATGCTGAAATGCCTGATCGCGCGGGATTCCGTGCGCGCGCCCCGAACCGGCGCGTCTGCGGATCGTCTATTGGTATGCAATGGATGTAGCTATCTGGCCGACATACTATTGCGGTGGTCTGCACTACTCTGTCTGAGGAACTCTATGATCGCACGCATCGCCATCGTTTTCTTACTGATCGCCCCGGTGGCATCAGCCTCGCAGCCCGGCACTCGGCCGACGACCAGGCCCGACAAAGGCCTGACCATCGTGGCCTCCTACAAACCCGCCACGCGTCCGGCCACCAGCCCCGCCGATACTACCAACCCCGCCTTCCTCTCCCTGCGCGACAGCGTCGCCAAGCTCCAGGGAAAAATGAAGGCCGATAACGAGCTGCTCAAAGTGGGCCTCATCGACCTCGACCGCCCGTTGGCCGAGCAGCCCGCTCGGTTCATCTTCTTCGGCGACACCACCCTGACGCTCCAATCCGTTCTCAGCCGCCTGCACCAGGCTCGCGAGCACAAGGATCTCCGCGCCGTCCTGATCAACATCGGCGACACCGCCTTGAACCTCGCGCAGGCCCAGGAAGTCCGCGACGCCCTGGCCGCCCTCAACAAGGCCGGCAAGAAAACCTTCGCCTACGCCGATAGCTACGATACTCCCTCCTACATCGCCGCCTCCGGCGCCAGCAACGTCTGCATGCTCGAAGGCGGCGAAATCGTCATGCCCGGGGTGGGCCTCGAAGCCATGTTCGCTAAAGGCCTCCTCGACAAGATCGGCGTGAAGGCCGACTACGTCCAGATCGGCCAGTACAAGGGCGCGGACGAGATGTTCACGCGTGACCACGCCAGCGACCAGGTCCGCGGCGAGATGAACAAGATCCTCGACTCCCTCTACGCGCAGATCGTCGATGGCATCGCCTACCACCGCAATCTGCCGCGCTCGCGCGTCGAGGACGCGATCAACGGCCTCGTCATGACCGGCAAGGTCGCCAAAGACCGCGGCTTCGTGGACCACCTCGTCGACCAGGACGGCCTCCGCGATCTCATGAAAAAGGAGCTGGGCCGCGACATCGACCTCCTCGCCGACTACGGCGCAGGCTCTCGCGAGGAACTCGACCTCTCCAGCCCGTTGGCCTTCATGAGCATGCTGGCCAAGCAGCCTAAAAAGAGCAGCAAGCCCGCCATCGCGATGATCTACGTCGAAGGGCTGATCGTGGACGGCGAGGGCAGCGACGGCATCTTGACCGAAGGCGCCATCGGCAGCACCGACCTCCGCCAGGCCCTGCGTATCGCCTCACGCGATGCCAACGTTCAGGCCATCGTCGTCCGCATCGATTCTCCGGGCGGCAGCGCCTCGGCCAGCGAGGTGATCTGGCAGGCGTTACGCCGCGCAGCCAAGGCAAAACCGCTCGTGGTCAGCGTGGGCGGGATGGCCGCCAGCGGCGGGTACTACGTCGCCTCCGCTGGCGACTACATCTTCGCCGACCCGTGCGCCATCGTCGGCTCCATCGGCGTCGTCGGCGGCAAGTTCGTGCTCAAGGAACTCTTCGAGAAGATCGGCCTCGGCTCCGAAGAGTTCACCCGCGGCCAGAACGCCAACCTCTTCAGTTCCAACCAGCCCTTCAGCGACTCCCAGCGTCGCCTGGTGACAGGCTGGATGAAACAGATCTACGAACAGTTCAC
>Ga0315284_10011754_pt1 | contig 12467 bp, 6 predicted proteins | sample YL17G09_16_MG_FD_203696 | JGI IMG/M metagenome (GOLD analysis project Ga0315284, IMG submission 203696) | Sediment microbial communities from Yellowstone Lake, YNP, Wyoming, USA - YL17G09_16 | ecosystem: Environmental > Aquatic > Freshwater > Lake > Sediment | place: USA: Wyoming | collected... | reverse complement strand
AACAAGCCACCAAAGAAGGTAAACTGTATGCAAAGGGTGTCAATGCCTCGCCTGGCGCCGCTGTTGGCCGGATATATTTCGATGCCGATACAGCTGAGAAGAAAGCTAAGGATGAAAAACAAGCAGTAATTATGGTGCGCCCATTCACCAAACCCGATGATGTCCACGGCATGCTGGCCGCTAAAGGTATCTTAACCAGCGAAGGTGGAGCTACCTCCCATGCTGCAGTTGTCGCCCGCCAGTTCGGAGTGCCCTGTGTCGTGGGCGCCTCTGATATCCACATTGACCTGGACAAACGTGTTATGGAGGCAGATGGGAAAGTTGTTGCAGAGGGTGAATGGGTCTCCGTTGATGGTACGACGGGCGAAGTATTTATGGGACAGATTCCCACGATCTCACCCAAAATAGAAGAACAGGTAGAGCTAATGCGCCTGCTTGATTGGGCTGACGAAATCGCGGCTACACCCGGCATCCGTAAAGCACCTGAAGGCTGGCCGACCAGGGGTCTACAAGTTTGGGCAAACGCTGATTATCCGGCAGACGCCCGCCGCTCACGCTTATATGGCGCCAAGGGTATTGGTCTTTGCCGCACAGAGCATATGTTCTTCGAACAGATACGTGTTCCCATCGTGCAGCGTATGATCCTGGCTGAATCCAGCGAGGAGCGTACGGCCGCTCTGGATGAGCTTTTACCTTACCAGCGCAACGACTTTGAGGGCCTGTTTGAGGCCATGGATGGGCTGCCGGTGATCATTCGGTTAATTGACCCACCACTACACGAATTCCTACCCTCCCAGGAAAAACTCTTGGAAGAAGTGATCACCATGCGAGTTAAGGGCGAGAAGGAAGGTTTAGCGGAAAAAGAAGATTTGCTTTCTAAAGTAGAAGCCATGCACGAGAGCAACCCGATGATGGGGTTGCGCGGTATCCGCTTGAGTATCATGATGCCAGAAATCGTCGAGATGCAGGTGCGCGCCATCTTTGAAGCCGCCGCTAATGCTGCAAAGAAGGGCATCAACGTGAAGCCAGAGGTGATGATCCCGCTTACCGGACATGTCAACGAGCTAAAAGTCATCCAACCTCGCCTGGAAAAGATCGCCAAGGCTGTGATGGCTGAGAAGAATATCCAATTCCCCTACAAATTTGGGACGATGATTGAAATCCCGCGTGCAGCTGTCACCGCGGCCGAAATTGCCGAAGTTGCTGAGTTCTTCTCCTTTGGGACGAACGACCTGACCCAGATGACCTACGGTTATAGCCGTGATGATGCCGAGCGGAACTTCCTGTTGAAATATGTTGAAGATGGCATTCTGCCCCAGAATCCTTTCCAAACAATCGATCGGGATGGTGTTGGTCGCCTGATGAGGATGGCCGTAGATGATGGGCGCAAGAGCCGCGTCGACCTAGAAGTTGGCATTTGTGGCGAGCATGGCGGTGACCCTGAGTCAATTGAGTTTTGCCATACCATCGGTCAAAACTATGTCAGTTGCTCACCTTTCCGGGTACCAATTGCCCGCCTGGCTGTAGCCCAAGCAGCTATCAAGAACAAAGTGAAATAGACACGATCGCTCAGGTTATAAAGAGTGATAAAACGATCGGGGTAGGTCAGAAACCCGCCCCGATCGTTTTGTAGGTTATTCAGGTCTGTCAATATGAAGACATCAGGAAAAAACTCCACCGAGGTATGGTAGTGTGCCTCGCTCTAGCGTAATGTCTCTTCTGCCCATTCGTTCAATAACTAAAGACCAAGCTTTCATAAAAATAGATGAGTTTCGTGTTATAACATTACCCATATATTAGATATATTTATTAGAATACAAATATTTTATATTTAATCATAAAACTATAGGAGTTACTAGCATGAGTCTTAAATCCTCTTTATCCTCAATTATCGCTCTGGTTTTTATAACCGTGCAAATTGTGACAGCTTGTTCAATGCCTGCTGGAAACGCTCCTGCGACACCCGATTTACAGGCTACGATTAACGCCGCAATTCAAGCTACCGGGCCGGTCGCTGCACCCACATCGACACCGGATATCCAGGCTACGGTGAATGCCGCCATACAGGCCACCAACGCTGCCGGCCAATCTGTACAGGCTACAGTAGACACAGCAGTTTCAGCCACCGTCATGGCTATACCCCCCACAGCCACCATCGTACCTTCAGCCGATTATTACACTATGACTGAGGAAGAACTGGCTGCTTTGATAGATCAATCAGTAGCACAGGCTGTGGTTGCTAGTGAGCAAACCACAGTATCCACTACCCAGGCAACCTCTGATGGCACAGTTTCTGATTCAGAAGTGGAGACAATCGAGGTTTATCTTGCAGGCGTGGAGCAGGCTCTGGTTTATGCTGATGAATTAATCGGTGTTTATTACGACCTTTATGGAGAATATGCAACTGAATCAATAACAGTATTGACAGAGATAGAACAGGACTTGGAAGTCATTGCACAAAGCACCGCTCAGACTGCAGCTATTCTAGAACAGGGAAGTCAGGCAGCCAGCGCCGCCATTGAACAATTAAACCAGGCTGCCCAAAATGCCAACACTACGATTGATCAAATCCAGGTCGAATCTCAAGGTTGGAGCCAAAAAATACAGACAGAAATTGAGGATCGTGCTGCTGCACTACAAAATATGCAACCCACCGAGATTACCAATGACCAGATTGGTGCACTCCAGCAAGTATATGAGTACCTGGATGCGCTTAAGGTTGCACTTGGCGATAAGAAAATTTCTCCCATTGAGCTTTCTCAGGTTACCCAACTCGGAGTTAATGCAAATGCCAGTTTGAATCTGCAAAGCGGGCCTAAACTGCAAGGAATATCTGGCAAGATCAATGGCTTGAACAACCAATTGGCTCGCGGCCAATGGTCACTTACCAGCAGGGACTTGGATGGGCTTGAAGCATCACTTCCCAGCCGGCCCCCCAAGCGACCTGGAAGACCATAATCTTTAGCCTCGCCTGATATCAAAACGTTTTAAAATTGAGAACATCGCAAATTATGAGTCAGTTACGTATGCCAATCACAATATCATTCCCATCATCATTCTCACCACCTCTAAAGCAGAAGAAGATATCCTCAATACATATAACCTGGGCGCAAGTTCGTTTATCACCAAACCGGCCACTTTTAATAAATTGATTGATACTGTCTATGTACTTGGTAAATATTGGTTAGAGATTATAGAACTCCCCCTGACAGTATCATAATTTTCTACCTATTACTTTCTACTCAAGCTTGGAGATTGCCATGAGTAGTCTACAACCCGGACAGATATTAGGTCCCTATCAGATTATCAACCAGTTTGGACAGGGTGGTATGTCCACTATTTACAAAGCATACCACCCAGCCATGGATCGGTACGTAGCCATAAAAGTATTACCCCATGAGTTTGCACAAACTGAAGAATTCATGACGCGCTTCCAGCAAGAAGCCCGGTTGATCGCTAAGCTGGAACACCCCCATATCCTTCCGGTTCATGATTTTGGAGACAACCAGGGTCTTCCTTTTCTTGTAATGCGCTTTTTAGATGCAGGAACGTTAAAGGAGCGGATGCAATCTGGCCCTTTGACATCAGAGGAAATGGATCATTTATTTACTCAATTGGCTAGTGCTTTAGGATACGCCCACTCAAAAGGGGTCATTCACCGAGATATCAAACCATCCAATGCATTAATAGATGCACACGACAACCTGTTTCTAACCGATTTTGGGATTGCAAAACTGATAGAAGGTAGTTCAAAATTGACCAAAACTGGGACAATCACCGGCACACCGGATTATATGAGTCCCGAACAGGCTCAGGGTGATAAGGTAGATCATCTGTCAGATATATATTCCCTTGGCGTCGTGCTTTATGAAATGGCCACTGGTCGTGTTCCTTACGAGGCAGAAACTCCTCTTGCTGTCCTCCTTAAAAAAATTCACGATCCTTTACCCCCACCCTCAACGATAAAGCCAGACATTCATCCGGCTATCGAGGCAGTAATTCTTAAGGCATTAGCCAGGAATCCTGAAGACCGGTTCGTTTCAGTGCAGGAATTTTTAACTGCCTGGAAAACGGCATTAGCTGCTCAAGTCGAAACCTTGAAAGCTCCTATCCCAACGCCCTCTGTTCAACCTCAAGAAAAACCCACTGCCATACAGACCCCTATTTCTGAAAAACCAGCCAGGCCAGTTCTCGGAGCGAGATGGGCTCCTACTGAAGTAGAGACCAGTACAATAAAAAAGTTTATCGTCGATGCTATAATATATCTTCCGGGGCTTAAGGGATATATCATTGCTGGCGTTATTAGCCTGATCTTGCTGCTTATCCTTTTTAGTTTCTTTTACATCTCCAATAAAAATTTCCGCTTTAAAAACCTATTTAAGAGCAAAGCCACTATCAGTGTACCGATCGGCACCAATGTTAGTACCACCGCCAATATTATCTCATCCACCAACATACCAACGATACCGCCACAACAGGCAAGTTGGACCTCATGGGCAGCCGCTAATAACATAAGAACGATTTCCATCCAGGGCAATATGATCCTTGCCGGTGGCCCAGGCGGATTGACCATTTGGAACCGTGAGGACAATAGCCTGATGAGCCGCTATACAACCCAGAATGGACTACCTGGCACTTACGTCACCGTAATCTATATAGAAGCAGACAACAACTGGTGGGTTGGAACAGATGCAGGCTTAGTGCACATTGAGAGCAAAAAGACCACACTTTATAATCACATTGATGGGCTTGACACCGATTATATATCCGCCATCACACGATATAAAGATTTCCTCCTGGTTGGCACATCATACGGCGCTTCGAATGGCTCAGGGATGAATAAATTTGATGGGAAGACCTGGAAACAAATAGAAGGTTTTCCATCATCAACCGAAGAACGTCCAGATACATTGAGCTATAATGTCAACCAAATCCTTGTGGGTGGTAATGGGAATCTTTGGGTGGCAACAACGAGCGGGCTGGGTTACTTTGATGATCAACAATGGACAATTTTGAACATTGCGAAAGGATTACCTAATGAACAGGTTAATGCATTAATGCAGGATAATGACGGCAATATATGGGTAGGAACAGCAGGTGGTTTGGTCATGCTAACCGGCCAGGAAATCAAGACTGTCAAAGAATTAACAGAACAAGGCCTCGATACTATTGTGGGAATGGTACAAGATAAGCAAGGCCAGTATTGGTTCACCGGAGATGGGGGAATTGTCCAATATAATCCTGACAATGGGAATTGGGAAATATACAATCAGAATAATAGTAATTTACCTGACCGGTCTTTTTCTGCTGCCACGGTGGATGATGCTGGCATCCTTTACTTTGGTAGCTGGCAGAATGGTCTGGTCAGGTATGATGGCAAATTTACTGTCCTAGCCGTCCCTAATATGCCTTACAGCCCCAATTTCGGACGGATTCTGCAGGCACCCAATGGCATCCTGTGGTTTATGGAAAGAGATCACCCAGAAATGGTCAACCCATTTGACCCGGTAAAGGACCGCTGGTTGGCTCCAATTACTACTGGTGATATTTGTTGTCCGGTTCCCATGGGTTGGGATGCTTCAGGAAGCTTATGGAGCGGTGGTGATAGATTATGGATTGATAACAACATTCCAATCAACATTCAGCCAAACGTTAACCAGGTGACCGCGGTAGCCTTTATGGATGGAGGTATTGCATATATTGGCACAGACGTGGGTCTGTTTGAACTAAAAAACCGTCAAATCAGCAACTTTTATAATGCAGCCAATAACGGTTTCGCCTCGGATTTAATTACCACCTTATTCGTCGCCCCCGATAAAACCCTTTGGGTCGGCACCGAAGTTGGATTAAGCCACCTAACTTCCAATAATGCCTGGGAACACTTCCATAAGAACAAGGAATTTGGCAATGAGATGGAGAGGGTGACCGATATTGAGGCAGACCAGCAAGGAAATATCTGGGTCAGTACTATTGGGGATGGTGTCTATCGTTTCTTAAATGGGGAGCGGCAATCTTATCATGCCACGGATGCTGGCGGCGGCCCGCCATCCAATTGCGTTGAAAGCATAGCGGTCGCACCAGACGATAGTCTTTGGTTTGGTACATGCGAGAGTGGGGCGGCGCATCTGAAAGATGGGAAATGGTCCACCTACACGATCAACGAAGGCTTGATACACAACACTGTCTACGATGTCTATGTAACTCCAGATGGTACAGCCTGGTTTGCTACCGGCGGCGGGGTGAGCCGCTATAAGCCGTAGAAAGCCCTGATTATGGATTATTTCCTTTTAGCTCCAGGGCGTATTTTACGGCCGCATAAGCATCTACCAATCCATAACCAACCGCGTTATTTGGTGTCTCTTCCCCATTTGCACAAAGCCCGTCCCCTTCTATAGGATACTGATAAGGTTTTGCGGTTTTCCGCAATATGTCTTCGGTCGCATCAATATCACCAATCAGGTTAGGATTAGCCGACCACATCAGTGCAACGACGCCTACCACGTGGGGACCAGCCATCGAAGTGCCATCAAGAAAAGCATAGGTATCTCCCGGAAATGAGGATAGCACTTCTACACCTGGGGCCACGATATCCGGTTTTACACGGTTACTACCATCAACAACCACAGGTCCTCGGCTGCTGAATTCAGCCAGTTTTCCCCAGGAATCGACGGCACCAACAGAAAAGACCTCCCCATATATCGCAATAGGATAATCTAAACTCTCGCAGCGACTGCCATCATTGCCCGCTGAGGCGACCACAAAGACGCCTGCAGCGCGCAGAGCACGCGCAGCCGGTAGCAGTGAATCAGGCCGGCAACCTTCCAGACTAGGGCAACCCCAAGAGTTGTTCATTACATGCGCGCCTTTCACTGGATCCCCATCTGTAAAAGGGTTACCATTTAGGGGGTAAGGCACCAGCATGAACTGCATGCAATCTAGGTAACGCGGCGGGTTCCCCATGTTTCTGGCCTGGTTCAAACAAGCGAACCACCTTGCGCCAGGCGCAACACCCACCGTCTTGCCTACGATAGAACCCATTGTATGGGTACCGTGACCAATTATATCGGTGGGCTGGGTGGTCTTGTTCCAGGGATCCAGCCAGTTGTAGTCGTGAGTAACCGATTGACTCGTATTATCAAAGCCCCGGTATGCAGCCTGTAGCTCAGGATGATCCCACTGCACCCCCGAATCAGATTGGCCGATAATAATGGTCTGCCCGGTTACACCAAATTCCTCCCAAACCCGGTCTGCACCTATGTTTGTCAAATTCCATGGGGGACCGGTAGGAACTGGCGCGCTGCCGGTTGACATTGGGATAGGTGCAGGGAGCGGACGAAGAACTGGGATCTCATAGACCTCTTTGACTTCGGGGCGTAAAGATACCCACAACCGGATAAAAGGTCCTGCATTGACTTCTATACTATTTACCAGATAATAAGGGACATGAGGAATTCTCAAGCATTGAAGAGAGAAGCGCAAATCAGCTTGGGTTTGAATAGCATGCTTGGCAAGCGTCTGATAAACATATTGCCTGCGCTGGTTATAGTCCTTTACTGTTTTGGCTGATGAAACATCTGCCTGGTCACGTAGAACCACGAATAAGTGATCGCCATAAAAGCCCGGTTGCCCAATCACCAAATATAAAAATCCAGCTAAAAGCCAGAGAGAAGCAACAAAACCCCTCATCACATTGTTGGTTCGATACCGGGATGTAAAATGGCGTACTAGAAACAGCACAAGGCTTAAAAGCCATGCGCTTAGCATGGTAACCAGCGCGGCTAACAGCCCCCAGTATAAAATATCACGTGAACCAAAATTGAGCTGCCAGACCAGTTCATCAGGGTCTACCAGCATCAAGGGCGCAGCCGCCACCAGACCGATCAATAGCCCCAACATTAGCCAACATTCTCCTGCCTGGTCTTGTTCAGAAGCCCGGCTATTCATAGTGGCAACTACCATAAGCAACCAACCCAGTGATGGTAACACGATCATCAATAGGATTTCAGAACCATTGAAGCCAAACGCGGTAGCCATCATCAAGAGGCTTGTACCTAACACCAATCCCCCGCGGGTTATATCCCTCCTGCTTCCGGTATTGGTTAGAGTCTGGGGCCTCCCTAAAAAAGTCTTAAATAGGACACCGGCAGCTATGCCAAACGACAAACCAGAGAGCAGATTAAGAAGCGTATCCAACCAGGAACCAAGTGCTCCCCAAACCAACCAGCTCCAGATCAGCAAAGGGGTTAACATTAAGGCTGGAACAAGTGAACCTTGCAGCCGGATGAAACTTCGAGGACTCTTTTGCCATCGCGGCTTAATGAACGTCATAATGCCGAGATAACAAGCAACTCCAATAATCTGCAGTATGTTAGCAGTTTGAGCGCCATTAGGCCTTACAAATCGCATCGGTACCAGAAAAAAAATAAAGATAGCCGACATAGCCCAGGTTTGAAAGATCGTTCTATAAAGAGGTGCCCGCCATAATAGAGCCAGGGGCGCCAGAGGAATGAGGATAAGCAAACAACAGCCGAGGGTAATTAAAGGCCATAACCAGACTGGCCATTCCAACCCTACCAGGATCATCATTTGCTCCACCGCCCATGCCAAAGGATAAATTGTAAGCAAAATAATATTTATCCACCCTAGCAAAAGTAGAAACATTATCCTACTGGTCCAGGAAGGCCTTTTATCAGCGGGCATATGAATGGTATCAGGAGATGATTTGTTAGATATATTCACAAGACCTATATGGCATGCTCAGCAATAACTCCGATGATTTCTGTCCAAAGTTGAGTAGGGAGGGTGTGTCCCATACCTTTGAATATTTTAAGCTTTGCACCGGGGATAGAATTTGCTGTGTTGATACCTCCTGCCAGGGGAACCAGGGGATCAGCATCACCATGGATCACAAGAGTGGGTATTTTGACTGATTTGAGCATCTCTCTACGACTACCTGAAACTGCGATCGCCGCCAATTGCCGGGTAGTACCCTCCGGATAGATTCCTCGCTCATAAAACTGCTCAAACCGTTCCCGCGCCAGCTTTTCATCCCATGAGAAATGGGGACCATTTGATAATCGATAATATTTAAGCGTATGTTTTATGTAGCTCTCCCGATCCTTTGGGGCAGCTTTAATCAGGCTATTAAAAGCATTTGATCCCACGGGTGGTAATTTCGGTGCATCGGTCGAAGAAATCGATATTAATATGCGAACTCTCTCAGGATAATAGAACCATAGTTTGAGCAATCATCCCTCCCATAGAAATCCCCAGGACATGGGCAGATCTTATTTTCAGCGCATCCAGCAACCCAATTGCATCAGCAGCCATATCCCATAAAGTGTAAGGCGTCTCCGGACTAGGTTTCCCTTGCAGGTTGGCCCGGATCATAGAAAGTAATGGTGGAACACCGGCCTCATCAAACTTGGTAGCCAACCCAACATCGCGATTATCAAAACGGATGACCCAAATTCCCCGCATTGCCAGTTGGACACAAAATTCTTCATCCCAGGAGATCATTTGACCGCTAAGTCCATTGATTAGCAGCATTGGTGGAGATGATGGATCACCAAAGGTATCATAAACGGTCTCAATACCATTCACTTTTACTGCGGTTGCTTCACTATGGGATATAGAAATATCAAGTGTCATCGAACATCCTCCTTGCTTAATGGTCAAAATATTCTATAAGCCCTAATCGATGTAAAACTGTTTCAGCGGTTTCAGCATCAGCAGGAACGATATAACCTCTGCGAGGATCGATCTGAAAAGGAATTACCCGTATTGATTTTACCCCATCAGCCGCGAGGGTTACCAGTAAAACGGCAGAGCGTCGCGTATCAGGGGGGGTATACTGGTCAAAGAGGGCATTGCCAAGGCCATAGATGGTCAATGTAGATACAATAATATTTTGGCTATGCAAGTTTCTTGGAGATTTTGAAGTGATCCAAGCCACAGGTTGTATTACATGGGAATGATGCCCCCAGATAAGAGACACACCTGCATTTGCCAATGCCTGAGCGAGGGCGCGTTGTCTTTTGGTGGGGCCTGTCTGATATTCATTACCCCAATGCATAGAAACGATCACCACCGCGCCACTCCGGCGAGCTTGGGCAATTGCCTGGGTCACTTCATCGATATTCAGAGGTTGATTGATATCCTCAAAAGCAAAGAATGCTAAACGCAAGCCATTGATTGTAGACCACTGAGGTCTTGAGCCAGAGCCTATGGGGATCAATCCTGCATTCACCAAAGTCTTTTGGGTATCCTGCAATCCTAAAATGCCATAATCCATAGAGTGGTTATTAGCCAGGGAGAGCAAATCCAAGCCGGTGTTGGTCAGACCGGAAACACTCTCAGGTGGGGCGCCCAGATCATATTTTAGAGCTTTTATTGGCGCAGAAGAGTTTGTTATGGGAGATTCCAGATTTGCCAGTGCCAGGTCGGCGCTGGACAGATAAGGTGTTATATACGCCAGGGCATTTACCCAATCTCCATCGTGGTGTGCCATCGCGATTCCCCGCCCCAACATGATATCCCCTACAAATGCTAATGTGACTTCAGGTGATGCAGGCTCTACGCCCAATAACACGAACAACACCAAGATCGAAGCGATGGGTTTAAGGCAGCGAGACATATCACGGCGCCATAAATAATGATGTCCAAGCAGGAACAGGCGGTGTGCCGCCGCCATCCACTAGCAACTGCCATTGTTCATCTGTCAGGCGGTTTACCGGGGGTACACTGAATTCATAATAAGAATAAACCGCACCGACAGCCACCCGATAGGGTTGGTCCGGAAGGATAACATAAATACGCGTTGGCTGCCCAATCGCTTCTTCCAATACTGAGTCAATGCCGGTGGCTACGTCAGCAACCAACGCGGTTTTCTGGTCTTCGAGAAAACGAGCTTCTGGGGGGTTTTTATCCGCTGCTGCCAGTGTCAGTGCTTCCAGTTCACCACCAAAGAGCTGGATGCGCCAGTAATCATCTTCGGTCATGGGCTGGCCACTCAGTTCCTTCTCGGAAGTGGTTTTCAGAAAATTGAGTAAATCGATCAAGTTTTCCAGATTGCCCCGCGTGTTGGCATCAAGTAAGCCGCGCGAATCAAGGCCGTTATAGGTCATCTGGGCTAGGACCAAAAGCCTGGCATAGGCTTCAGGATTAGGTTCTACGTAACCATGTGGTATCTCTTCTGGTTCACCTCCGCCCATTTCAGCCATTACCTGTTTGGCATGCAAGGTGGTGTCATGTTTTAATTCAGTCCAGGAACTAAGGGCCGTATTTAGGTCTTTGCGCATCCAGGCCTGGTTCTGCATGAAAGCTGGATATTGATTGCCCTTCGGAGCAATGAGCGGCTGGAAAGCATACAGCCAAGACCAGTAGATATTTTGCGTCCAGGTATCCTGTTGGAGATTTGAGACTTCGCTGCGGATCTTACTCATCTGGATTTCGTAATTTTCGTATCCGTTCTCACCCATCTCCTTTAATATGTTCATGGCTTCCTCAGAACCAAAAGCTGCAAAGATATCCAGACCTTTGGGAAGATCACACTCATGACCTACAGAACCGACCTTCTTCCACATCAACTGGCTAAAAATATAAGCATCCAGCGTGTACCTTTGCCCCATGAAACGGAATCCTGGTGTGGACTCGCCTTTATCCTCCCAAACCCAGACCCACATCGAATTCACCTGAGGTGGAGGCTGTTGCTTGGTGGTTTCTATGAATTGATCCAGAAGGGCTTCATCTGTAAACGCGGTAGATCCTGCACCCTCTCCAAAGACAAAATCAGAGAGCTTGGCATACTCACGGTAAGAGAGGTCATCGGCTTTACCAACGATGAAAACCATAGGATCATATAGCCGCTCCCATAATTTAAATGCTGGCACACCATTGGGCGCAGTGGCAACACGCATCGCCTGCACTAGCAGCAGAGCCCGTTGGGTTTCGAATTTATCGCGCAACCGGAAAGTTAGGCGACCATACCATGTTAACGCCTTAAAGTATCTCTGTAGTTTTTCACTCCCTATATAATGTCCACGGGGAATATATTGGCTATAGTCCTCGATCAGTTGCTTGTCATCCGGCAAATCAGGACGCTGCCAGATTGGCGATATGGCGCTGGCTCCGGCACTAATAGCAGCTAATTCTGCATTGACCAGGTCTGTGACCTCGGGAGGTACGGGGTCTGAAAGCCCCAAAAGTTGGTCCGCAACCGTGAAATAAGCCAGGTTGCGGCGTACCTGCTCTTCCAAGGCAGTACCCTTGAGGGTTTGATATTGGTACTGGCTCGCCTGTAGCATGGACTGTGTCAATGCTTCTATATTTTGCATGAAAAATTCTTGTTCCAGATCACGAAGCATTTTGTTGAAGATCAAATGGTAGGTGTGAAAGACGGCATCTGTGGTAGTAAAAACCGGCTGGTCAGCCAGGTAGCGGGTTGACTCATAGATTTGGTAAAATTC
>Ga0315284_10011753_pt1 | contig 12468 bp, 8 predicted proteins | sample YL17G09_16_MG_FD_203696 | JGI IMG/M metagenome (GOLD analysis project Ga0315284, IMG submission 203696) | Sediment microbial communities from Yellowstone Lake, YNP, Wyoming, USA - YL17G09_16 | ecosystem: Environmental > Aquatic > Freshwater > Lake > Sediment | place: USA: Wyoming | collected... | reverse complement strand
CTCCCCGAAGTCTAGGACGCCCGGAAGAGGCTGGCGGGGCTGAAATAGTTTGGTCACAATTCAGAGCCCTTGACGCAAAGGGCCTAAAATTCCTCGCTATAGATAATCCGTGCCAGTTCGAATCTGGCCCAGTTGACTCTGCTGTCTTTCCCTGATAATCTTTAGCCATCCCAAATAGAAGGGGTCAGCAATGGCCATCAAGTGCCCGAAATGTCAGTTCGATAATCCAGAGACCCAGAAATTCTGCGGAGATTGCGGGACTCAGCTGCCCTCTTCCAAAGATATCCAATCGGAAGTCACAGAAACTCTTCAAACGCCCATCAAAGAATTAACCACTGGCTCGACCTTCGCCGGCCGCTATCAGATCATCGAAGAGCTGGGCAAAGGCGGGATGGGGAAGGTTTATAAAGTCCTCGATACTTCTATCAACGAGAGAATCGCCCTCAAGCTCCTCAAACCTGAGATTGCCGTCGACCGGGAGACGATCGAGCGATTCAGCAATGAGCTGAAGTTTGCCCGGAAAATCAGGCACAAAAACGTCTGCCAGATGTTCGACCTCGGCAAAGCTGAAGGAACGCTCTATATCACTATGGAATACGTGGCCGGCGAAGACCTGAAGAGCATGATCCGGATGTCGAAGCGGCTGAGCATCGGGACAGCGGTGGGTATCGCCACACAGATTTGCGAGGGATTGGCTGAGGCACATGCGCTGGGAGTAGTACATCGGGATCTCAAGCCTTCCAACATCATGATTGATAAGGACGGCAACGTCCGGATCATGGATTTTGGCATCGCCCGTTCGCTTCAGGCAAAAGGGATAACAGGTGCTGGAATAATCATAGGGACACCTGAATACATGTCACCGGAGCAGGCAGAAGCAAAGGATGTTGATAAGAGGTCGGACATTTACTCGCTTGGAGTGATTCTTTACGAGATGGTCACGGGACGTGTTCCGTTTGACGGAGAAACTCCTCTAAGCATTGCCATGAAACATAAGATCGAATCCCCAATTGAACCGAAACAAATATCTGCTCATGTCCTTGATGATTTGAACCGTGTGATTTTAAGATGCATGGAAAAGGATAAGGAGAAGAGGTATCAAACAGTAGAAGAGCTTCATTCCGACCTCATATCTATAGACTTAGGGAAATTGACAAAAGATGAACCAGATAAAATTAAGGGGAAAAGCTCCATTGCCGTGTTGCCCTTTACAGACCTAAGTCCTCAGAAAGACCAAGAATATTTTTGTGATGGGCTAGCAGAAGAAATCATTAATGCATTAACAAATATCCAAGACTTGCGGGTCGTTGCACGAACTTCTTCCTTTGCATTTAAAGAAAAAGATTTAGATATCCGTGAAATTGGAAAGAGATTGAATGTCCAAACTATTCTCGAGGGCAGTGTACGAAAGGCGGGCGAAAGACTCCGCATTACAGCCGAATTGGTCAACGTATCTGATGGATACCATCTCTGGTCAGAACGATACGACCGTGAAATGAAAGATGTCTTTGATATACAAGATGAAATTTCGCTGGCGATTGTTGATAAACTGCAGGTAAGGCTCTTGAAAAATGAAAAGGTAAGAATTCTAAAGCATTTTACTGAAGACTTGGAAGCTTATAATCTGTACTTAAAGGGGCGATATTTCTGGAATAGGCGCCATGAGTTAGGGGTACAAAAGGGAATGGAGTGCTTCAAGGAGGCAATTAAAAAAGATTCTCTATTCCCACTTGCATATACAGGGTTAGCCGATTCATATAACATACTCGGTTATTATGGCCTCATGCCCCCAAAAGAGACCTTCCCTAAGGCACAAGTTGCGGCAAGGAAGGCATTAGAGATTGACAATGCTATTGCTGAAGCTCATGCTTCTTTAGGATATTCGTGTATTTTCTATGGTTGGGATTGGGTTGTTGCTGAAAATGAGCTAAAGTATGCTATTGAACTCAATCCAAACTATGCAACTGCTCATCATTGGTATGCGTGTTATTTATTAGTTATGGGTCGGTTTAATGAGGCAATCGAAGAATCGATTCGTGCTCACGAGTTAGATCCCCTTTCACTTATAATCAACGTTATGGTAGGGCTCTCTTATTACGGAGCTCGTAAGTACGATGAATCTATAGATAAATACACCCAGACGGTTGAAATGGACCCTAACTTTTCAACAACTTATTATTTTATGGGGATGCCCTTAATTGCGAAAAAAATGTGGGGAGAAGCGATTGCAACTTATCAAAAATTTCATCAACTTTCGGGAGGGAGCCCTTTAGCATTAGGCTTTCTTGGACATTCCTATGCTTTGGCAGGCAATCAGAGTGAGGCTGTTGAAATGCTTAGTCAACTTGATAAGCTCTCAAAACTCAGGTATGTCTCACCAATTCATAAGGGTCTTATCTATATGGGCCTTGGCGATAAAAAAAGAGCTCTCGAAAATATCGATAAGGCATTTGAAAAACGAGAACCTTTATTGGCCTACATAAAGATCGATCCAATATTTGACAGCTTGAGGGTTGAGCCTCAGTTTAAAGCCATATTGAAAAAAATGAATTTTTATTAGTGGTATGCCGAGCCCTGGTGCAGTGCCAGAAGTTCTTCGCTTTCTGAAAGGATAGCGGCCCCGGCTCGCCTGAGCTCGAAGATGCCAGGAAGAGGCTGGCGGGGCTGAATGGGCTGTGATCATGATGGCCGTTGAGGCGGCTGCAAGCCATTACCTGTCCGTCTGATATGAGTGCAGGCATTATGCACGTCAGATTTTTGTCTGGAAGAAAGGAAAAGTATATGGAAAGAAAATGTATCGGCCGCATAGTGATATTCCTGTTGTTTCTCTGCCGCGCATTGGCTCTCGAGGCTGCGCAAGGGAAGGCTGCTAACACAGTAGAGTTCAAGGTCAGTTCTGCGAGCGGAACCCAGGCTGATATCTCCGCCGATGGTTCCAGGATTGTTTTTACGCTCATGGGTCGGTTATTCGTGATGCCGGCCGGTGGAGGGCAAGCACAGGCGATTGGGGGACTTGGCTATGCCTCCACGCCCTCATGGAGCCCCGACGGGAAGAAGGTCGCATTCAGCGACGGGCCTAACCAAGATCTCTATGAAGTCGGCATGGACGGGCAAGCCCGGCGCTTGTCCCAGGCTCCGGGTGAAAGGCCCACCTACTCATCCGACGGCCGCATGATCGCCTTTGTCCGCGATCGCAGTCTCTGGATCTTGGACCGCGCGAGTTCCGCTGAGCGGATGGTCGCAGAGGATGTGATAACAGGGACCCGTCCTCTGTGGTCATCGGATGGTCACGAGCTTTTCTATATCGGAGGAAAGTCGGATACGCTCCAGCGCTCTATTATGGCCCTGGCCATAACTCAAACCGGTCAACCAGCCCGAAAAGTGGCCGACGTGTCCGGTGCCTTTCAGCTGGCTTTCTCGCGGGACCGATCTCGTGTCGCCGTGCTCCGTTATCGAGGAGATGATTACACCGCGAAAAACCAATTCCAGGCCTTTCAGGTCTGGACGACGGACCTGACATTCTCGACATTGACTCGGGTGACTGCGGTGGAATCGCTTTCTTGGAGCGTGTTCGGCCAGTTTGCTTCCGGCGATTTCCTCGTCGCGTCCAATAAATCCCTGCTTCATGTCAGCACTGACGGGTCTTCGAGCCAACCTATTTCCTTCGAAGCCAAGGTCCGCTTGCCGCGGGTGAAAGCGTCGGTCCCCAGAATCAGCTTGGCTAAGCCGGGATCACGGCTGCCTGTCAAAGGACTGTCCTTTCCTCGCATTTCGCCGGATGGCCGGAACGTCGCCTTTTCCGCACTGGGCGACATCTGGATTGCCGATCTCGACAATCCTGCCTCCGGAACTCGGCGTTTCAGTCACCCCGCCCACGACATGCAGCCCTGGTGGTTCCCTGATGGCCGCCGGATCGCGTTTGTCTCGGACCGGGGTGGAGACTATGACATATGGGAACTCGAAATCGCCACCGGCGAGACCAGACGTGTAACCTCGCTTGCCGGCGAGGAGAGGGCCCCATGCGTCTCAACCGACGGTAGCTGGATCGCGTTCACTTTCTTCGATCGGGGCGAGCGAGGCTCCGGGGTCGACCGCGCCCAAGTATCCATCGTCCACCCCGATGGCTCCGCGCTGCGCCACATCGGGCAAACGAACTATATGACCAACAACGATCCGATCGGGGGATGGATGCCGGACGGTTCCGCCGTGCTTATTCCGACGATTGCGGGGAGTCTTCCGGGAGAAGGATTAAGAGCGATACCCCTCACGGACGGCAAGCCGTTCAATTTGACGGAATGGCCAAAACGGGCGCGCCGGATCACCTGGCCTTGGTCTTCCCAAAATCGCATCGCCTTTGAAAGCGGCGAGCAGCTTTGGGTCCAAGGTTTTTCTAATGGGAAGCTGACGGGCACGCCGCGGCTCCTGGGAGACGGGCGGGGATTCTGGGCGAGTTTCTCTGCCGACGGGAAACGGCTCTTCTTCCTCACGCCCGATGGTCCGGCGCTTCATGATTTTTCGAACGACACAACCCGAAAGATCGATTTTGGGCTTTCTTACGAGGTTCCCCGCTCTCGACCGCTCATTCTTTCCAATGCGCGGATTGGAGGCTTGGCGGAGCGGCGGTTTGACATCAGACTCGAAGGTTCTCGGATTGTGAAGATCTCTCCCCATAACAAACCGTTGGGGGTGTTGGGTGCGGACGTCCTCGATTTGGCAGGACGCGTGGCGATACCTGGTCTCATCGATGCGCATGTTCATATGGGTGACATTTCCTACATGCGGAGAAGCTTCCTTGCCTTCGGTGTGACCACGGTCGTCGATATGGGCTCGGAGCCCCTGACGAAGCTGGCTCTCCGGGAGGCTTTCGACAGCGGGGATCTGCCCGGACCGCGAATCATCTATGCGGGGGATATGGTGTCTCAGGGCCAGTACGTCGGTTCCGACTGGAGGCCGATTGCCAGCGAAGACGAGGCCCGACGTTATTTGGAAAGGCAGTATGCACTGGGAGCACGTGTGTTGAAATTATATGCGCCTCTCCAATCGCTGGTCGAGCCCTTTGTCAGATTAGCTCGGGAACTGGGGCTCTATATCACCGGAGAAGGTGTTTACCCTGCGGCGACATACGGAGCCCATGCCGCGGAACACACGCAGCCGGAAGAAATGATCGCGTTGCTCCGAGCTGTGGGCGCTTCGATGACACCGACCCTCGTTACGGTAGACACATTCACAGGAAATGCATACAAGACGCGGGCAGAGGCATTGCGCGAACTGATCGAACGATCGGATTGGTGGCCTCCCTACGCAAAGGCCGGCCTCCTGCGGAGGGTGGAAGAAAAGCAGACAGGCGAGACTCCCTTTGTCCATTCCTGGATCAGTCAGGTGAGGGACGCTTGGCGTTCAGGACTCAATCTTCATGCCGGTACGGACACCCTGGGAGTGGAAGCAGGAATATCTCTGCATTGGGAGATGGAACGGCTCGTGGATGCAGGACTTCAGCCGGACGAGGCTCTAGCTGCAGCCACCCGAGGGACGGCGCACGCTTTCGGGCTTGGGTCCGAACTGGGCGAGATCAAGGTCGGCTATCGGGCCGATTTGGTCGTCTTGGAGGAGGATCCGTATGAGAATATCCGCAACACTCAAAAGATCTGGATGGTCATCAGGGATGGACGGATCGTTCACAGGCGGTGAGTGGATAAGAGAAGCGCTTCTCCTGGATATTTCCTAGTGACAAGTTGTCTTCACCAACGTCAAGATGTTGCGGATTTTCTTTAAGTTCAAGTGCCCGCTGCTCGGAAATCCCCATAGCACCGTCGTGCGGTCTGTTTTAGGTACTTGGAAGCCGTAGCTGGTCATTGCGTATCTTTGACGCTCTGCGTGCGCGCCCCATCCTGAACTTGAAAGAAGTATGCAAGCGCACCGGCATTTCGTTTCCCGCGGCGGCAAAGGGCATGGACGCCATCATCAAGCTTGGCCTCGCGCGAGAGCTTACGGGGAGGCAACGCAACCGCGTGTTTGTCTACGACCAATATCTTTCGATTCTGAATGAAGGGACCGAGCCGCTGTGAGAGCGCAGGTTTCCCATATCAAAACTCACGGGCAGGTCAAATCTCGCCGGCAGCAGGCCGAAGGATGGGGCGCTAAGGTTATTGATCGTCTTTCGGCCGATCTCCGGCTTGATTTTCCCGATATGCAGGGCCTCTCGCCCCGGAACTTGAAATATATGCGGGCATTTTGCCGCGGCCTGGAAGGACCCGGAAATTGTGCAGCAGGTTGCTGCACAAATACCCTGGTTTCATATTTCTTACTCCAAGCAATCAATCCGCCTCTCTCTTGACATCCCGCTAACCCCATGTTATCCTCCCCATCACGGCGCCTAGGGGTGCGCTCCTAATGTCAGCTATCACGAAATTCCAGGCCGCTATTACATACAAGAATGTCCTGAACTTCGAATCTCTCGTAAATTTGATTTCTCTTAAACATGTCCGAATTCGGGAGTCAGCGACTCCCGAAGGAGATGGTTGATGATTACCATGAAGCTCTTTATCTCGTCCCCGCCCATGATCCCTCCCGCCGCAGCCTGGTATCTTTCCGACCTTGGCGAAGCGCTTGGAAAGCAGGAGCTCTTCACGCGACAGTCCCCCCAAAAACTCAAAACGCTCAGAGAACATGCCCTTATCGAGAGCGCCGTATCCTCCAACCGCCTGGAAGGCGTTACCGTTGACCGTTCGAGGATCGCCACAGTGGTATTCGGCACATCCCTGCTTCGAGATAGGGATGAAGCAGAAGTCAGAGGCTACCGAGATGCTTTGAAACTCATACACGAAAGCGGGAGGAAGCTTGAAATCAATGAAGACACCGTACGGCAACTTCATACCCTGGCCAGGGCAAATATCGGCGATGCCGGCAGCTACAAAGAAAAGGACAGCGATATCATCGAGAGATTTCCCGACGGAAGAGAAAGGGTTCGTTTCAAAACAGTCCCTGCTAAAGACACTCCCAGGGCCATGAAGGATCTAGTCGAGCTGTGGAATCAAGGAATGGAAGAGCGCAGGATCCCGCCGCCGGTGCTCTTGGCAGCCTGGAATCTGGATTTTCTTTGTATCCATCCGTTCAGGGACGGCAACGGACGTGTATCAAGACTTCTGTTGCTCCTTCAGTCTTATCATTTTCTCGCCGCCATAGCGGGGCTCAATGATGATTTTTCAATTGGCGATGTTCAGGCAAAATGTCCGGGCGTGAGCGTCGACATGATACGCAGGGTTTTAAAAAAAGAGCGCCGGGCAGGAGCGGTTGAATGCCTTGGCCGGGGGAGGGATGCCAAATGGCGCCGCATTAAGCCGAAACTGGGTAATACCCAATTAAATGGGTAATAAAATAGGTACTTTAGTGAATTGGCGATGCGATTTCTTGCCGAATTTCTCATTTTTTCCCTCGCCGCCTTAATATATCATAGTTTGGCTCGCATCACCGAGCCTGATCCTCAGCTTTCCAAGCCTGGCTCGGCGGACCGTCGATCACGCGCTCCGCTGACCGTCAATCCTTGGCTCCGCATTTGACTCTGCCTCCATTCCTTGTTAATCTTTAGCCATCCCAAATAGAAGGGGTCAGCAGTGGCCACAAATTGCCCGAAGTGTCATCACGAGAACCCCGATGATACTCTTTACTGCGGTAAGTGCGGGACGCAGCTCCCTTCTGCCAAGACTGCCCGTCCCGAGGTCACAGAAACTCTCCAAACTCCCATTAAAGAATTAACCACCGGTTCGACCTTTGCTGTCCGCTATCAAGTCATCGAGGAGTTAGGCCACGGCGGGATGGGCAAGGTCTATAAAGTCTTCGATAAAGAAACCAACTCCAAAGTGGCTTTGAAGCTTATCAAGCCGGAAGTTGCTGCGGATAAGAACACCATAGAACGGTTCAGAAACGAACTCAAGGTCGCCAGGGATATCTCCCATAAACACATCTGCCGGATGTACGACCTGGGAAGGGATGAGGATAATTACTTCATCACGATGGAATTTGTGTCCGGAGAAGACCTGAGGGGTCTCATCAGAAGGACAAAACGATTGGATACAGGGACAGCCATCTCCATAGCCAAACAGGTCTGCGAGGGATTGGCAGAGGCTCATCGGGTCGGGGTTGTTCATCGCGACCTAAAGCCAAGCAACATCATGATTGACAAGGAAGGCGAAGCGAAGATTATGGATTTCGGCATTGCCCGCTCCTTGCGGACGAAGGGGATAACCGGGCCGGGAGTGGTTATCGGAACCCCTGAGTACATGTCGCCCGAACAGGTTGATGGGAAGGAAGCGGACCAGCGTGCCGACCTCTACTCGTTGAGCATCATCCTTTACGAGATGGTGACGGGCACAGTTCCATTCGAAGGTGAGACAGCGTTTGCGATTGGCCTAAAACATAAGAGCGAGCCGCCCGAAAACCCGAAGAAGCTGAACCCCCAGATTCCAGATGACCTCGGCCGCTTAATACTCAAGGGACTTGAGAAGGACAAGGAAAAGAGATATCAGACTGCGGCGGAAGTGCTTTCTGAGCTGACAAGAATTGAGCAAGGGCTTCCAACCACAGAAAAGGTGGTTCCTAAAAGAAAGCCCCTGACCTCAAGAGAGATAACGGTCAAATTCAGCTTGAGAAAGCTCATCATTCCGGCTATAGCGGTCGCCGTAGTCGCTATCGGGGCAGTTCTTTTGGTCTTCCTTTCCAACAGACAGCCTTCAAAACAGCCAATTCTTCCTTCCCATAAACAGCTGACCTTTACTGGGGATGCTACATATCCTGCGATATCTCCAGATGGAAAATTCATCGCCTATGTGACCGGCCAAGCAAAAACAGGACAAAAGGTTTGGGTCCAAGACATGACCAGCGGCCGTTCCATTGAGGTTTTCAGTGTAGAATACTGTGAAGACCTACGCTGGACCCCGGACGGTTCTGAAATAAGTCTTTATGTAGAGAAAGTTTCTAATTACGGCACTTTTCTTGTACCTCGACTTGGGGGACAGCCTCGTCAAATAGGAGCCTTTCAATATATCGCCTGGTCTCCAGACGGTTCTCAATTTGCCGGTATAGGGTGGCCCACCACATCTATAAGCATCGTAAACAAGCTCACCGAGAAATCGACTTCATTCAATTTAGGCGGCTCAGTCCGTTGGACTGGGGGAATTGACTGGTCGCCTTCGGGTGACCGCTTGCTGGTTCTCACTCAAGGCAAGGAAGACAAATACTCAATATGGACCGCAAAAACCGACGGCAGTCAACAAAATATGGTTATCGAAGATAATGCCTCTCTCTCATCGCCAAGATGGTCTTCAAAAGGAGATGCCATATTCTACCTTCGTGGGAGGGAAGGCCAGTCGACTGAGCTTTGGAAGCTTCCAATCTCCCGAGATACGGGAAAACCAGCGAAAGATACTTCACTTATTCTCTCAGGGATTCCAATGGGGAGTGTCTTTAGCCTATCGGCCGATGGTAAAAATTTCCTGTATACACGAGCATCTCAATTCTCAAATCTCTGGTCGGCTAGGATTGAAGGTTCGGAAAAAGGCCGGATGGTGAAAACACAAAAGCTCACGTCAGGAACGCTATTGCACATGAAACCCAATATTTCTCCCGATGGGAAATTTATTGCATTTTCCAGGGGAAGCGGCGAAACCATGAATATTTTTGTGATGCCCATTGAGGGGGGTAATCCAACACAATTAACTTTCTTCAATTCCAATAATTTTTACCCCGTGTGGTCTCCGGACGGCACGGAGATTGCTTTCGGTTCAAGCGAAGGGGAGAAATTCAGGGTTTGGAAAGTCAACTCTCTGGGAGGAAGACCCTCTCAATTTGCCAAAACCGAATTAAGTGAATGGTATGCATCTATCGTTTGGGCTCCAGGTTCGCATATTCTGTATCAAAAGATAGGTAATCGAAATTTTCAGATTCTCAACCCGAAGACTGAAAAGGAGACCCCTCTTGTCAAGGATGAGTCTGTTGGCGCGATATTTACGCCGGTTTATTCTCCCGATGGAACAAAAGTAGCTGTGTACTGTATCAGGCACAATGGTCAAGGGGTTTGGGTCGTTTCTCTTGAGGACTCCTCTGAGAAATTGTTACGCAAGGGAATTTCAATGTACCCCTTTATCTTCGAACCTCTTGCCTGGTCGTCCGATGGAAATTGGGTCTACGCTTATGAGGAATCCCCGGGGAAAAAAGAATATCTGATGATAGAAGTAGAGAGCGGCAAGACAAGGCCCATGCCAATCATACCATTCACCATAGAAGGGAAGACTTATTATAAGTTGATTGATGACAAGCCTGAGATTTTTGTGGATGCAAAAACACAATCCGATGTCTGGGTCATCCAGAATTTCGACCAGATAATTAAGTGAGTGAACCAACGGGAATGATGGCACTTGGAAGGAAGCTAACCCCGGCCTCCCCAAACTCCAGGACGCCTGCAAGATTCTGGCGGGGATTTCGAGACAACTGAATAAATAAAGGTTATTGACACTTCCCCTATTCCCCTATTTCCCTTTGCCCCCCGAATGAAAAAGTTGCGAGAAAGCCTGGCAGGTTTCTTACTCCAAGCAATCAATCTGCCTCTCCCTTGACATCCCGCTAACCCCATGTTATCCTCCTCACCAAGGCGCCCAGGGGTGCGCTCCTAATGTCAGCTATCACGAAATTCCAGGCTGCCATTACAGACAAGTCTGATCCTGCCAGGCTTTCGGCAAAGAAAGAAGAGCGTGCAGAGAAAGAATGAAATTCTATATCGGCGTCACGGATAATCAATGGTTCGATGTCGTCTCGCACATCCCCAGCATCGACGAAGTCAATTTCTGGCAGCCGGGCGGGGGCTCGTCTTTTAGAGTCATTCCGCCGCTGGTCTCGAGGCTCGAAACCAGGCGGAATCCCCGTCCTGCGGGCGTCGGATTTCCTCGACCGCATTCCTCCCTCTCCGGATTCATGATTTCTTCCAGCCAGCGGACTTAGGGTTTGATCAGAGGGATTTCCAGATCGCGGCAAATCTTTTGGGTCAAAAAATCGCTTATTTCCTTGTGCCTTGAGACCGTGGAGACTTTCCTTGGAATTTTATTGAGATAAATAGAGTGTTTTTTCCCTTCTCTAAGCAGAACGCATCCGTTTGTTTCTAGATATCTGATAAGCTCCCGGCGCTTCATGAAAAGGAGATTTCGATTTTTTCGCGAATGACACTTTTATCGGCGATTCCTTGCTCGGCTATTTTTCGATTGGCCTCCAAAACCAGCTGAACAGCTTCCTTCAGATTCTCGCGGACCTCCGCCAATGTCGCACCCTGGGTATTTGCTCCCGGCAATTCCTCGACAAACCCGGCATACCCTTCGGGGACTTTAAGAAAGACAGCTGTAAACGACACTTTGCCTCCTCTATGATGAATAGACGTTTTTCGTGCCGAATTTCTCATTTTTTCCTTCTCGATCTTAATATATCATAGTTTGGCTCGTATCACCGGAAAATCAGCCACCGGAATGTCTGCCGGAAGTGTGGCCTGGGCAAGGGCGATTTGAGAAGGGCCTGCGTCATAAAAGTGGGGTAAATCACGCCACCCGGGACTCCCAGTAGTCTTCGAGCCTGTTGGATTTCATCACGCAGCGCAGGGCGATGATGGCGTTAGCCCCTCGGACGGTCCATTCCATCCCGGATTGCTTGAGGCGCTGGCCGATGACGGTTTTGCAGCCGGCCTCGACCACGCCGGAGCCGATGAACAAGCCTTGCGCTCGGAACTCCGTGTAGCGCATCCGCTCTTTGTTTTTGTCCAAGTAACGGATTTCGGCCTCCGCGGCCTTCTTCAGATCGGGATCTTCGGGGAGATGCCGACGAGCCTGGAGGACGATGTTTTCGACTCGCCCCGCATCCAAGTTCCCCCACCAACGCTGGCGCCGTCGCTCCATCCGCTTCTCGTTTGACCCGAAGAGGATCCGGCATAAGCCCGAGACATGTTCGCGGGCATGATAGAGGTCGATGATCGAGATGGCCTGCGGGAAGTGCATCTCAGCCAGGTTCTTCACCCACTCCGCGCCGTCCCCCAGGACGACAACCCTCCGAGCTCCGGCCACTCCCCGACGCCGAGCTTCCCCATAAATCCGCCAACCGAATGTCTCGGCCGTTTCGATCGCGCCGACGAAGGTGGTCGTGTCTGGATCCCGAATTGGATACCCCTCCTCATCGACGCTGGTCTGGATAAAGACGCAACCGAGTTTGGCCTCGCGGGTCTTGGCCACACCGTCCCGTTGTTTGCCCTTGATCCCGGCCAACTCCGGGCGCGTCATCGGCACCCCCGTCCCGTCGTAACTGATGTACATCATCGGGATGTCGTTTTCGGGTTCCGGTCCTTCCTCGGCCAGCGTCCGTCGCCGCTCCTCTTGACTCCAGGCCTCCATCTCCTGGCCGATCCGCTCCGCCACCCGCTCCACATCCTTGGCGCTGACCTCA
>Ga0315284_10011750_pt1 | contig 12469 bp, 18 predicted proteins | sample YL17G09_16_MG_FD_203696 | JGI IMG/M metagenome (GOLD analysis project Ga0315284, IMG submission 203696) | Sediment microbial communities from Yellowstone Lake, YNP, Wyoming, USA - YL17G09_16 | ecosystem: Environmental > Aquatic > Freshwater > Lake > Sediment | place: USA: Wyoming | collected... | reverse complement strand
ATTAAGTGCTTTTAATTGTTCTTTCAAAATTTTAATTGCCTTTTCACATGCTTCTTTAGGATGATCTGCTGAAACATCTATATTCCAGACAACACTATATTCTCCGATTTCACTGGGTGCATCAATCAATAGTCCCTTATTCATATTATTTTTTACTCCACGCATTTTTAATACTCCTTTTTTAATAAATAGTGTTAGGAAAATTTTGAGCTGGAAAAATAAGAAAATTTATTCCATTCCAAAATTTCCTTTGTCCCAGAACATTTTCTGATACCAATCGCCCTTTTCATCTTTACGGCAATAAGGAAGATTTTCTGGCTCATCAGAATTCTCAATATCATAATCGTGAATTTCAACAGTAATATTTCCTGCCTTACGAACTTCCTGAACGGCTCCACCAGAAATAATAATAAGAACATCAGCAGTTAGATTATCAGTGTCTTGAATTTTCTTCGTCTTTTCCATTTTCCTAGTCCTTTTTTTAGGCCACATTGCTTTTAGTCCCTCATAATATTCATCTGAATGTTCGTTCAATTCATCCATTTTACTACTCCCTTTTTTAATAAAGTGTTAGGAAAATTTTGAGCTGGAAAAATAAGAAAATTCACTCAAAAATTTCATAGTGTCCTAAATTATCCTGTTCCTCTTCTTCATCATAAATAGGAACATCTCTTTTGCTCAATCCCCAGCCCAATTTTTCAAGAGCTTCTAGGGCAGCTTCAAATTCGGTGTTAGATTCCAAAATTTCCCCAACATTAGGATCATTCAAATTAACTAATTTATACTGTTCCATTTTATTACTCCCTTTTTTAATAATATAATATAAAATTTTTGAGCTGGAAAAATACAAAAATTACTTTTTATAATTGTAAATTATAACATCAATATCTGCATCAACCCAAATCTCCTCAATCAACTCTTTAATGAAGTCAAAATTACCTCCCGCGAGTTGACTTCCAAAACGACAAGTGTGTATTTTAAACGGCTTGTCTAATGGAACTATATTTAATTCAATATACTGTTTTACAGCTTCCATACATTTCATTAAAGCCCAATATTTAATGGGCTTAGGATTTAAGGCCCCTATTACCCCATTTTGTGCAATCATGTTAATTACAAATATTTTATTCTCATTTTTAATATTACAAACTGAAATTTCCCCTAGAAAATTATCAAGTCGATTAGGAGATTTTGCCATATTGATATAAGTGCTATAGGGACCATTTCCAAAGGCCCTATTTAATGCTCCTGTAAAACCACCTCCAAATATTTTTTTATTATTACAAATATGTGGCATTATCACTATTTCATCGGGGCTATCTAATTGGGGCCTTGTTGCATCTCCATCTATTTCGATATAAATCGACATTTTTATTTCCTCTTAACTATAGCCCCCGTTGTTCCCAATGAAATGGTCACAGTTTATTCCCATTGTTTTGGTTACGCGGGGGGGCTTATTTTTAATCTACCGTATTTTGCCCTGTTTTGTGTGTAGTGGAATATTTGTAAATTTCCTCAAAAACACAACCACAATCCAAACAAGTAAATTCCTGATGAGGAAACTCATCAAAAGTTGAGTCTCCAACAACGACATGCTCATCATCTATATAAGAGCCACATTGGGGACAATGATTATTACATTTTTTTACTGTTCCAGTTCTAATTTTTTTAATATTTTCCATTTTCATTCTCCCTATTTTTATAATCTTGTTGAAATTCTAACGGAACATTTTCAAATTGTGCCAGATCATTACAAATTTCTAATATTCCTACTTCAGTATCTTTTAATTTAGCTAGTTCAAGTGCATCGTTATCTTCATTATTTTTAATAAGAATATCACTTGTCATTCCAATAGAGTCGAAAAAATATCGAGTAACATTTATAATGCCCTCTTGCTGAATCCATTTTACTAGATTCAAACGGAATTTTACACGAGCTTCTAGTGCTTCCATATCCATTTTAATAGTTCCTATTTTATTTAGTGCTAGGTTGTATCATTAGCATTTGAAAATCAACTTCTTTACTATCATCTATCTCATCATCAATATTATTTCCTAGCTCATCTTCTCTAGCAACATCATCAGAAGCATTAAAATCTTGTTCTACACAAATAAACTTACCCTTTTGTTTTTCGTATGTTTGAGTAACAAATCCATAAACAATCTTAAAATAAGTTTCTTTTTTAGCCATTTTACTACTCCCTTTTTTAATAATACATTAGGAAAATTTTTGAGCTGGAAAATTATAATTATAAATATTTCAGCAATGAACATCTACTACTACAATATAATAATTTTCACCTTCTCCTAATTCTTCCAATGAATCATTAAATTCTTGAAAATTCCGAAGTCCTGATCCCCACTCACTATAGAGCCAGCAAGAAGTTCCACCATATTCTCCAATATGATAACAATGCCATCGAAACATTCTATTTCCAAAATCTTTTTCATAAAGCTCTTTATCCGAACACTTTTTAAGAGCTTCTCGGACAACTTTAATATGATCCATAAATTCAGCTTTATTATTCTCCAATCTTTCATTTACTAATTCCTTACCCTTACCCTTTTCTGGCAAATATTTTTCAACTTCAATAACATCTCCAGAGTAATCAAAAGGACGCCCATCACCAACAAGATAGTCCAATGCTCCTTCAATATTTCCCTTAGCATCTTCACTATTTTGCGCTTTGACCATAATTCCAATTGACATGTGCATTTTAATACTCCAAAAAATTTTATTTTTTTTTTAATTCACAGTGTTATATTTATAAAAAATTTCAAGCTGGAAAAAAACGATTTTCTTTCGTTATCCACTCAGATTCTCCCCCTTCGGTGGGGGAAAATAAGAATATTTATTATTTCGGGGAATAAAAAAATAGGGAGAAGGAAACAATCCCTCTCCCTATCGTATAGCATAAGTGCTATACTGCGATAACGGACGGAAAAGTCTAAATACTACTTCTTGCTCTTCTTCGCCTTCTTCACCTTAGGGGCTTTAGGAGCCTTAGGGGGCTTCGGTGTCTTAACTTTTGCAATCTTGACCTTCGTAACTCTTGCAACCCTCGGCTGCAACGCCTTAATAGCAAAAACATGCTGACACTTAGGGCAGGTATGAGCCTTTGCCCCATTAACATGCTCACACTTCGGGCAGAGCTTTCGTCCCTGACCAATCCCTAGTCCCTTCTTAACAACAGGAGCCTCAACAACAACTTCACTACTAACAACAACATTGTCCTGATCTTCCATTTTACTGCCTTTCTACTTAATTTTTATTATTTTTAATTTTTAACTACTTCACATAGTGCTATATTATTAAAAAATTTCAAGCTGGAAAAAAACGATTTTTCTAATTATTACAATTTTTCTTGAGTGCTTTTTTCTCCCTTCTTATTGACAAAATTCAATATTAAGGGATAGTCTTTAGTAGCTGATAATTGAATAAACATATTACCAATTGCTTCAGCAGGGCTATGGTCCGAACTTCCAACTGTAGTCGCCTTGCTTCCCCGCGGTGTCTCCCATTCCATACTAGCCCTATAAGATTTTAAAGAACTATCTGGTAAATATTCTATTAAAATATTCATCATTTAAAATTCTCTACATGAATTTCGTCTATTTTTAATCCCATATTATCCATTAAAATTTCCCCCTTACTCTGGGGACATTTCAGCGTTAAACTGATACTATCTCCAAAAATTTTACAATAATCTTCCCCAAAAGATTTTTTGACACTCTACAGGGGCTGAAGCCCCATAGATTCTTACAGAACTAGTCCGTAAGCTACAGACATGTTCGGTTTATACCGAACATGAGAGGGGCGTGCCATAAGCCCATCTACTGGTTTGCTTGGTTTTCCAAAACTACCCAGATACTTTCTTAAAATGTTAGTTGCACCTACCAGATCGCGATGACCTCGAAAACCACATACTGGACAAATATAATTTCTTCCCTTAACTTCTATCTGATTACCACAACAAGGACAAGTCCTTGAAGTGTAAGACTCTTCTTGAGGGACATATTTAAGTCCTAGATTCTCCCACTTATACTTTAAGTACCAAGAAATTTGTGCATACATCCAAGCGTGGTTTTCTTGGTTTCTGACAGGGCCCTTATCATTCTCTACTCGATATCCGGTTAAATCTCCAACAACCAGGGTATTGTATCCTTCTTTTTGAAGATACATTACTAATCCTGTCGTGTATTTATGTAGGATATCTCTAGCTTGATTCGTGACCTTTTTACATAAACTTTGTTTGGCGTCTCTAAGTTTTTTCCATGATTCACTTCCCTCCTTTTTATAAGACATTCGTTTTTGAAGAATAGCTTGACTTCGCTCTCTACCCTGTTTTAGACTTCTTAATAACCTACCGTTTAGAATAGTCCCATTCGAACAGGCAATCATATTGATTTGACCTATATCGAGTCCGATAGGTTTTTCTGTCGTAATCTGTTGTTTTTCTGTATCTTCGTATTCATAGCAAAAAACAAGTTCATAACCGCTTCCGTCCCAATGAAGCGTAACCAGTACTGGAGTTTCAGGGTGATTCCATTCTATGATTAGAGGTTCTGTAATCTTTCCATTAGACAAGATAAGTTGAGAATTTCTAATAAAGATAGCAGATTTCTTCCAAGTTACGGCTGTATATTTCTTCAACTTTCTAGGGGGATTTGCTGTCGGGACTGTCTTGCGAGCCTCTCTCCATGAGTTTAAGGCATGAAAAAATTGCTGAACACTAGCATCGGCAGAATGAGCTTGCATTTTATTAGAAGTAAATAACCTCATTAAAGATTTTGGTTTTAACCATAATCCTTTTCTATTAACAGTTCTCCAGAAAAACTTAACTGTAGTAGAATAGAGTTTTCCCGACTCTAAAGCTATGGTATCACAAACATCTTTTTGAGAACTAATTTCTAGTTTTCTAACACGATACATTATGATTTACTCTGAGCATCAATATATTTTTGTATAGTCCCAGCACATACATTTCCAGCAGTTGAAGCAAAATAACTTTTAGTCCACATACAAGGTAACTTTTTCAGAATAGGAAACTTTTTACGCAGTTCATAAGAAGTAATTCCCTTACATTCCTTAATGACTTCAGACGCCGGAATAGTCGGGAAAACCCTAACAAACAAATGAATATGATTAGGCTGTACCGTAAGATTCAAAATTTCCCATCCTTTTTGTTCACACTTATCTTTAATAAGTTTTGTACAGTCTTTTTCAATCTCACCCACCAGCACTGGTTTCCTTCGTTTGGAACACCAAATCAGGTGGTAAACAATCAAATGAACGCGATGTTCGTCTTTAATATAATTCATGTTTATATTATACAACTATAAAAACAAAACTCCTTTATTTATTTTATAAAAATTTTTACTATTCTTCCTTGTGTTCCCTAACAACGGGGGCTAAAGCCCCGATGCTTGCGGGAACACTTTGTGTCATTTTCCCAATCGTGAATATCAACACTTAATTTATCATTTATATATTTATTTTCTTCTTGTTTATAAAAAATTTCATCGCAAAATGGGCACTTAATATTATCACTATTATAATATATTATTGATTTTTTATTTTCCATCTTTATTCTTCCCTTTATTTAACAACTTTTCTTTTTTATAATTTTGATCTAAATAATCGCAACATTTTTGCCATAATTTCATTTTAATTATTTTACTATAGGCTCTAGCGTGTAGAGATTCTTCAGCATTGAGTGTTAGAGCAATCATGTTGATTATATAATCAAATAGTGCTTCATCATAATTATTATTTAATAAATATTTAAGTGCAAAAATTGTAGCGTGCTCTTCATGCCGTTGTAGTTTATTAAGACAGGAGCATTTATTTTTATTACATAAATAATGTCCTCTCTCATGTAATAAAACCCATAATTTTGTTTTTAGTGTAATATCTTTATAAATAAATATAAAATGATTTTTTTTATAGTTGCAATATAGTCCTACTGTATTGCCAGTATCATCAAAATCATAAATATATTTTTTACTCTCTTTACAAAATTTCACCATTTTCTTATAACAATTTTTATAGGTAAGTTCAAAAACAGGAATATTAATTTTCTTTTTTTCTAGTTCAAATATTTTTCTAGTTATTTTCATTAGTCTCCCTAGGTGTCACGAAAAAATAGCTACTATTTGTACTTTTTTATTAAAAACAAAATCCTGTATAATTTGAAAAAAATAGAATTATAATTAAAATAATTATCAATATCCAGGAAATAAGTTGTATTTTAAAATATTTAGACATTTTTAACGGGCAAATTAAAAGGCAAATTTTGAGCCTGGAAACCACAGGCTCCCTTATGCCCTCCACCACCATATTTTACAGCTATAATAGACAAATCAATGTCTTTTTTAGTTGAATACATATGAACATTCCACTGGTTATTTGCAAAGAAAAATACTAACATTCCATCATATTTATTAGGGTCCCATATTGAATTAAATTGAGAGGAACTAGTAAAAGTGTTATTGATGCATATAAATTTTAAATTTTCAAAATATAATTCAAAAGAACGTTTCATTGATTTTTTATTCTCTTGAGTAATATAAGTAATAATTTTTTCTCCTATTTCTCCTATTTTTTTACAATGATCACTAGGACATTTTAAAACATCTTCAAAAAACGAAGAATCGATAGAATCGATAATTGATCTAAGACCGTATTGATAAGGAAGAGTAAGGGGATTTGAATGATTCCAAATATCATATTGTCCTATTAATTGAATAGATTGGGGCACAGGGTTTTTAGAAAAATTTTTCCATGTTAATTCACATGCTGCAAAATTCTCTGATAAAAAAACATTAGGAAGAGGGTTTTTAGCGTTATTTTCTATAATTGAAATGTGATGATCGATCCATAATAAATATTTACATTTAGCTTTTAATTGGTGCATTAAATTAAAAGGTTGCAGGGAAAAATCGACCATTAAAATTTCATCATTTAAATTTATATTGTCCCAAGGGAAGATCTCTCCATAATCAATTCCAAGCATTTGGCAATTGGGAATAAAGTGCTTTACAATGGCTCCTGAACAGAGTCCATCAAGATCCGCTGAATGAAAAAAACATTTATTAAACAATTTTTTATTCTCCTTATTTATCTATTGTAACACGACCGCTTTTATGTATAATATAAATTCTCTTATTTTTTGATCGTGCATAACGAATTGTTGACCAGGTCCCAGAATGGAGTCTTTCACTAGTGTCTGGTGTTGCAATTAAAAAATCAGTCTCGTCCACTATATTTCTATTTCTGCTCAAATAATCGACAGGTTTTAATTCTAAATCAAATTTGCAAAAGGCTCTAAATTTATTATATTTGGGAGGGTGTCCGATAATTTTAATATTTTTAGTTTTTTTAATTTCAGTAGCGATAGTATGGGCCTGGGCATCAGAGCCAATGCAGTCGCCGTGACAAAATTCTTCAAATTCTTTTCGTTTTAATATATTTTTTAATGCTTTTTGTTGAAAGATTGTCATGCCGTTGCGAGTTCCCGTAAATCCTATTTTACACATTTTAATAAGTCCTTATTTAAATATTTTTTATTTTAGTATAATGGAATTATTTTCGCTTTTCAACTAAATAATTAAAAAGTAGCATTCTTCTAGAATGTGTTTTTCAACTAGGAAAAATTAGTTAAAAATTGAAAATTAAAGGATATTTTGAAATTTTGAGGAAATAAAAATAATGTTTTTTATTAAAATTAGAAAAATTATAGTCAATAGCAATTCGATTTTATATAAATATAGAATTTATTTTTAATTAAGGAATTTTTTATGGCAACTGAATTTGAACAAGTAAAATTAGAATTAGAAAAATATATTATTAATAATAATTTAACTCTAAACGATATCGATAAACTCGATATTTTACAATGGTATAAAGATAGAGTGAAAACAGGTACCAATTTATCATTTGAAAAATCTGTCATAGGACATAGTCGAGACACTCTTAAAGAACATTTAATAGAAAAATTTAAAACAACTGACCCAATCACTATTCAAAATAATTATGTAAAACAACTAGAAACTATCTCAAATGTTGCTGTATTAACTGAAAAACAAAAAGAAAGAATTGCTGCTGTCATTATGGAAGAAAAAGGTGAACTAGGAAGTATGGTTGTTCCAGGAAAAATAGAAATAATTGAGGAGGCTTTATAATGGCAGGGTTTGTCAAAGAGAGTTACTTCCCGATCTGGAACGCTGGATCATCGAGCCACGACACTAACAGCGGTCCCGGATGTACTTTGGCTGCATTCACGGTTGCTGGGAATACGCTGGCATCGTTTATGGATGCCAATGGTGGTCCAATTGCCACTGCTGCCGATCTGGACTGTGAGTCGTCCGTGCCTGACGCGGCGGGTGATCTGGTCATCCGAAAGACGGGACTGTTTACCAGTGTTCTGGACGGAACCTACTGCTACATCAATTTCGCCGACACCTATACCGATGGATATTATGAGGTTCACAAACTCGATAACGATACAGCTAAACTGCATCCCAAGACGGCCACGGTTGCAGTCGATTCGTTCGTTGCGTGGATAGCGAATACCGATGCGGACAATGTGATCTACATCGGTGGTGCGTTTGATACCCAGAACGGATTCCAGACGGCGGATATGGGCGGTTCGGCAACCCAGAATCACTGGGTTTATACAAGAGGAAATGAAACCGTAACTGCCTCTGTTGTCTATGCAAAGGGCGGCGAACGGGATGTCAACAAGTGGACAAGATACATTGGTGTCGATGCGTCGTGGGTTCCACTGACGCAAGGGAATTATGCCTGTATCTATGGCAATCAGGATCCCGGACAAGCGATGCACGACGATCACCTTGCCGAGATTACATCGACAACTGTCGAGAACATGCGATTTGAGAATCTTCAATTCGAGAATACCGGGGCTGACAGTGCCGATGCCGCAACAGCCATGTGCTTCAACAAGGGCAACTCGAGTCTTGGCGGGCATGTGTTCAAGAATTGCTATTTCAAGAAGGGGTATAACGGGTATAGTTGGACGGCAACACCTGTGTCCGGAGACACTTTGATAAATTGTGTTGTGGAGGATTGCCAGAAATTTGGAATCAGAGTCAATAGTTATGGTAGCGTAAGTGGATGTTATGTGTTTGCCACAGGTAACTGTACCATATTAGCTGCGTCGTATGGAATACTTGTTAGTTCCGGAGTCACGATAAGTAATTGCGTTGTTGCTAATTTAGCCAATGTTACAAATAAGCAATTTGGTTATGGAATAGGGGTATCTGATTCTTGCCTTATTAAGAATAATAGTGTCTATGGACTTTTGACAGCCGGGATATATGTCAGTTATTATCCCATGAGTCAAATTATTAACAATATCATTCATGTCAAGACACCCGGTACATCAAAAGCAATTTCCGCCGACGGAGAATCCTACATCGAACTGAACAACATCACCAACGACACCGCCGCCAACTGCGGTTTCATCGCCGGGTCCGGGTCCGATCTGGCGATCACGGCGACCGATCCGTGGGTCAATGCGGCGGCGGGGGACTTTAGATTGAACAGGGGGCAGTCTATTTGTGATAATTATGTAATTGATAAAGGATTTGTTCCCTATGTTCCTAGTTCTATTGCAGGTAAAACTTCTTTAGGGGCTTACGCTGTTGGGGATATCCCTAATTTAAATAGTGTTATTACAACAGATTCTGTTATGGGCACAACCGGTACTTTTGACTCCTCTAATTCCCTACAATATATTCGTAATATTATGGAAGCCGATACCTACATTGATAAAGAGACCACTCCTTGGCAGCTTGTTTATATTGATAAAGATTATCCTAATCCTAGTGCCGATTTAATGCGTTTTAATTTATTAGATATTAATGGGAATAATATTACTAGTGCAACTACAGTGATAGGGCAAATAATAAATCTTTCCCTAGTTCCTTTTATTACTGTTGAAAATACACCAGAAAATAATCTTGAATTTATTAAAAATATTTTAGAGGGTGATAAATATATTGATATAACTTCAACACCTTGGCAACTCGTAATTATTGATAAAAATTATCCTAATCCTAGTGCTGAATTAATGAGAAAAAATTTATTTGATGTTGATGGAAATAATTTAGTGGCTATAGATACAGTAATAGGACAAATAAAATAAAATAATATGGCATTTAAATTAAATAATCTTGTTGGAAATTTTTTTTATTCTATTAGAGACTTATATTATTTATTACGTAAATTAGATAATGGGAGCAGTAGTTCTTCTAGTTCAAGATCTTCCAGTAGCTCAAGTTCTAGATCATCAAGTAGTTCCAGTAGTAGGAGCAGCTCAAGTAGCTCTTCAAGATCAAGTAGTTCTTCTAGTTCTAGATCATCAAGTAGTTCTAGTTCTTCAAGTTCAAGTAGTTCTTCTAGTTCACGGTCTTCTAGTAGTTCAAGTTCTAATAGTTCTAGTTCAAGTTCTCAAAGTTCTAGATCCAGTCATTCTAGTTCTTCAAGTTCTAGAACTTTTCCCTCTGGACCGTGGTATTCTGTTTATCCTCAATTAGCTCTTAATATTAACAATATTATCGCCTTTCCACCTTCTGCCTTATATTATATTGATTTAGCACTTAAAAATATTGTCGATATTAATGAGCGTAGTGAAGAAGCTCGTTTAATTTCAACAAATATACTCCCTATTTTATATGATTTATATCTCCATATTTATGAATCTTGGAACCATTTATTATATGTGAAATTAACAATAGAAAAAATTAATGATTTTACAATTTATTATTATGGAGATTTAACAGAATTTATAAATAATATAATATGGGATAATGGTTGTGTTCCTTATTATTGGGTCGAATATTCAGATGAATTAGGATACGATATAACAGAATGGCTCAAATGTTCCTCTAGTTCATCTAGTTCTAGGAGTTCTAGTAGCTCTAGTTCTAAGAGTAGTTCGAGTAGTAGCTCTAAATCGAGCAGTAGTTCTAGTTCTAGGTCAAGTAGTAGTTCTAGCAGTATGAGTAGTTCTAGCTCTAGGTCGAGTAGTAGCTCCAGTCATAGCAGTCAGTCGAGTAGTAGTTCGAGCCATAGCAGTCAGTCAAGTAGTAGTAGTTCAACCCTGGGATCTACACATATTTATTATTGTCGTGTAAGTGAAGAGGGTATTGCCGCAGCTAAGATAGCGGCCGCTAAAGGATATGATATTATGTATAACCTTGGATCAATAAGATCAACGGGAGATGGGTATGCTGTTTACTTATCTCAAGCACAGGCGGTAATTGCTGAAATAGGTTCTTCTGTTAAACATATTCGTAAGGTTAATATTTGGCCAGATAATATTTCGGTCGTACCATCGTATTTTGATTTTAATAGTCCCTATGGTCCAGACCAAATGGAAGAAGCTATCGGATCCCATATGCAAACATTGCTAAATGAAATCCCTGCTTTAGAAGGATGCTTTGATTATTCTGCAATTGATATAGAACCCCCACAATATCTTTGCCATTATCCATCGGTCCCCCCAAGCGAAGAAGAACTTGAAACGGTTTGGCATATACTAAGAGATGGTTCTATGGACAAGGGTGTTCTACAGGAGCATACCTATTCTTTAGCGTGTGATTATCGTTTGCCCTATGCTCCCGATACAGTTTTGTACGGCGGAATGGGAATAGACGATCACTTCCCTGGATCAATATCTATTTGTGAGTCAACTTATTATCATGGGGGTTCTTCAGAAGACTTAATAGGATCGGTAATTGCTGGAATCGCTATTTCTTCTACTGGAAATGCTGTCGATGGAGGAACACCCTATCTTGCGTCTGAAATATTAGACTTATATACAAGTTCAGTTAAAATGGGCTTCCCAGTAGAAACATCTGATTTGCTGGTAGCCTGTGCTAATTTACTACCATCCTTAATTTAAAAAAATTTTATAGAAGAATAATTTTATGGCAAAAACAAAAAGTACAATTGGAAATTTAATTGACGGTATTCAGTCAGACCTGAGTAACTATTCTACTCAACGAAGTATTCCCGATATTGTTACATTTGTTGAGAGTAAAGAATGGCTAGGTCTTCCCTATCATCCCAGTAACCCTATTAATTTATTCCCCATGCAAAAAATTATGTTGAAAGTATTTTATAAGGGGACTGAGGGGAATGAAAATATCGTATTAACAGAAGAAGAATTAAAATTATGTGAATCAGTGGGACTAGATAGTCCAGAAAAAGGCGATTTTATAAAAAAATATCAAAGTGATGTAAAATTTAGAGAATTAGTATTAGTGTGGGGACGGCGTTGTATTTCAGAAAATTCTATTTTAATAAATCCAGAAGATGGTTCTTTAAATAAAATAGGAGATTTATGGGATAAGGGAATTAAAAAAATAGATTCCTGGACCTATAATGAAAATAATAATGAAATGATTAAAACTCAAGATGCTGAAATTATTTATCAGGGAA
>Ga0315284_10011748_pt1 | contig 12471 bp, 18 predicted proteins | sample YL17G09_16_MG_FD_203696 | JGI IMG/M metagenome (GOLD analysis project Ga0315284, IMG submission 203696) | Sediment microbial communities from Yellowstone Lake, YNP, Wyoming, USA - YL17G09_16 | ecosystem: Environmental > Aquatic > Freshwater > Lake > Sediment | place: USA: Wyoming | collected... | reverse complement strand
TGACTGTTGAGGAAGCGAGGGGCGACCCGGGCTTCGGGGACACCGGGGGTGCCTCCCGGTTCTACCCTGGGTTCACAAGCTTGGCTGAGTGCTTGGTTTGGGTGGATCGGTTGATCAATGGTCCCGGTCCGGTGTAAATACATCCCGTGGCGACCTCTCGTTCAGGGCTCTTGCGTTTCCTTGTGGGCTTTGAGCCAGCGGTCTCGACCGACACCGAGGATTTCGATGCCGAGCTGGAGCTTCTGGGTGTCCAGGGGTTGCCGCCCGGCCTTGGAGCTTGGCCCGAGTGTCCTGCTTGTGGGGTTCCCGGGGTCCAGGAAGCGCCTGAGCCCGTCCCTGGGCCAGAGACGCTTCAGGGCTTGCTGGCCATTGGCGGGGGCCTCGGTGAGCCAATGGAGCGGCTTTGCTGGGCCTGCACTGCCAAAGAGGAAGTGGCTCAGGTGGGTGTACGGGAGCTGTTGTTTCCCAAGGGGCTTCCTACGGATCCTGATGGTCCTGCAACGCTGATTGTGGTGGGGCGTCTCCGGTGGGACTGTTTCAGGGACTACTGGGTTGGGCACGACGAGTGTGACGTGGAGTTTGAGCTGGAGGCTTTTCCTGAATGAGTGATGCCACCGTAGAAGAGTTCCTTACCCTTTTCCCTAGGATAACGGAGGAGTCTAGACGACTTGTGGTTGAGACTCCCGTGATCGTGAGGAAGCCCGAACCTGAAGGGGAGGGACCTGAAGAGTTTCTAGCGTCTTTTCCTAACTTGGAACGACATGAGGTTTTTGTTGAACCTGTTCGATTCCAAGCACAGGATTTCGCCAATTTTGATCCGGCCCCTCCGGATGAAAAGCTTGAATTGAACTTACTTACGCAGCTCCTTAGTCGCGGCCCTTTTTCTTTGGACGCTTTGAAGCACTCTAGACCGTTTCAAGGGCAAGGGTTTTACGCCCTCTTCTACCAGGGATCCTTGGAGGTGTATTTTCCGATCCGTTCTCCGGCCTCGTTGTGCCCTATTTATGTGGGTAAGTCGGAGCAGAATGGAAAACGTAAAGGGGCACGAACTGAAAATCCCTACGCTGTCTTTAAGCGCTTGTCAGAGCACGCTCGGTCTATCAGTAAGACGACAACGCTAGCCCCCCAAGACTTCACGTTCCGTTTCGTGCTGCTTCCCCCGCAATGGGTGTCTTTTGCGGAAAGCACTGCGATCCAATTCTTCCAGCCCCTTTGGAATGTAGCTTTAGATGGCTTTGGGAATCACGCCACGGGTTCGCGACGGCAAAACCAGTTCAGTTCCGAGTGGGACACTTACCACCCGGGCCGTTCTGGGATGGGGGAGCCCCGCCCCGTTAATGAAATTCAAACCAAGCTGGATCTTTGGCTGCCTCATTGTGCCCGAGAGGCTTTAAAAGTTGCTACATTGCTTCAAAGCGTTCCATGACGGCACGTTTCGGATGCGGCTCGCCACTCTCCCAAAACGCGGCGGGTTCATCCGATGTGCTTCAACTTGTGTTGTCCATTGGGATGAAGCATGACCACGAAGCCTGACTTCAAGGAAACCAGATTCAAGTCTGAGATAGCTTTAGAGATCATCTTTGCTGTTTGGTTATCCTTGTAGGCCGCTGATGGGTCCAAGAACGGTAGGGCCTCTAGGCCGATGATTCCGTAGTCGAACACTGGAGCATCGGACAAGAAATCCTTGGTGTTTTTGGTCACGAGGATTCGATGGGAAAGCAGGGTCTCTTTGATATCTGGGTCAAGCAGACCTTTTGTCGGCGTGAGGACTCGGAAGTTAGCTTCCTTGAGAGGGGCCACCAAGAATGCCACGTTTTCATCGACCACCAAGGTAGCCCGTGCCATTCCAGATTTATCTGTTGCAGCAGACTTGAATCTAGCAAGAACACGTTGAATGATGTCGTCAGGGGATGGCATGTGGCCCTATTCTAGATCAACTTGCTCTAGCTGGCAATATCCGGGGTCGGGACGATTTGATTGAAGAAGAGGCTGGCCTTTAGCTCGTTTCGGTGTAACCCGTACCATGATCAAAGCTGGCGGTATGGGCAAGGACGGTAAGCCGGTGGTGATCCTGGGGCTCTCGGAAGGGAACCTTGGGGAGCTTCGTAAGGGTCACCCCATAGTGACCTGCAAGGGAAACGAAAGACAGCCCCTCAATAGGGTCAGGTTAAGCAGCGGTGTGGTGTACAATGGAGCAACGTTTCTCGGATTTCACGTTACCGGCTTAGGCAACATGGTCACAAAGTCGCTGATTCGTCAGGTTGGTATAACCACGGAGGGGAAGCCGGTGGTGGCTCAAGTCTATAGAGAGTACGAGACGAGCGGGGTCCCGCTGGAGGTCTTACTCTCTATCTTGAACGATCGGGGTATGGTGGTCTGTTGGATCTCTCTTTACCGTGAAGCACGGCTGGGAGGCATGAAGCATTCCAGGATTTTGTCTATGCTCGATACGGCAGTCTCGGATAGTTATGGCGGTCTGGTGCGGGATGAGGTTCTTCGAGTGTTGCGTCTGTTGCACGACAAGCAACACCCGTGTCTGAGCTAGTGTTGAAAAGCACTTCACGAGGCCCTTATGGGTTACCATCTTCGACCGATTCTAAAGGGCGTTCTGGGCGAGGCTTCCAAGATCCAGGAAGAGCTGGACGAATTGGTTGACGCTGAGGCCCAGCAAAACAAGATCTTGGCGATGGTCGAGTTGTCGGACCTCTATGGTGCCTTGGAGGCTGTGACGGTTCGTTACGGCCTCTCGATGGATGATCTCAAGGCGATGTCCCATGCGACCGCCAGGGCCTTTCAGGATGGGAGTCGCAAGTGATCACGCTGCCCATGTGGCGGAATCTGGCTTGGATGGGGGAATACTACGCTGGTCTGGGGTTTCAAGACTTACCGCAGCCGTGGGTAGCTTCCCTGGAGGCGCTACACGTCACGATCCCTAGAGGCGTGACGCCCAACGACTTGGATGGTCTGCATCTGGTGGGGAGCGCCGAGCAGGCCTTTATTGACTGCATGCTCTCGGGGCGAATGCAGCCGGGTCGGTGGCAAGCCATCACACCCTGCTTTCGTAAAGAGCCTGTCTACGATGATCTGCACCGGCCGTACTTCATGAAGTTGGAGTTGATCCACTACATGCCAGATATGGCCGCCGCAGCGGCTCTTGAGACGTTGATTACGCAGGCACACGAGGCACTCGGGACATTGCTTCCCTGTGGGGGTCCTGAGATCCTGGTTGAGAAGACTGAGATCGGCCTGGACCTCACGTTACGTGGGCAAGAGATCGGTAGCTATGGTATCCGGGAGCATGCGGGGCACCAGTGGGTCTACGGCACGGGTCTTGCCGAGCCCCGCTTCACGACAATGCTCGGTCCTTTGCTTGCGGTGGTGTAGTAAGGGGCATGGGAAAAGAACCGACACGAACACTGGCAGTGCAGCTTCCGCTCAAGTACCACAAGGCCATGCGTCTCTATGGGGCCGAGCATGACTTGGGCAACCTAGAGGTTGTGATGCGGGCCATCGACGCTCTCTTGGCTCGGGACAAGAAGTTGGTTGAGTGTGCGGAGTTTTGTGGCGACCTTTGAGCAGCGACAGGCTTGGTGGCGGCGTCTTGTGTTATCCGAACAGGTGGTTCAGATTCTTAGCAAGCATGAGTTGTACCCATTGTGGCCAAACTTCTTAGAGGAGTTGGTAACGGAGGCACCAAATGAGCATTGAATTGAGAGAACCTGGGCAAGTCACGAGGCGTCGATTCCTTGACCTGGCTACCAAGGCGGTGGCGGCTCTTGCGGTGGCGGCCACCACTGGGAAGCTCTTGGTTGAAGAGGCTCAAGAGATCGTTGGGGCGATTCGCTACAACGTGGCGGTTCGGTGGGACATGGTCGGGTGGGAGATCGGGGCCTACCATCCCAGTAGTGGTTTCGTGCCTGGACCTTCCAGCGCGATGGAAGCCACGCAGATCTTGCCCGATTTCGTTTCGGTGTTTGAGGAAGCTACGCAGATCTTGCCCGACCAGAATTCTTCGTCAGGGGAGGGGCTGTGATAGTCTTTGGCGGTACCTCGGCTACCCCCATCCTCGTAGAAGATCCTCAGGCGGAGATCCCTGTTGGTGGTCTTGGTCTGTTTGAGGGTTCCGATGGGAAGGTGATGGTACGTAGATCGGACGGTTCAACATCGGATGCCACCATGCAGGACGTTCTTCGCATGGTTGTTGGTCTAGTGGTTGACCGGCACCTATGAGCGAGTTCAAGCGGCTGATTGCTGCGTACCAGGAAGCCCAAGAGGACCGTGAGAGTGGTCTGCATTGGCCTCTTGGTGGGTTGGATTGGGCCATGGGGTATTTGGCTCAAACGGGCCAGGGGTTGAGTCCGCATCAGCAGGTTGTTCTGTGGGTGGCGGTTTATTGGTCCTACGCCTATGAAACAGACACCTTCGATTACGAGATAGGGCCCAAGATGTTCAAGAGTCCGGCTTGGAAGCTTGCTGCCAGGTTGCTCAAAAAGGCATTCATCAAGTGAACTATCGTCTCGGTCCACTCCCAGTGTTGAAAGCTTACACCCTCACGGGTCCCGCAACATTCACGGCGGAACCCGTGGTGTGGGTTCACCTGCAATGCACGGCCGACACAATGGACCTTGTTCACCGTCTCTTGGGGTTCATGTCAGAGCATAATATCTACCAAGAACCGTATGGGAGTCGAAGCGGTGGCGGTGTTTTCAGTGCTGCGTTTAAACCAGAAGACGCAGAACGCATTAAAGCGTGGTTGCTCGAACAAGGTGCCCGACAACGCATTAAAGCGTGGTTGCTCGAACAAGGTGCCCGACAAGACCGAGGGGCGGACCGTGGGATCGGGGTTTGCCCTGTCTGCGACGAACCGCAGTTCCGGTGTCCTAGTGGTCGGGCGTGTAAGAACGGGCACGGGTACTGAGTGAAGATCATTTCTACCCTGCGAGTGGCGTTACAAATGGCTGGGTTACCTCCTGAAGGTGCTCGGAAGCTTGCGGGAGCGCTCAAGAGATTGAAGTGGTCGTTTCGTCCTAGTTGGGAACCTGTTGTGTGGGAGAAAGCTTGGCCGGATCATGAGGCTGTCAAGCAGAAGCTGTTGGACCAGTATGACCCGAAGTCGGCGTACGCTCAGGAAACGATGACGTTTCTCTGCGTGGCTTGCCTGGAGAAACGTTTGGGGCGTGGTCTGCAAGTGAGCGACTTCGACTTGGGTTGGCCGATCAACAGCGGGATCAGGATCGGGCTCCAAGTTGCCAAGCAATCAGGGGAGTGCAAGTGAAGATACGTCGTTGGACACTCGAAGATACGGCTACGGGCAGAGAGCTGCTTCGTGAGGCGTTTCTGTCTATGGACCGTGCCCGGTTGGAGGTGTTCTACGACTGGGTGGGCTGCAATGTCCGCGTAAACATAGGGTACTTTCGCGAGACTATGGATCGCCTGTTCCGTTACAACGATGCAGATAGGGCCCAGCGAATGTACGACGCGATGATGTTTGGCTACAACCCCCGCAGGGAAGCGGTGGGTGTGTTGCTAGTGGTTGCGTTGAGGGTACTCCTGTTGGCGGGGGCCATCGGGGGCTGTGTGTACCTGTGGCGTGCCTGTTAGCCCACTACCGTCGGCTTTGACAAAACCTCCTGAAATGCGAACATTTACAGTTCAACTGGTTGAGCAACGTTTGGTTGTCACAGCTTCGGATGGCTTGGAGGTCTCGCCTGAGGAAGAGAAGGCTGCCCTCATTGCCGATGGTTGGGAGCTTGTCCCTGAAGAGGACATCCAAGCGATTCAGAGCAAACTTGTTCGACGTGATCACTGAGGGCTACATGGCGATAGATGAGAAACGATTTGAGAAGGGTTCACCCTTACCCCAAGCCCAGGGATCTTTGGGACCCTGGGTGGTCCTTATCGGTATTCTTACGATCCATCCCGATAATCAGATACTTTGACAGGGTTGCCGCGATTCAAGGGAAGACTAGGCCACCGGCCTACCGCAAGGGTTGCCCCAGCCTGGCCAGTGAGACTGCATCCAACAGCGTTGGCACACCGTCACTTCCCTCCCGTCCTCTAGTTGAGTCGTGGGCAAGTGCGGTCGGTGCGGGAGCTTGACTCTCTGCTGTGCGGCAACTTTAGCTACCTGAACCTTGCAGGTTTGACACCGCTTACTATAGCCGTTGATGACCGAGCGGGCGTTCGGAGTGAACTCCTGATCGCAGTTGACGCAGCGTGCTCGGAAGTAGACCGGACTCTTGGTCTCTGCCAGCGATACGATCACGCCCAGCACTTCCCACCCGTGAATGGTGGTGCCGACGTGCGAGTCGTAATCGTGCCTCTTGAGGGGCTTTCTTGTCAATGTAACCACGGGGGCTGTGGTGGTGCGGGCTTCACTACAGTCTTACCGCATCGTGTGCAGGTTCCGTGTCTGGGGTCGTTGGTGTTGACTGGGATGTCCCAGCGCCAACGGTGCCCATCACGAGGTACCGAGGTGAGCGTCCAGGACAGCACACACTCTAGCCAGCAAATGAGACGCATGAGAGGCATAAGTGTTCTAGAGGCTCCTCGGGCAACTTACACCACAAAGGCTACCCGCTCAAAGAATTCGTTGAAAGGGTCTTACAATTGTCCGGTGGTCGGTGTAGGGGAGGTTATGGATCTTGGAGCGTTGCCCGTTCATACCCATGTGTTGCGTCGTCTGAAGACGATCCAGAAGGCGTATAACTTCCATCCCAACCGAGGGGTGAAGCAAATCACAGGCAAGCCGGAGTTGATCGAGGCATTCAGCCGCTTTCAGGAATTGGTTGGCTTGATCCGTAAGTGTGGGTTGGGGATCGCTATCCCCTACGATCCGACTGGCTGTAACCGTCCGACCTCCATCACGGGTGATAGGAAATCCTACGTCTACTTCGATCGGGCGGGTGACGGGGACGTTTACAAAATTGGGCATTCGAGGAACCTGCATCAACGCCAGAAAGCACTCCAGACGGGCAACCATTTGACGCTCACGCGGGTGGCTGCTTTCCCAGGGGGTAAGCTTTTGGAAGATCGACTCAAGCACCGCTTTAAAAAGTACAAGACTCGGGACCGTAATAAATTCGGGAAGGGTGAGTGGTTCCACTTGCCCCCAGAGATCCTCCACCCCTTACTGGAAGAACTACAGAATGGCTAAAGCGAAGGTAAAGAAGAGTCGGGCTCGTCGTACCTCTAAGTTACCCATGCGGGTATACTGCTTTGGGGTACCATTTATCTCATTGGACAGTGATGCCAAGGAGAATGGGGATCAGGTCTTCAAAGAGTTTCTGTATCGCAACGTGCTTACTGAGATCGAGCGAGCACGACGGGATCGGTACCGCGTCCTACGACGTAGCTTGTCAGATCGTCTCACTACCCTGGAAGCAGAGACAGGTGCTTTGGGTGAGAAGTATGTGGCGTTGAAGCGTAGTGCGGGGGCGAGAAACAACCCAGGGACACGAGACAGGGTGCAGACGAAAGCCGAATTCCAAGCTACGCCTGTGGCTCAAGAGCTGCGGGGTATCCGGGAGCTTCAAAAGAAACTTGGGGTGGAAATCCAAGAGGAACGAAAGAGGGTTGAGAAGGCCTTCTTTGAGGCTGGTAACGCAGAATTCAAGCGTCGGTTGGAAAGCAGGGTTTTGGCCTACCTGGCGACTCGGGATGATCGCATCACGAACCGTCCTCCCCTCATGACTGACGAGGAATTTGAGGATCTGGTGCGTCAGATCCGTAAGAAGGCGGGGGGCCACAACACCGTGCTAAATGGTCTTCGACCTCTTGTGTTGAAGGAGATGGAAGACGAAGGGGAAGCGCACCCAGCTTGGATCCAGAAGGCTAAGAGTGAGGCAGCCGCATCCTTGGCTGAGAAGAAGGCTCGTAAGGCTAGTGACCTGTACACGGGGTGCTATCAGCACGTTGAAAAGGCGGCGAAAGCGTCCTTCAGTGATGCCAATGGTGATCCTGAGTACGTCCGCTATGACCAGCACAAAGGGATGGTCGGGGTTCAAATTGCGGGTACGGTCACGGTCAAGGATGCTTTCGAGGGTAGTGATCGTCTTTGGATCGAAACGCACCCTGATGTCAGGCTCCGATCTTACGAGCGTGCGTCACGGCGTTTCGCTTCGGGTAAGCGTAAAGAGCCGCCGCCCATGGCAGCTACGATGCATATCAAGCTCGGGGGCACGAAGAAGAATGCTGTGTGGCTAAAATTGCCTACGGTGTTGCACCGTGATATGCCCCTGGATGGCTTGATCAGGTGGGCGTATCTCAAGACGAGTCGTATTGGGGTACGCCCCATCTATGAGGTGCAGCTTCATGTGGAATCGGAAGCGCACCACCGTCAACATGTGCCGAGTGGCGGGGTAGCGGTTCGTTTGGGTTGGCGTCGTCACGAAGATGGTCGAGTGCAGGTTGCGTCTTTGTGGGACGGCAGCAAGTCCGAGTCCATCTTCTTACCGGCAGGCTTGGAACAGCTAGACCAACACTCTAGATCCCTGTTGGCGACTAACGATGTGATCTTCGACCACGTCCGAGGGCTTGTGGACGCTTGGGGAAAAGATCACGGGTTCGGTATCCTTCAAGCTGCGTATGACGAGTGGCACGTCAAACGAAACCGTGAGCCTAAGAAGACGCTGCAAAAGAGCCTCCCTCTGATGCGTAACCATGGGACATTGGCGATTCTGGCGTTCGCTCTGTGTGAGAAGCATGGCCTCCCCCAGGATAGGGTTACGGAGTTGTGGAACGCTTGGGTGGCCTCACGCATTGACCGTAAGCCGGTTGGGTTGACTTGGAAGCAGTGGCAAAAGACCTCCCACAAGAAACTGGATCTGTTTGGGGCAGATATGCCGCGAGACGAGGCTTCCCAGCGCCTTGCAGCGGAGCGCTTCAAGGATCACTATGGGGAAGAGACTTTCAAGGACCTTTCCCTGTGGTTTGAGAATCAAGGGTTCACGAAGCCGGTGGAGTTGTTAGCCCTCTACCTGGAGTGGTGGCGACGCAAGGACAAGCACTTGTTGGACTGGGGCCGAAGCACGCAGAGGCGGGCGCTTCTGTGGCGACGTGAGGTGTACCGTATCGAGGCTTCCAGACTGAAGGGGCTCTATGGGACGGTCATAATCGGTGAGTTCGAGAAGAGCCAGCTTGCTGAGAAGCCCGCACCTGAGGACGACACACGAACGCCTCAGGATGAGAAGGCCAATGCTTTGCGTCAGTTCTGTGGTGTGAGCGTTCTTGAGGGCTGTTTGAAGCACGCTTTCAGCAAAGAATTCGTGGTTTTGCACCCTATCGCTAAACTCCCAAAGCACCATTACGGGTGCACCACTGTAGGGGATGGTGTAGGAGATCTTCAGGTGCAGTGCCCCGATTGCTCACGTATGTATGAGCCTGGTGTAAATGCGGCTCGCCATCTTTGGGCAGTCGTGTTTGGCGAGCAGTCCGGTGGGGCTTTGACCACCGTCACCGCTCGCAACCCTAGTAAGAGTAGTGTTACCGAGGTTTTGCTTTCTTCACCGTGACCAACACGGCTCTTGCGTTTGCCGGGGGTTGAGGTTAGTGTGGACCCTCTCGCAAACCAGTGTGTAGTTCATTGACAACTAAAGGTTTTTGACCCACGGGTAGAGATCGAAGCTCATCCTCTTTGAGTGTGAGACAAGCACCTGGACGTGTCGAAGACGACCAAGACGTGGTAGAGATCTAAGCTCATCCTCTTTGAGTGTGAGACTAGGTGGGCTGCGTGGATGGGCTCGGCGGGTGCGTGTAGAGATCGAAGCTCATCCTCTTTGAGTGTGAGACGTACTAAGGCTAGGCTTGTGGGTCACTCCTGCGCAGGTAGAGATCGAAGCTCATCCTCTTTGAGTGTGTCCGGATGGCCAATCGCGAACGTAGAGATCGAAGCTCATCCTCTTTGAGTGTGAGACCGTAGCTCTCCGTGTCGTTGGTAGAGATCGAAGCTCATCCTCTTGAGTGTGAGACAAGTCGTTCGTCTTCGTTTGGTCGATCAGGATGTAGTAGAGATCGAAGCTCATCCTCTTTGAGTGTGAGACGTCTTGGATCGCTCGAAGCTTGATCTGCTGTAGAGATCGAAGCTCATCCTCTTTGAGTGTGAGACCCAGCGCTAGCTCTAACGTGAGGGCGACCGATGATCGAAGCTCATCCTCTTTGAGTGTGAGACCGACGTTGTGCCCGTGATGGTGGAGAGTAGAGATCGAAGCTCACCTCTTTAAGTGTGTGAGACAAGAAACGCGACGTCGCTACCGGAGTTCGTTGCGCGTAGAGATCGAAGCTCATCCTCTTTGAGTGTGAGACCCACCTGGTCATGGACTACAGCGATCACGAGCCCTGTAGAAATCGAAGCTCATCCTCTTTGAGTGTGAGACACTGTGCTCCGCCCCTGGGGCTCGGCTGGTTCGTAGAGAGATCGAAGCTCACCTCTTTGAGTGTGAGACTGCGTAGGGGACCAACGCTCGCGAGACCACGAAGATCGAAGCTCACCTCTTTGAGTGTGAGACGTCGGCACCATCTCTGACGCACTCCTACCTTGCGAGTGGTCATCTCCGAAACCGATCGCGTAGAGATTCCGGGCCGCCCTGTAGTCGAAGCTCACCTCTTTGAGTGTGAGACAAGCAGATCATCGGGCGTGGCACCCGCATCAACGAAGTAGTGTGAGACCCAGAGCGAGTAGTATAGGGAAGCTCACCTCCCAAAGTGTGAGACCAGGACTCGATGGGGTTCCTGATCAAGAGAAGCTCACCCTGTACAGAGTGAGACTGGAAGGCAGCCAAACGAAGCTCATCCTCTTTGAGTGTGAGACACGAAGGGAGAAACGCGATAGCGCCCACCGTGAAAGGTTGACCCTCGTTGCAAACCGGTGTAGCAAGTCACTATGCCTCAGAACCTAGAAGCGTTGTCCGAAGCGTTGCTACTTGACGGTTGGGAACCCTTGGATACTGCCAGGGACTCGATGCCGAGAGGGCTTCCAGTCGTTACCGTTTGGGGCGCTTGGCACAAGCACGGAGTTGAATTGACCGTGTACGGTGCCCGTAAGAGTAGGCGCAAGAACCAACCACCTTCTGACGTCTTGGGGTGCTTCGTTGAGATAAGTATGGGCAATCGGGGGCTCGTGTTCACGTACCCTTCCAACAGCGTTATCGTGGCCATTACGGCCTCCGAAGCGTTGGAATCAACGCAGAAAGAGTTGCTCAAGCTCTGCACAATCTTGCCCAAGCTTGCGAGCGATCTGGAGAAGCGTTTTGCTCCCGATGACACGGGTCTTCCGCGTCGTGGTCCTGGACGCCCAAAGGGTAGTAGGAACCGGCCGAAGCCTGCGGTAGACCATACTGAGAAGTGGTTTGGCGTGATTCGGAGCGGTAGTTAATTGCGTACGGTGCTGAAGAAGCGGCCCTTTCTGCGGCTATTGCAGAGCCCCCAAGAATGGAGCAACCAAGGGGTGCCAAGAACCCAGGAATCGAAACACCAGACAGCGATCGAACGCGGTAAACCCTGGTGTGACAGTTGGTACGGGTACTGCACATGGCAACAGCAAGTGTGCCGAGAGCGGAATGAGCACATTGCTGCCATGGTGTGGTGGGCATTAAGGTACATCGACAGTCAGCCCATAGGGTCACCCGAAGACCCCTGCACCGAAGAAGGGGCGGCCGGACTGGGTGAATACTGGGAGTACAAGCTGCCCATTGCGTTGCGGGACGTAGCCGAACATAGCTCTTGGATTTTGTAAGCTCTCCGGTGTAGTATCAACGCTATGCCTAACAAGTCGCCAGACGTAGACGCAACCATTGTCGGTTGTGTGTACCAAGCCAACAAGCCGTACCCAGAGGGGGACACAGGTGAGGCTACGGTCACGGGCTTTAAGCGCGTGGTTTGTTTTGACGTGACCTTCAACGGCAAAACAATCTCACTTGAGCGTAGCGAAGAGTCGTTTGCCGCCACATACCCAAAGTTGAAGCGAGGTCCCGCGTAGGGCCTCAAAACTGCCATGTCTGACAAAACCGCCATCGTTGTTTTGGATTCACTGCCCCCTGCCACCACGGTAGAGGAGGCGGTGGAGGGCACTATCGAGCTTGGCCAATGGTATTGGGTCAAAAGGGATACTACCTACGAAGATGATGTTTACCGACGTCGTTTGGAGCGTAAGCGGCTCATGGGTAAGAATGTGCGTCTTCGTGAAGATGTTACCACTACCGTGGGTAAGGTGTACGAGGCTGGTTCCTTGTGGCGAGTTACTTCTAGTGATAACAGTGGCGGCTTGACGATTTACCCGCTCACTGCACAGGGGGAGGAAATGCCTGACGGTAGGTATCTCAACAGGGTGCAGCCACGTGACCTGATCTTGGACGTGGCGTGGTTGTCCCAGAGTCACTTGGCAGTGTTGTTCTCTGTCCCCACGGTGTTGTGCTCTTGCTGGGCGGTCTGGTTCGAGGCTCAGCCCCAGATGCGGGCCGTTACGGCCGCTATGGC
>Ga0315284_10011747_pt1 | contig 12471 bp, 10 predicted proteins | sample YL17G09_16_MG_FD_203696 | JGI IMG/M metagenome (GOLD analysis project Ga0315284, IMG submission 203696) | Sediment microbial communities from Yellowstone Lake, YNP, Wyoming, USA - YL17G09_16 | ecosystem: Environmental > Aquatic > Freshwater > Lake > Sediment | place: USA: Wyoming | collected... | reverse complement strand
GTTATGTCAAGAATAAAATGTATGAAAATAGTAAATAATTACAATAATAAATGTTATGAATAACAGAAAAACGTGGGGCGTTTGGAGGTGGAACCGCATGTAAAAAATTTTTACAAATTGATGGCGGGATTTGCTGGATTGCAAGGCAAAAAAAAAGCCCCCGGCTTGGGGGCCGGGGGCTTTTCAATCAATCATGTCCTGGCTTCCAGCGCTCGCTGGCCCACCGCTCAAACCCGTTCTCCCTGTAGATGCGCTGCCAATCCTCATTCAGCGGTTCCCCCATCGCCTTCATCGCATCGCGCTTGCGGGTGGACCGAAAAACATGCGCCTCTACCATGCAGCCGAACATGTCCAGCATCGCTAGAGACAGGTTTGGGTACTTTTTCATCGTACCCCTCCGCTGGCCGTTCACCTCGGCGATCCACCACCAGGTCATCGCTTGCCTCCCTTCTTGCAGGCGACCTCGGGCACTGGGGTCTCGCGGTGGGCGCAGCCAGGCTCGGGATAGCCCAGCAGGGTGTTGTCGAGGAAGGTGTAGACCTTCCTGACCTCAGTCTCGCAGAGAATCAGCTTGCCTCTGTCAACGCTGCTCACGCCCTCGACGTGGAGAGAGGCCATGTAGTTCAATTGCCGCTCCACGTACCGCAGCCTCTCGATGAGGTCCAGGAACCAACTTCTCTCCTCTGGGGAAAGTCGAGCCATGATGGTCTCGGGGCCCGCTGGCGGGCCGGTTCGTACCGACTTGAGGTCCTTGGCATTTTTCACTCTCATGTTCCCTCCTGTTTTTGGGGGCGGCGTCTGCCGCCTAGAGCGCCGTTCTGCGCGCCCCGGGGGCTGAGGGGTACCTGCGCCCCGCCCCCGCCTCTCGACCGCCTAGAATCAAAAAAGAACGCGCCAGACAGCCTACTCTCGCCCTGCTCTCGCCCCAACAAAAAAGGTGGCCCCCGGATTTCCAGGGGCCACCTTTGAGGCCTACAGCCTACTGTCTCAGACGGGGCGGATGCGGACGATCAGCTTCTCGACGTTGACCAGAATCTCGAATTTCTGACCGTTGTGCTCCCCGGTCGCCTTGTAGGCCCAGTGGTTGTTTTCCTGCGCGGTGAGGTCCAGGGTCTGGTCCTTGATGCGGACGGGCACGTTCCCGGTCTTCCCGGTGATGGTGGTGACGGGCTTGGTCTCGGGCTTGGGGGCGTCGGGGCCGGCCTTGCCGTTACGCCCCGGGGCGCGGCCCACCCCCGCCTCGTCGCGGATCCTGCGGGTCATGTCGACGACGATGCCAGTGACCTCTTTCTTGGCCTTGCCCTCGTCCAGCGCCTTCTCGACCGTGGAGACGATCTCCTTCGCGGCCTTGGAGTTCAGATTGGCCGCAGCGCCGATCTTCGCGGCCAGGGTCTTGCCGACCTTCTCGACCTGCTTCTGGGAGAGGTTGGCGAGGTTGATGTAGTTGTAGAGGCTCATCCGGTCCTTGCGCCACTCGACCGACTTGGTGGTGAGGTAGGCGCTGAAGTCCTTGTGACCGGCGGCGAGGTACAGCTCGTCCTCGCGGATGGAGGCCAGGGTCTTGCCGATGGCGTACTCGCTGTGGGCGATGCTGCCAAGCTCTTCGATGATGGACTTCTCAGCGGCCCTGAGGCTGGAGCCCATCTCCTTCAACTCGGTCTTGGTGTACTTGGGGGCGGTGAGGTCACCGACCTCCATCGTGGTCTCGGTCTCGGTCTTCTTCGCGGTTGCGGTCTGTCGTGTCATTGTCTTTCTCCTTGCCCCCCTCAGGGGGCGCTTGGGTTGAGAGGCTCTATGTTTCAGGCTGCCCTCTTCACTGAGGGGCGGCTGTAGGTCTTACGGGTCTGCTTGGTGGCGCGGCGGTAGGCGAGGCGTACGTCTCGGCGCTGGCAGCGGATGAGGTGCAAGTTCTCCTGGTGAACCTCCACCATGGCCTGGACCGTCTTGAGGAGCGCCGGCAGGCTGGAAAGGTCGTTCTCGTCGAGCACGTCGTTCAGCTTGGTGAAGAACGGGGTCAGGCTCTCATCGATGGTGACGAGATCCTGGATGGTGGTCCCCGGGACCAGCATCCCCTCTCTGGTCAAGTCGATCAGGTCACTGTACTGCTTGGTGGCGCTTTTCAGGGTCTTGACGATGGTCTGGAGGCGGGTCTCAACCTTGCGGACGTGAACGCTGGAACGATTCTTCATGGTCTTTCTCCTTGCCCCCCTCAGGGGGCGCTTGGGTTGAGAGGCAGAGGCGACTATCGGATGGTATCTCTCCTTGGTATGGGGCGCCTTGCCGCGCCCTCGTTTTTAACCTATCCAGCCGCAGACCTTCATCCGGGTGTTTTTGGCCATCTCAATTCCCCTCTGAAGAGCCGCTTCTTTGGTGGACCTGAAACACAGTGGCCTCCCCATCAAGTCCCGGGCCATCCACCAGCCCTTTTTCGCTGTGTCAGGAATCTGTTCTACCGTTACCAACTCGTTCTCGCATGACTTATTCATTCTGGCCTCCGTTCCGTCCGTTCGTTTTTCAAAAATTCTCGCCCTACCTCCAGTATTGCAAAAAAACATGATTATGTCAAATCATATTTTCAAAAAAAACATGATTTTTATCCTTTTATTTCAAAGGATTAGAAAAAATCGACATCTATTTGATTTTATTGGATTTTTAGAAAAGAAGATATAACTATTTGATTTTGGCGGGAATTTTCATGTAAAAAATTTTTACAAAAGGTGCCCCAGGGCGAATCCTCCAGCGAAAAAAACCAGGGCGGCGGCAGAAATCCAGCCCCACCGACAGCCGGTGGGCAATGATGGCGGGGGTTGGGCCGTGCAAATTGCTAGGTTTTCCCGACAGCGGGCCTCCGCCTCAATAATCGCCGAGGCCAGGTCGAGGTCCTCGCGGCTCACGAGCACGATCAGGCGACCGTCGGGCAGCGTTCCTTCCTCGACAATGTTAGGAAAAACATCTTTCATAACATTAGTGTTATCATCTGTTACAATTTGACCGATAATAACACTATTTAGGAGAATCACGGCGAGCATCAAGTGCATCGTGGAACCTCCGAATTGCCTCCGGGTCTGTTAGGCGTTTTCCCGCCTTCATGGCGAGCTCGACTTCGTCCACGTAGTTGGCCATGGCGAGTTTCTTCCGCAGGCGCTCGTTCTCTTCGCGCTTATCCTTTATAACGGAATGCACTACCAGACCTAGCAGAAAAAGGAAGAACCCCGCCACGGCCAGGATGATAAGAAGCGCGCCCTTGTCCATAGTCAGGCGCCCGCGACGGGTCCATCCTTAGAATCAACCACCCCAGCCTCTTCTTTCATCACGCTCGGAAGAAGTCGCTTACCCGCCGTTGACCAAAAAAAGGCAGCGCCGCCGGAGGTGATCAATCCCTTGTAGAGCGCGACCCACCAGGGCAACCCCCTGGTCTCGGCGATGGACAACACCAGCGAGAACGCCATGCCGTATCCGGCAGAAACGAGCGGGAGCCACTTCGCGTCCTTCACGAATTTGGAGCTCGCCCACACGGCGAGCATGACCACCACCGAGCCCACCGCGAACCAGTCGCCGCCCTGGAATGCTTTCACCAGGAAGTCGATGACCCCGGCCAGGTTCTCGTCCGGAGAGGGAACCGCCTGCGCCACCGTGATGCCGATGAAGGACTGCTCGAACATGGAGTGCTCCTTTCGTGTAAAAAATTTTTACAAAGTCACTCCCCCGTCACCTCGTCAAAGTTAGGATACACCGCGAGGTCATCTATAATCGAGTAATTGACCCCGGTGGATGTAGCGTAGATGCCAACCCCCCGAGCCCGGCGGTGGATGTCGTCGAAAATTGAGATGCTCGCCCGCCCGGTCACGCTTGCGGCGATGGTGGTCCCAAGCATATCCAGCACCAATTCCAACACCTCGAACGCGGTGTAGCTGGAGAGCGCAACGGTCTGTAGCGCCACCGAGTTCAGCTTGTGGTGCCGATACAGAACGAGGTTCGCCTCCGTCGTGCTCACGCGCTCAATCCTGGCCTCGTACCCGAACAGTCCGTTCGAAATATTGGGTCTCAGAGTGGTGTCGTTCTGCTCGCAGCCGCAGCGTCCCAAAATCCCAACCTTGGCGGTGTCACCGCTCAACCTGGTGTTCGCTACGATGCGGATGTCCGCATGACGCGGGGGAAAGGCCATGAGGGCAAAGCCGGTGAGTCCCGTGCAACGGGCCTGGTTCGAGGCGATGCGCCAATTGTAGCGAACGATATCCTCCAGCCAGTTGTCTCCGAGGCTGGAGTTATCGCCCCGAGTGAACTCGTCGTACTTGCCAAAGGTGAGCCCGCCCATTGAGTAGAATGGCTGACCCGCCACCACCCCGTTGGTCGGGTCGCGGTCGCCGACTAGGAACCCGTGGCGCTGCTTCGAACGCAGGCGGTTGAGAATGCCCGCCCTTCTTGCGGGAAAAACCCTGCCGGCCGGGGATCGGGAGGCATCCAAAATCTGTGGCTCGCTGAAGTACCCGACGCCGGAATAAACGATGGACGCCGAGCTCGCAGGAAGTTGGTTGCCCAGATCTGTGTTGTCCTGCTTACGCCCCTCGGAGCCCCACCGATGCACCTTCAATCCGAATTGCGATGGCGTGTTCACGATGGTGATCCGCATCACGTCCTCACAGTTCTCATTCACCGGGTCCCCATCAATCATCTGCGCCGCTCCGAAGTAACTGATCAGGTCCATCGAGGCGATGGTGGAATTGGAGACGACCTTGCTCAGGCGAATGATGGGGTCCTGTGGACCGTCGATGCTGTTGTGGTCGTACTCCCGGCACCAACGGGAGTGGCCGGCGTAAGGGACGACCTCTAGCAAAATGTAGTTGCTGGCATCAACCGAGACGCGGGCGATCTCCAGATAGTTGTCCTCCACGTCCGAGAAGCAGAACGTGGGCATGAAGTAGAACTGGAGTTGGAAGCAGTTCGGGTTAAGCACGTCCGCGAAAGTGAACTCCTCGCTTTCGCGCGCGAGCCCTTCGGCGTGGTAGCTGGTCGGGATGAGCGTGCCTTTCGCCAGGTGGAGCCCGTCCATGTAGAGCATCTGCCCCTCCCAGTAGACGCGGTGGAAGAGGCGGACGCCGTCCTCGCGCTTCAGGCCGACCCCGTTGCGCAGATCGCAGCGGCCCTTGGCCCAGTAGTAGCGAGTTTTCGGCGGGACGAGATAATATTGTGAACAGTAGCGCGTGCACCAAATGGAATCGATCGCCGAGCTAGGCACGAGTGAGAACCGGTAGTAGCCGCTCACGTTGTTCGCCTCGGCCTTCACGGCCGCCGAGCAGGTGAACTTCTCTTCGTTCGCCGCGCTGGTCTGAAAAAGGAAGTCGTCCACGATGACTGTGGCGACCCCACTCTGGGCCCCGACCGCGACCAGGCCGAGGTCAGTGTTCCGCTCGGCGTCGTAGTCGTAGGTGGCGGTCGACGAGAACAGGGTATAGTTTGTCCCGCCGTAGGAAACGAAGGCGTAGAACTCGACCGGGTCGCGCAGCATCGCTCGAAAGGTGATGGTTTTGACCGTTACGTTGTCGATTCGTCGGGCAGGACTCGCCGCCGCGCTGTAGGTGAACTCGATGGTGCCGACCCCGCCCGAGTAACGGTAGATCCGCCAAGTGGTGTCGGCCTCTGTGTAGATGAGCCGGTACCCGCTCTGGATGACGCCTGCCCCATCGTAGGTCGCGCGGAGGTCGATGTGGAAATTCACCATCGTACCTGCGTCTGACTTTATGGCCGTGCAAGAAACGAACTCGTTGACGTAGGTCGGAACGGTCAGGCAGATGAGCGGGCCTCCACCTACGCCGGCCTGGGCCTGATTGCTCGTGATGGTCCAGTTCCCAGCGGGGTCACTCCACCCGGCGCCGACCGAGCTCTCCCCGGTGAAGTTCCTGGAGACCTGGGTTGTGAACTTCAGGTTGTATTTTGTCGAATAGCGGACGTACCCATACTCGCTCGCGCGATAGGGCGCCATCGTGAAGTCCTTGGGGTCGAACACGTAGAAGTCCGACACGAGGGAGCCCACGTTCGTGTCCTGCCGACCTCCGATGAGAACGATCTGGCCATAATCCCCGATGTCCGCGATCTGAGAAACTGCATGCCAGCGGCCGATTTTGATCGCCCACGGGCCGCCGACACCGCCCTCATTCACCTCGTCAGATCCGGAGGACTGCACCACCTCAATCTCATCAATCGTGGATGCTACGGGGTCGAACTCATAAACGTTGCTCGACATGTCCCCGCCGGCCTCTTCGCCGCCGAACAGGTAGATCTTTCCAGTGGCCGGGCACTGCGCCGCCGCGAGGTAGGCGAGCGCTTTAGGCAGTGAAACCGTGCCGGTTAGGTCCGTAAGTGAGTCGAGTGCGGGATCGTATTTGTAGATATCCACCACGGGCGCGGCGCCATCGTACCCGCCGAACAGGAAGCAACAGTCGGAGTTGATGTCGTAAACCGCAGCCAGGCCGATCAGCGCCTTCGGGAGCACGGCGGTCTTTTCGACGATGGCGTTTCCATAGCCGATGGGCCACGCCCAGATCTTGGTTTGATAGACGGACAGGTTGTTCATCCCACCGAACAAGTAGCAGTTCAAAGGGTAGAGCGGGTCGGTAGAGGTGAAGGTGTCGTCGCAGAAACCCATGTGCATGAGTGGAGTAAAATCGGGAAGGTCCCCATAGGCAGTCTGCATTGGGGCATTCACGTCGGTAGTAACGAACGAGTAGGTCTTGCCGGCCCCTGCAAATGCAGCGGTGCCACCGCCGATGATCCAAAGGGTGAGCCCATTTCCAGCCCCCACCACAGCACAACCGAACGGGGTCGCATGCGCGAGGGCACCTGGGACATAAATGTCCTGCGCCAGGTATTGAAGAGGTGGAATGACATAGCATCCATCATAGGAGGCTACTACTGCGATCCCGCTGTCCTCGCCATCTGCCCCGATGAGCCCGCCCGCGCAGAACTCGGCCCCCTGAGTTAGGGCGATGTCTGGGTGAGCGGTAATCTTCAGTGCCTCTCCGAGGTCGTCGTAGAACTTTTCCCCCTCTTTTGGCGTACAGCGAGAAATGTCCGCCCGCGTCTTCGTAAAATACCTGGGCCTCTCCTCTATCGCGTTAGTTTGGAGCACGAAGTCGTAGAAGTAAAGATCGGTTGCGTCGCTCTGCCCGCCGAACCCGCACTGGTTGATGTCGAGGACGCGGGCAGCGTCTGGATCGCCTGTATCAAAAAGCGTGTACCAGATGGTTCCGGACTTGATCCTGGCGTAGAGCTCAACGGGGGTTGAGTACCGGACCCGAAGATAAACCGTCTTCTGCGTCGTGGTGAGCTGCCGCGATGAGCTGGACGATGCGTCGTAGGTTTCGATCACCGTTTCAGCGCTGGCCACGAACCTGGATAGGGTCCAGAGTTTGGTGGCGTCATCAAAGTAGAGCTTGTACCCATCGGTCACTGCCGCGCCGGAGAACAAGGCGCGGGCGGCAACGAAGAATCCTAAAATGGTGTCGGAGGCGGCCTTCTTCACTTCGACCTGGACAAGCATCTCGGCGGTTTTTGGGGACGTGAGCATCACAGCAGATCCAGCCGAGCCGGTGGTGATGAGATATCCAGCGGCGAGTGTGGTGTCGGTGAGGAACCAGGCAGAGTTGGGCAACGTGAAGTCGTCTGTCACCTGGGACGAGAACCCGACCTCGGCGTCACCCTGCCACTGCGCGAACGAGGCGTTCGAGAGTACATTCGTTGTACCGGGTTCGAGAAGAATGGCGTCCTCATAACCCCAGTTGGAGGCCGTGCAGCAAAGCGCGGTCGCGAGGATATGGTCGAGTCGAAAATTGCACGCCGACTTGTATGTGACTGTCCCGGCGGGGGCGCTAGCCACCTTGGCCTCCTCGACCACGGCCGCGAACACACCCTGCGAACTGAAGTAGGAATGCAGTTTTGGGGAGAAGCGCGAACGGTAGAGGCGGAGGAAGAGATCCGGCCCGCCCTCATCCGCCACCCGCTTGATCGCGAACGCCCGTGAGGTCTGCCAGATGTAGTAGTCCATCAGGCAGGTGAGGTCGTTCGAGGGGACCTCCCCTACAACTCCCCTGGCGCCGGTGACGTGCTGCATGAGCCGGTCTCGGGTGTAGTAGCGGGCGCCTCCCCCGCCCTCGGTCGAGTGCAGGTCGAGGAACACGCCCCAACTCCCACCGGCTGCGACGATGCCACTATAGAGCGCCATCAGGGCGACGCTCTCGTCCTCGCTCCACGGCGCGGACCCTTTGGATTCCCCGGACTCCTCGACGTAATCAGACCAGAACCAGTCGGCCTGCCGGTTCAAATTTACCAACTCTCCGTTCGGGCCCACCACCTGAAGGTGCCGATTCCAGACCTCCCAACCGTCCGGATTCAAAAACGGTATGAAAAGGATGGTCCACTCAGATCGGAACTCGGCGAAGTCACCATGCCGGGCCAGGATCTCCATCGCCTTGAACGCACCATTGATCCCGTCCACCTCGTTGCCGTGACAGACGCAGCTCACCACGAAGTGCTTGGTTGCTAGGGGATCGCCGACCCATCCATTTTTGACCAACCGGTAGGCGTAGAGGTCCTTCCCGAGCGTGGAGGTCCCATAGGTCTCGCGGACGAACTCGGGGAAGGCCAGCTCGAATGCCTCCAGCCTTCCGCCCGCACCCACGCACCAGGTCAAGCCCATACCAGGAGCGCCGCTTGCGTAGTCCATGAACCCTTCTGCCACGTCGAATGTGTGGTAGATGCGAGGGGTGACGTTCAAAATTGGGATGCGGCTGCGGGAGAGGCGGGGATCGCCGGGTTGGAAACACCGGCCATTGTCCGGGCTCCAAGCCACGGAATTTCGGGTGAGCACGCCATGCTCGAATCCCACGCGCGCGACGCCGTCCACCCTGGGAACGTAAACCATGCGGCCCTCCTTCAGGCCCAGGCGCTAAGCGCCTGCTTCTTCAGCCAGGTACTCAACCAACGGCACTCATTGCGGGTCAGGTAGCACCGACCGATCGCCACCGACTGGATACAGGAGGCGAACGCGCTGGAGCTGGTCGACCTGAACCCGATCTGGTAAGAGGTCGGGTCCGCGGCGGCCGGTAGGGCGAAGCTGGAGTCGATCTCGATCTGCTTTCCGTTCTCGAAGAGGTAGGATCGCTGGTCTCCCTTGTGCCTGCCCCAGGAAGTCACCAGCGCGTGGACTCCTCCGGTGGTGTTGGCCTCCGCTCGGTTCAGGTAGAACTCGGAGGCACCCCCGACGTAGAGCGAGCTGACAAAGTTCTGCTCGCCCGAAGACATGCTGAGGCGCTGATAGTCGGTGTTGCCAAACGCGCCCTCCTCGTGGTTCAGAGCGACCCCAAAAACGCGGGTCAGCCCAGCCGGGTTCGGATCCACGATGAGCGCGGCCACCCACCCATCCATGTGCCAGCCCTCCAGGCCAACAGCCGCCTCGTCGATTCGTCTAATCGACAAGGCGTGAACGTAGCGGGTGGGGTTAGCGCTCAACCATGGCCCGGTGAAGGAGGCGATCAAACTCGTGGTGGAAACCCCCTCGATGCAGGGCATCTCGACATCCACGGTGACCCCCGGCTTGATCGCGACCCCATAATAGTAGCTGGGGGCGAGGGGAACCGGGGCCAGGGTTGCGTCGAGAACCCACCAGCCGTCCTCTCGGATCTTTCGATAGGTGGTGGCGCTCATCGCGTTGGCTCCGCCGGTGGTGGCGGACGCCCACAGGTAAGCCGTGTCGCCGTCGATCGCGCCGCCGTCAGATCGGTGGAGGAGGACCTGGAAGCAGTTCGTGTTGGTGGCATTGGTGGTGTCGAGCCGCCTGATTTTGAGCTCTCCCCCGGTCGGGTTGACCATTTGAAGTCCGAGTGTCAACCCGGTCGAGGCGGGTTCGAGGATGTGCCTGGCGGTCAGGATCGGATGCGTATGAGTGAGGCCAGTTTCAAAAACAGTGAATCCGCGCGCGTCGAGTTGGCTGTCGTTAAAGTTAGACGACCTCGAGCCCGGGAGGTATCCATCGGGAGGAAACTCAGGAGCAACGCTCGGGTCCACCTGGCGGAACTGCCCCCGACCGGCGTCGTAAATGTAATATGGAAAGAGGGTCCCGGCTCCGCTCACGTAGCTGTAGCTCACCACCCCCAGGCCGCCTGGGGTCTGGACGTGCAGCGGGTCGAAGGAACGCCAGTAGAGCCCGGCCCCGAGTTCCCAGATCGGAAAGGTCTGATTCAAGATCCCGCCTGAGCGCCGGATGGTCAAGACGCACCGCCTCCCATATATTGAAAATTTGCCTGATAACCTACGATCACGTCGGCATCCACGCCGACCTCGCCCTCATTATGGATGGTGAGGAAGATCTTGCGCGGGTTCACCGCGTCGTTGTTCAAGAACGGCATCATGACGATCTCGGTCACGAACATTACCGGATCATCTGCCGCAAAGGTGTTGAGCACGTCGTCACCAAAGGTGAAAACAACCGCCGAAGTGTCACGGGTTTCCACGCGCGCGTACTCCTCGGCGTCCGTGCCCGCGAGTTTGCGCAGGCGAACCAACTCATCTTCCGCCCCGAGATCCACGTCTGTCACCTGGGCGACGTTATCAACCCCGCCAGTCATGCCCGCCGCCAAGCTGACCTTGCGCCACTGCCCAGGCTGGTTCCAGAGCTGCTCGCGGGGAAGCCTGCTCGAGTTGGGGTAGCAGGTGATCCGGAATGGCTGGTTGAGATCCCCGGTGGGCCATGCGGTTTGAGAGGCCCAGATGCAGAGTTTTTGGATGTAGCCGTAGTTCGCGCTCGCGTCAAGGGTGAGGTCCAGGCTGGTCGCACAGGCGATCTCCGCCGTGTAGGTCGCATTGTCCTCGCCGGCTACGATCCCGCTGTCGATGTTCTCCTCCAGGGTGGTCCCGAAGAACTGCCAGGAGCACGGGGGGCCGGCGTCGATGCAGCGCCAGAACAGCAGATTCACGTCCACGAAGAGATCGCCTACCTCCCAGGCCGTCCCGGCCGGCGGGCCCGCCGTGGAGCCGTGCGGGGGCAGCCCGAGGGTACCCGAGTCGAAGCGTTTCATCACGGTATTGGTTTGGGACTCGTCCAAAAGCATAGCCACCGAGGTGTCCAGTGCCACCGAGGCGCCCACGTCGATCCCGCGACCTTCCACCACATACAACTTTTTATTGGGGGTGACACCCTGGAGTGCGAGCCCTCCGCCGGTGAGCAGATCCGCGTAAAGGCCGATGCCATCCCAACCGACCCCGTCGCGGGCGTTGGCAGCGCCTACGCCTGTCCCAGCGCCCCCCGAGCTCATGACCGAGGTCAGAATGCCCGCCACCCGCGCGACGAGCTGGAAGTGCCCTGTGGAGCCCGATAGGTTGGTGATGTCGGCGTAGAGGGCGGCGTCGCCGGCGATGCCATCGGACATGAAGTGGGCAGGGAGGTAGGCAACGAGGTCGCCGGCCAGGTCGAAGTACTGGTCAAAAATGCACTCGGCGCGGGCCTGGTCGTTATAGAGCTGAACGCGAACGTCCCCTCCCCCTAGCGCGTGCACGTCCACGAGCGTGAGGCGGACCACCTGCCCCTCTGAGAACTCGTCACCCGAGGAAGGGGCCGCGATGTCGATGGAGTCCGTTCCGCCGGTCGGCAGGCCAGCCGGGTAGTTCACGTCGGTGTCGGCGTCATAAACGGCCGGCGCGGCCGAGGCCGGCGTGGCCGATGCGGTGAGGTCGAAGATCGTCCCGGCCCCGTCCTTGTACTTCAGCTTGTTGCTGTCGGTGGAATCGACATACAGCGAGATATTCGGGGGCACCGTTGTGCCAGGGTTCATGCCGCTCATCTTGGCGTACTGCCCGAAGAACAGCCTGCGCCAACGGAAGTTCAGGGCGCCAACGTCGAAAGCATTGTCGCTGGACGGGATGATGCTCGAAGGGATGGCGGTCCAGGTGCAGGCCACGGGAGTCACCTCCTGCCCCCCGGTGAAGATCAGGCCGAGGGGTTTGTCGGGATCGCCGCCGTATTGACCCAGGCTGTCGTTCAGCCCAACAAATCTGAAACGGACGGCATTGAATTTTTCCTCGCCCAGCCGGAACAACTCGGCCGAGCGGCATTTCCAAATTACGAACTCAACCGCGGTGCTGTAGTCGCCCTGGGCGTTCGGCCTCCGGCCGCGGACGGTGAAGAACTCCTGGTTGAGGTCCTCCTTGCCGTGGTCGATCTGGTTCGAGGTGCCAGTGAGCTTGTCGAGTAACAGCCGGACGTTTTCCTTGTTGATCTCTTCGAGGCGGCCTTGGAGTTCCATGCTTACGACATAGCGGAAAACCATGTCGATGTTGCCACCGCTGCTCCTCGACTCCCGGTGCGCCACCATCTTGTGGGTAATGGCCAGGGAGGTCGCCACCGTGCTTCCGATGTGGTAGTCGGTGCCGTTGAAGGTGGCGATCAGTTCGGTCCAGTCGCCGACCATGTACCTATCCCGG
>Ga0315284_10011744_pt1 | contig 12475 bp, 19 predicted proteins | sample YL17G09_16_MG_FD_203696 | JGI IMG/M metagenome (GOLD analysis project Ga0315284, IMG submission 203696) | Sediment microbial communities from Yellowstone Lake, YNP, Wyoming, USA - YL17G09_16 | ecosystem: Environmental > Aquatic > Freshwater > Lake > Sediment | place: USA: Wyoming | collected... | reverse complement strand
GCAGTGTACTGAGCGGCGGCGGGCCCGGTCAAGTTGGCGATCGCGCCGTCCAAGATGTGACCCGTGGGTGGACGGGAACGACGGGGGCGCCGACGTCTCCCGGGAAAGGGGCGCGGCGCCTACCCTTTCTGCCAGTACTTAGGCCGATGGACCGCCTGCAGGACACGCTTGCGCATTCTCAGGCTGGTCGGCGTGACCTCGAGCAGCTCGTCCTCGCGGACCCATTCAAGTGCCTGCTCGAGCGACTTCTGGTGCACCGGGAAGAGGTGCACACCCTCATCTGCGGTTGAGGAACGCATGTTGGTGAGCTTCTTTTCCTTCACGATGTTGACATCGATGTCCTCTTCGCGGGTGTTCTCGCCAACGATCATGCCCTCGTAGACGCGCTCGCCCGGCGCGACGAACATCTCGCCGCGGTCCTGGACGTGCTCCAGTGCATAGGCGGTGACCTTGCCGGGGCGGTCCGCGACCAGCGCCCCGGTCACGCGGTGCGGGATCTCCCCGGCCCACGGCTCGTAACCGTCGAACAGGTGGTTGAGGAGTCCCGTGCCGCGCGTGTCCGTCAGGAACTGGTTGCGGAAGCCAATGAGCCCCCGCGAGGGGATGTGGAACTCGAGGCGCACGCGTCCGGTGCCGTGGTTGACCATGTTGGTCATGCGGCCGCGACGCGCGCCCATCTTCTGCGTCACCACGCCGACGTACTCCTCCGGACAGTCGATGACGAGCTTCTCGAAGGGCTCGTGGCGCACGCCGCCGATCTCGCGCGTGATGACCTCGGGCTTTCCAGCCGCCAGCTCGAACCCCTCGCGCCGCATCATCTCGATGAGGATGGCCATCTGGAACTCGCCGCGGCCCGAGACCTTGAAGCCGTCCGGCGTGTCGCCCGGCTCGATCCGCAGGCTCACGTTGATCAGCAACTCGCGCTCGAGCCGCTCCTTGAGGTTCCTTGAGGTGACGTAGCGGCCCTCCTGGCCCGCGAAGGGCGAGGTGTTGACCTGGAACATCATGCTCACCGTGGGTTCGTCGATGACGACCTGCGGCAGTGGCCGCGGGGTCTCGGCGTCGGTGATGGTCTCGCCGATGTTGACCTCGGAGAAACCGGCCAGCGCCACGATGTCGCCCGGCCCGGCCGTCTCGACCTCGGTCCGATCGAGGCCCTCGAAGACGTAGAGGTTCGTCACCCGGGCCCGCTCGGCCCGCCCGTCGACCCGCACCAGCGCCACGTCCTGCCGGGCCGTCACGTGCCCGTTCACGATGCGCCCGATCGCCAGGCGCCCCACGTAGTCGGAATAGTCGAGGTTCAGCACGAGCATCTGCAGCGGCATCTCCGGTTCGTAGCAGGGCGCGGGGATGGTGCGCATGATCTCGTCGAACAGGGGCTCGAGCGGGAGGTTCTCGCCGTCCGGCGCGAGCCGGCAGATACCCTCGCGGGCAATGGTGTAGAGCACCGGGAAGTCGAGCTGCTCCTCGGTGGCGTCGAGGTCGATGAACAGGTCGTAGACCTCGCTGAGCACCTCCTGCGGGCGGGCGTCCTTGCGGTCGATCTTGTTGATGACCACGATCGGGGGCAGGCCCAGCTCGAGGGCCTTGCGCAGCACGAAGCGCGTCTGCGGCAGCGGGCCCTCGCTGGCGTCCACCAGCAGCAGTACGCCGTCCACCATCTTCAGGGTGCGTTCCACCTCACCGCCGAAGTCGGCGTGCCCCGGCGTGTCCACGATGTTGATCTTGGCGGACCCGAAGCGCACGGCGGTGTTCTTGGCGAGGATGGTGATGCCCCTTTCGCGCTCCAGGTCGTTCGAATCCATCACCCGCTCCACCACTTCCTGGTTCTCGCGGAACACGCCGCTCTGCCAGAGCATGGCGTCCACCAGCGTGGTCTTGCCGTGGTCAACGTGGGCGATGATGGCGATGTTGCGCAGATCCTCGCGCACGGCGAGGCCGGCCTTCGGGGTCCTGCCGCGCTCGTCGCGCGGCTTCACGGGCTTGGTCATCGTGACCCGTTGGACGGGACTGCCGCAGGCGGCGTCCCGAGGAAGCCGGCGAGCGCGTCCCAGTAACCGGCGCGCTCGTCGAGGGAATCGTAGGAGTAGAGCGCGAGCGTGCGGTAGCCGAGCTCGATCGCCCCCTTGAGCTTGGCTGCGGTCGCCGCGGCGGTCGAGTTGAAGACCGCGATCCCGGGCACCACGCGCCCCGTGCCGAGATCGGACGAATAGGCCAGCATCTGGCTGAGCACGGTCTGCACCTCGGGCGCGTAACACATCACGAACACGCGATCGAGCAGGCCCTCGCGCACCCAGGCACGCCACTCCTGGGCATGATGCCGCTCGGCCAAGACCGTGTCCGCCAGCACCGCGGCGCTGAGCGCCAGACCCGGACGGCTGCGCGCGAGCGAGTCGCGCACGCCGCGCACGATGGCCGTGACTTGCGCGCGCTGGAAGGCCATCCAGGACGAGTCGAGCGCCGCGCGCCGGACCGCAGGCTCGAGTCCGAACCGCGCGGGATCGGCGCCCTGCTCGAGCGCGAAGACAGCACGCGCGTTCGCGTCGAGTCCAGCGAATGCGCCGGGCTCCCGGATGTAGTCGAGGTGGATACCGTCCACGGCGTAGCGAGTGGCGATCTCCCGCGCGATCGAGGCGATCCAGGCGCGCACGGCGGGCCGCGCCGGACTCAGGTAGACGCCCTCGACCCCCAGCCAGCGGCGCTCCCCGGCGCTCAACTGTGTCATCGAGCGGCCATCGGGCAGGTGCGCCACCCACTCGGGATGCCGGTTCAGCACATGGCGCGGATCGCTCGGCCGGTTCGGCGCCGACCACACCAGCACGCAGTTCATCCAGGCGTGGACCTCGAGCCCGGCCGCGTGTGCGCGCTCCAGCACGAGCGCGAGCGGATCGAAGCCGGACCGGTCCAGCGCCTCGGAGCGCGGCAGCAGGTCCGAGCGGTAGTAGGCGTCGCCGCGGCCCACGACCTGCACCAGGAGCCCGCGCACGCCGGCCGCGCTGGCACGCGTCACAAGGCGCTCGATGGCAACGCTGTCGAGCAGCGTGGAGCGGGTGACCCAGAGGTAGTCGACCAGGGGAGCGGATCGGGCGGCCGAGGTGTTGGCGACCCCCGCAACCGCGGGCGGCACCTGGTCTGCGGCGGAGCTGTCGGCGGCAAGCGTGTCCGCGGCGGATGTGTCGGCGCTGGACGGCCCGGCCACCACGCCAACGGACACGCCGGCGAGGCTCAGGACGAGGATCAGCGGGAGGAGCTGGAACATGGGTCGCGGGGATCGAGGCGCGCCGGCGGGGCCGGCGCACGAAAGCGGGCGGATGGGAGCCCCTCCGCCCGCGCGCTCCAGCCTCGGCATGCGGGCGGCGCTAGCCGGTCTTGACCCCGGTGCGCGTGCGCTTCTTCGCCGGGGCCACGGGGCCGCCTTCTTCGCGACGCCGTCCACCCCGCTTCGACTTCTCCTCGGCACTCGCTTCCTCGTCCTTGTCCTCGCCCTTCTTCGCCTTCTTCTTCTCACCGCCCTTGAGGGACTTCTCCCGGGCCTCCGCCGCGGCGATGCGATCCTTGCGTTCCGTCTCCTTCTGCTCGGTGCTCTTCACGAGCTCGAGGTAGGCGGTCTCGCCGGCGTCACCGAGCCGCCGCCCGATCCGTACGATGCGGGTGTAGCCGCCATGGCGCTCCTCGTACCAGGGCGCGATCGTGGCGAACAGCTTCGCGGTGACCGCGGGCCGCACCACGAAGCGCGCGACATGACGGCGCGCCGCCAGATCGCCGCGTTTGGCGAACGTGATCAGGCGCTCGGCCAGCCGCCGCGATTCCTTGGCCTTCGCGACGGTCGTCTCGATCCGCTCGTACTGGAACAACGCCGTGACGAGGTTGCGCAGCACCGCACGCCGGTGGGACGCGGTGCGGCTCAGCTTGCGATGGTCTTTTCGGTGTCGCATGTCAGTCCGATTCCCTTTCGACCGGCCGCGCCGGCCGCGTCATCCCGCGGGCCCCGTCAGCCCTCGATTGTCGTCGGCGGCTTGTGCTGGTAGTACGGGGTCACGTCCATGCCGAAGGACAGCCCGCTCTCGGCCAGCAGGTCCTGGATCTCCTTGAGGGACTTGCGGCCGAAGTTGCGGTACTTGAGCATCTCCGACTCGCTCTTCTGGACCAGATCCCCGATGGACTTGATCTCGGCCGCGCGCAGGCAGTTGCTCGAGCGCACCGACAGCTCCAACTCCTCGACGTTCTTGTTCAGCTGTCCGAGCACGCGGGCGACCCGTGGATCATCCGGCTCGTCGCCTTCCATCTCGATCGGCACCTCGAAGCGGATGAACATGTCGAAGTGGTCACGCAGCAGTTTCGCCGCCCACGCGACCGCATCCGCCGGGAGGATGCCCTGGTCGGTCCACACCTCGAGGGTCAGCTTGTCGTAGTCTATGCGCTGCCCGACTCGCGTGGCCTCGACGTGGTAGTTCACCTTCGTGACCGGCGAGAACAGCGAGTCGATCGGTATCACTCCGATGGGCCGGTCCGCCTGCGAGTGCGAATCGGCGGGGGCGTAGCCCCGGCCACCGTTCAGGTCCACTTCCATCCGCAGGTCGCCGTCCCGGTTCAGGGTGGCGATGTGGAGGGCCGGGTTGAGGATCTCGACGTCCGCGTCCACCTTCATGTCGGAGGCCTTCACCTCGCGCTTGCCGCTCACCTCGAAGAGGCCCTTCTTCGGACCGTCCCCGTGGAGCTTCAGGCGAACCTGCTTGAGGTTCAGGATGATCTCCGTCACGTCCTCGATCACACCGGGCAGGGTCGAGAACTCGTGGAGCACACCGTCGATGCGCACGGCGGTGATCGCCGCGCCCTGCAGGGACGAAAGCAGCACGCGCCGCAGCGAATTGCCCAGCGTGATCCCGAACCCCCGCTCCAGCGGCTCGATGACGAACTTGCCGTACCCGGTAGTATTGCCGGGGTCCGCGACCACCTGCTTCGGCATGGTCAGATTCTTCCATTTCATCAGAGAGCCCCCCAGAGGAGAAGGCGTGGGCTACTTCGAGTAGAGCTCGACGATGAGCTGCTCGTTGACCGGCGTGGCGATAGCCCCGCGCGAAGGAACATTGAGGATCCGGCCCGCCAGGCGCTCGGGACTCAATTCGAGCCACTCGGGCGCCGTCTGGCCCTTGCGCGCCTCGAGCGAGTTGAGGATGACCGACAGTTTGCGGCTCTTCTCGCGCACCATGACCTCGTCGCCTTGCTTCACCAGGAACGACGGGATGTCGACCTTGCGGCCATTCACCAGCAGGTGGCCGTGACGCACGAGTTGCCGCGCCTGGCTGCGGTTCGCCGCGAAGCCGATCCGGTAGACGACGTTGTCGAGACGGCGTTCGAGCATCTGGAGCAGCACCTCGCCGGTGACGCCCTTGGACTCCGCCGCCTTCTCGAAGTAATTGCGGAACTGCCGCTCGAGCACCCCGTACATGCGGCGCACCTTCTGCTTCTCGCGCAGCTGCACGCCGTAGTTCGTTTCCTTGATCCTGCGAGTCTTGCCGTGCTCTCCGGGCGCGTAGGAGCGGCGCTCGATCGCGCACCTGTCGGTGTAACAGCGGGCGCCCTTGATGAAGAGCTTCATGCCCGCACGCCGGCACATGCGGCAGCGCGCACCTTGGTAAACCGCCATGTCGCTCTCCTAGACCCGGCGCCGCTTGGGCGGGCGGCAACCGTTATGCGGGATGGGGGTGACGTCCTTGATGGCCGAGATCTCGAGCCCCGCCGCCTGCAGCGAACGGACGGCCGCCTCGCGCCCCGCGCCGGGCCCCTTCACCCAGACCTCGACGCGCTTCACGCCGAGATTGAGGGCCTCGCGCGCGCTGGCTTCCGCGGCCACCTGCGCCGCGAACGGCGTGCTCTTTCGTGAACCCTTGAAGCCGGCCCTGCCCGCGCTGCCCCAGGTGACCACGGCGCCATCCATGTCCGTGATGGTGATGATCGTGTTGTTGAAGCTCGCCTGCACGTGGGCCACTCCGTTGGTGCCCACTTTGCGGTCGCGCTTCTTCGTCTTCTTGACCTCAGCCACTCGGTACCTCCTGGGCGGTTACTTCTTGGGCGCGGGCTTGGCGACGGTGCGCTTCATCACGCCGGCGGTCTTCTTCGGGCCCTTGCGGGTGCGCGCGTTGGTCTTGGTGCGCTGACCGCGCACCGGCAGCCCCCGGCGATGCCGCAGGCCACGATAGGCCCCGATGTCCATCAGACGCTTGATGTTCATCGCCATCTCGCTGCGCAGCGCACCCTCGACCTTGTACTCGCGCTCGATGATGCTGCGCAGCTTGCCGGTATCCTCATCGGTCAGGTTCTTCACCCGGATCGAGCCCGAGACGCCGGCCGTGTCCAGGATCTTGCGCGCGGTCGCGCGACCGATGCCGTAGACGTAGGTCAGCGCGATCTCGATCCGCTTGTCGTTCGGCAGATCAACGCCGGCAATGCGTGCCACGAAACGCCTCCTTCGCTACTTCTGACGCTGCTTGTGCCGCGGATTGCGCTTGCAGATCACGCGGATCACGCGGTTGCGACGCACCACTTTGCAGTGCTCGCAGATCTTCTTCACCGAAGTACGAACCTTCATCGCCATGCCTCCGGCAGGCCACCCCTGACTCGGGCAACCCGCGACCGGTGCCGCACCGTCTACTTGTAGCGGTACACGATCCGGCCGCGCGTCAGATCATACGGCGACAGTTCGATCGTGACCTTGTCGCCCGGCAGGATCTTGATGAAATGCATCCGCATCTTGCCCGAGATGTGGGCCAGCACCTTGTGACCGTTCTCCAGTTCCACACGGAACATGGCGTTCGGCAGCGGCTCGATCACGGTGCCTTCGACCTGGATGCCTTCCTCTTTCGCCAAGAGCTTCCCTCGCTACTCTCCTTCGGTCACCGAGAGGATCTCGGGACCGTTCGGACCCAAAGCCACGGTATGTTCGAAGTGCGCGCTGAGACTGCCGTCCTTCGTCACCACCGTCCAGCCGTTCGGCTGGGTGACCACTTCCGGTCCGCCTACGTTCACCATCGGCTCGATGGCCAGCACCTGTCCGATCATCAGCCGCGGCCCCCGGTCGGGGGGCCCGAAATTCGGCACCTGCGGCTCCTCGTGCATCTCGCGCCCGATGCCGTGCCCCACGAGCGCGCGCACGATCGAGAAGCCGTGGTGCTCGACGTGCGTCTGGATCGCGTGGGAGATGTCCCCCACACGGTTCCCGCCCCGGGCCAGCGCGACCCCTTCGAGCAGGGCCTCCTGCGTGACCTGCATCAGGCGCTTCACCTCGGCACTCACCTCCCCCACCGCGAAGGTGCGGGCCGAGTCGCCGTAGTAGCCGTTCATCTCCACGCCCACGTCCACCCCGATCATGTCGCCGTCGTCCAGGCGCCGCGGGCCCGGGATCGCGTGGACCACTTCTTCGTTCACCGACGGACAGATGGTCGCCGGGAAACCGCGGTAGCCCTTGAACGCCGGCCGTCCGCCGTGGTCCCGGATGAACGTCTCCGCCAGCCGATCCAGCGCGGCGGTGGTCACGCCCGGCCGGATCTCCCGGCCCAGCATGTCGAGCGTTCGCGCCACGAGCCGGGCCGCCACGCGGATGGCTTCGATCTCCCGCCGATCCCTCAGGTACACCATCTCAGTTCGTCTGGGGCGTCCGCGAGCCGAAGCCGGTTTCCCGCCGCAACGTCTCGAACACCCCGTCCACCGTGCCCATGCCCGTCACAGGGCGCAGCCGCCCGGTCACCGTATAGTAGTCCACCAGGGGCGCGGTCTTGGCACGGAATTCCGCGAACCGCTGCCGCACCGCCTCTTCGCTGTCGTCCTGCCGCAGCCTAAGCTCCACGGCCGGATGGTCGTCACAGTGAGATCCGTCCCGCGCCGGTGTCCCTTCCGGGTTGTAGGCGCGCTTGCATACCGGACACTCGCGCCGTCCCTGCAGCCGCCGGACCAACTCGTCCTCGCTCGCTTCGAGGTACAGGACGACTTCGATCCGCTGTCCCCGCTCCGCCAGCATCGCGTCCAGCGCCACAGCCTGCGGCACGGTGCGGGGGAACCCGTCCAGCACGAATCCATCCCGGGCGTCCGGCTCGAGCGTGCGTTCGCGCACGAGTCCGATCATCACATCGTCGTCCACCAGCCGCCCTGAGTCCATCTGCCGCCGGGCCTCGAGCCCGAGCGGCGTGCCGCGCGCCGCCGCCTCGCGGAGGATCTCCCCCGTCGAGATCAGCGAGCAGCCGTGCATGGCCGCCAGCCGGCGTCCCTGCGTGCCCTTGCCCACACCCGGAGCGCCGAGCATGACGAGCCGCACGCTACATCCTCTGGCGGCCGCGGATGCGGCCGCCCTTCACGAAGCCCTCGTAGTGCCGCATCAGCAGGTGGGATTCGATCTGCTGCAGCGTATCGAGCGCCACGCCCACCACGATGAGCACGCTCGTGCCACCGAAGCCCATGAACGGCATGTTGGTCGCGCCGATGATGAGATCCGGCAGCACGGCAATGAGCGCCAGGAAGATGGCGCCCGGCAGCGTGATGCGCGACAGCACCTTGTCGATATAGTCGGCGGTCTTCCGCCCCGGGCGGATGCCCGGCACGAAGCCACCGTGCTTGCGCATGTTCTCCGCCAGGTCGTTCGGGTTCAGCACGACGGCGGTGTAGAAGTAGGTGAAGAAGACGATGATGAGCCCGTACAGGATGTTGTAGGTCCAGCCCGTGGGGCTGAAGAGCTGTCCCAGCCCCGCCAGCGGGCTGTCCGACTTTACGAACCCGGCGACGGTGGCCGGCAGGATCATCACGCTCGAAGCGAAGATGATCGGGATCACGCCGGCCGTGTTGACGCGCAGCGGGATGTGCGTGTTCGCCCCGCCGTACATGCGCCGGCCGACGATGCGCTTGGCGTACTGCACCGGGATCTTGCGCACCCCCTGCGTCACGAGGATGACGGCCGCGATCACACCGACCATCATCGCCACGATGGCAATGAACACCGGCCAGCTCAGCGCGCCGCCGCGCAGACTCTCGAACGCCGACAGGATCGTGTTCGGCACCCGCCCGACGATGTTGATGAAGATGATGAGCGAGATGCCGTTGCCGATGCCGTGCTCCGTGATCTTCTCACCCAGCCACATGACGAGGATGGTGCCGGTCGTCTGCGTCACGATGGTCGAGAAGGTGAACAGGAAACCCGGATCGGGCACGATCGGGAGCCCCTGGGTCTGGCCCAGGTTCGTCAGGAACACGCTGTAGGCGTAAGACTGGATGAACGAGATCAGGACCGTGCCGTAGCGCGTGTGCTGGGTGATCTTCTTCTGCCCCTCCTCGCCCTCCTTGCGCAGTTTCTCGTAGTACGGAACCACCGAACCGAGCAGCTGCAGGATGATCGAGGCGGAGATGTACGGCATGATGCCCAGGGCGAAGATGGTGGCGCGGGAGAAGGCCCCGCCCACGAACAGGTCGTAGAGCCCGAACAGCCCGCCCGCGGCGCCCGACGCAGCGAAGGCCCCGGCCAGCGCGCGCGCGTTGACACCCGGCGTGGGCAGGTGCTCACCCAGCCGGTAGATCACGATGAGCGCCATCGTGAACAGGATGCGGCGCTTCAGCTCGGGGACCTGGAAGATGTTCCGGATCTTCTCGATCATGGTTCCTCGGCCGCCTAGGCCCCGGCCTTCGGCCTGGGCGTCTCCAGAGTGCCGCCGGCGGCCTCGACCGCACGGCGAGCGGCTTCACTCGCGGCGTCCACACGCACCGTGAGCGCCACCTCGAGCTGTCCACCGGCCAGCAGCTTCACCGGCAATCTGCCCCGCACGAGCTTTCGCTGCGCGAGCCAGGCGCGGTCCACGATCGTCTTCGCCGGGACCTCGGCCAGCCGGCCCACGGACACGACCTGGTATTCCACCCGGCCCGGGTTCTTGAACCCGCGCTTGGGCAGCCGGCGCTGGAGCGGCATCTGGCCGCCCTCGAACCAGGAGGGGATCTTCCCGCCCGCCCTGGCCTTGTGGCCCTTGTGCCCGCGTCCCGCCGTGCCACCCAGACCGCTCGCGGCGCCCTTGCCGCGGCGCTTGCGGGTCCGCGTGGCTCCAGAGGCCGGACGCATCGTCCCAATGCGGATCATCGCCGTTCCCCTCTAGCCGTCCACCACTTCGACGAGGTGGCGGACCTTGAAGATCATGCCCCGGATCTGGGGCGTATCGTTGTGCTCGATCACCTGGTGCAGCCTGTGGATACCCAGGGCCGAGATGGTCTGTTGCTGGTCCTTCGGGTGCCCGCTGGCGCCCTTGATCTGGCGGATTCGGATCGTCTCAGACATGCGGTTCACTCCGGATGCCGAACAGTTCGTCAAGGCTGATGCCGCGCATGGCGGCGATTTCGGAAGGCCGACGCAGACGCTGAAGCCCGTTCACGGTGGCCTTGACGAGGTTGTGTGGATTGCGGCTGCCCAGGCACTTGGTCAGCACGTTCTGCACCCCCGCCATCTCGAGCACGGCACGCACACCTGAGCCCGCGATCACGCCGGTACCCGGCGACGCGGGCTTCAGCAGCACCTCACCCGCACCGAAGGTTCCGATGATGACGTGCGGGATCGAACTGCCCCGGGTAATCGGGACGCGGAACATGCTCTTCTTCGCAACCTCTCCGGCCTTGCGGATCGCGTCCGCGACTTCGTTGGCCTTGCCCAAACCCACGCCCACACGCCCCTTCTGGTCCCCCACCGCCACGATGGCGTTGAACGAGAAGCGGCGCCCGCCCTTCACGACCTTGGCGCAGCCGTTGACGTTGATGACCCGTTCGACGAATTCGGACTTGGGGGCTTCCGACTGTCCGCCCCGGCCCCGGTTATCCTGGCCTCGCACGTAGTCCTCCTAGAATTCTAGGCCGGCGGCCCGCGCGCCGTCGGCGAGCGCTTTCACGCGCCCGTGATACAGGTAACCCCCTCGATCGAAGCTCACGCGCGCCACACCCTTCTCCTTCGCGCGCTCGGCCAGGCGCTTGCCGACCTCGGCGCAGATGCCGAGCTTGCCCTTGCCGTCGCGCGTCACGTCCTCGCGGCTCGAAGCCGCCGCCAGCGTGACACCACGCACGTCGTCGATGATCTGGGCGTAGATGTGCCTGGAGCTGCGGAAGACCGAGAGCCGCGGGCGCTCCGCCGAGCCCGAGACCCGCTTGCGGATGCGATAGCGCCGGATCCGGCGCCGCTCGTACTTGTTGTGTTGACCGCTCATATCATGCCGCCCCCGCGGCCTTACCGGCCTTGCGACGGACGTATTCGCCCTCGTAGCGCACGCCCTTGCCCTTGTAGGGCTCCGGCGGGCGGAATCCGCGGATGTTCGCGGCGACCTGGCCGACCTGCGCCTTGTCCGCGCCGCTCACCCTGATCCGCGTAGGATTCTCGACCTTGACGGTGATGCCCTGCGGCACCTCGAAACGGATGGCATGCGAAAGGCCGAGCTGCAGCACCAGCGTGTTCCCCTCCATCGCGGCACGGTACCCCGTGCCCTGGATCTCGAGGTTCCGGTTGAAACCGGTCGTCACGCCCAGCACCATATTGTTGAGCTTGGCGCGCATCGTCCCGAAGGCGGGATTGCGGACCATTTGCCCCGACGACACGCGCGCCTCCGCGCCATCGACCACCACGTGGGTGCCGGCCAGCACCGGGTGCGTGAGCTCTCCATTCGGCCCCTTCACGCGGATCATGCGCTCGTCTTCCACGACGACCGTGACGCCGCTCGGGATGGGGACCGGGAGCTTTCCGACTCTCGACATTCCGACCCCCTACCAGACCTGGCAGACGAGCTCGCCGCCGAGACCCGCTTCGCGGGCCTCTCGGTCGGTCATCAGCCCGCGTGACGTGGACAGGATCGAGGCTCCCAGGCCGCCCATCACCTTCGGCAGCCGGGCCTTCCCGAGGTACACGCGACGGCCGGGCGTGCTCACGCGGCGCAGGCCGGTGATGACAGGCACGTCGTCGGTCGCGTACTTGAGGTAGACGCGCAGGGTCCCCTGCTGGTCGTTCTCGATCACCTTGAAGTTGTTGATGTAGCGCTCGCGCAGCAGCACGCGAGCCAGCTCCGTCTTGAGCTTCGAGGCGGGCACGTCCACCTTGCGATGCTTGGCGCGGATCGCGTTGCGCACGCAGGTCAGGAAGTCCGCCACCGGGTCACTGACCGACATTCACGTCCTCCCAGAACCACCGTTCAGAGCACGGACCACCCGCGCCCTGCTGCCTGGTCCCGTCATGCCCCGGACCCACGCTTCGCGTGGGTGCCCGGGCGGGTTCACCAGCTCGACTTCACGACGCCCGGGATCTGCCCCGACAGCGCCAGCTCCCGGAAGCAGATGCGGCACATCCCAAAGTCACGCAGGAAGGCACGGGGCCGCCCGCAACGATGACAGCGGGTGTAGGCGCGCACCTTGAACTTCGGGGTCCGCTTCCACTTCTCGATGATCGACTTCTTCGCCATGCTCGCTCCTGGTCCTAACG
>Ga0315284_10011742_pt1 | contig 12475 bp, 9 predicted proteins | sample YL17G09_16_MG_FD_203696 | JGI IMG/M metagenome (GOLD analysis project Ga0315284, IMG submission 203696) | Sediment microbial communities from Yellowstone Lake, YNP, Wyoming, USA - YL17G09_16 | ecosystem: Environmental > Aquatic > Freshwater > Lake > Sediment | place: USA: Wyoming | collected... | reverse complement strand
GTGTCGCCGGTCGGCGGCGGGTCTTTGGCGGGGTTCTGCATGCTGGAGTTATATCTCACGTCACTTGCTCAGGGCAACCGCTACCCCGTTATTGCGAGGTTACTGTGAGGAGGACAATTAGTCAGTGCGCGGCTCGCCGCGCGCCTGTAACGCAATATTCGCATTTCAATGTTGCGGCCCCTTCGCTTTGTCGCGGCGCTCTACGAGCGCCGGAATTCGATGCCGCGGGCCAAGGCTGCGGCCACAAAGGCTCCTGTTTGTGGCGACGCTGCGCGTCGCATCAGGTTTGGCGGACATAGTCCGCCGCTACAGACGATGGCGGCCTGAGCCGCTGCAGCCGGCAAGATGCCGGCGGGACAGCGTTGGCGAACTGGGCCGACCTGCTGTGCCGGCACGTCAAGGATTCAAAATCCCAAATCGCAAATCACAAATCTCCAATCCAAAATCCAAAATGGGGCCCGCCCCAGCGAAAAATGCTGCCCTCCCGATTTTATCGGGACAGGTTCCGGGCAGCGCTACACAGCACCCAGTCCCGGCCCGGTGAGGGCGGATGTGTCCATGTAGCCGTTCCTAACGACGAAGATTCCGGGAAACTTCGTCTCCCAGGGCTTATTGGCGGCGGGGACGTACTGGCGGGAGTTAGCTTCGATGGCGGCGACGGTGGGGATATGGGCGGCGAGCGAGGCGGAGTGGATGAGTGAGGCGCCGGGGCAGGTGAGGTCCTGGACGCAGAGGAACATGCCGAATTTCTGCGCGGCGGCGGCCATCAGGAGCGCCTGGCTCTGGCCCTTGCAGGCTTTCAGGGCCGCGCCCGTATAGCCCATCTCGCGAGCGAGCAGGAGGCTTTCGAGATCGGTGAGCGACTCGTCGATGACCACGGGTTTGAGCTTCGAGGCTTCGTGCATGACGTTTGACCGGTGAGCCTTCAAGTCGCGGGCCGTGGGCTGCTCGATGTACTGGATGCGCTCGAAGGCAGCCGGGGCCTTCTCTTTCAACTGGTGCAGGAAATCCAGTAGGTAGCCTACATTAGGACACCGCTCGTTGAAATCGAGCGAGTAGAACCAGCGGTCCACGCCGCGCCGGGCCTGGGTTTCGGCGGCCGCGCGCTCCACGCGCAGCACCCGCTCCACATCCCAAGCGAGGTCGTCGCCGTTCAGCTTGATCTTGAGGTGGGTCAGGCCGTTGTAGTTGATCCATTCCGGCAGGGTTTCGGGCAGTCCGTCGCCCACGCGCTGCTTGATGTCCGACTCCACAATCGGGTCCAGCGCGCCGATGAGGTGGTAGAGGGGCAGCCGCGGCTTCGGGCCTTTCAGGACGTACCGGTCGAGATACTCGTCCCTGAATTCCGGCCCCAGGTAATGCGCCAGGTCGTGCGGCATGAAGTCAGGCCCGTAGGTGTGGTAGCAACTTAGGCTATGCGCCTTGCCGAAGGCGTCGTGGAGGGCGGCATCGAAGGGGCTGGCCGTGACCAGCGTCGCCAGCTTGGGAATGGGCTCGGCCAGCTTCAGTTCCTGGGAGACCTCGTCGGCCGCGCGGAGGTAGGCGGGCTCGAGCAGCCGGTTGAGATCGATGGGGTGGCCGCGCTCTTGGCAGGCTGCCGTCAGCTTCGCGATGCGCTCCGCCAGCGCCTTCATCGCGCCCAGGGTGGTCTGGTAGGTCATCAGCCGCGAAGGGAAAGCCCAGACGTTGCCCAGCGGCATCGAGCCGAAACCTCGCGCCGTGCGGCCGCTTGCTGTGCGTACCACGCAGTGGACGTTGAGGAGGGTTACGCGGTCGACCACCATCCCCCCGAACTTGATGGGGGTGCGGTACAGGTAGTCCTCGTAGCTGTGGGAAACGTCCTCGATGCGGATGGCCTTGGACGCCGGGCCTGGCAGCCACGGAACCGACACTCCTGCCCACCCACAGGCGGAGGCGATCCCGGAGAGCACTGGCACTGATGACAGTCTAAGGAATCTTCGCCGCGTTAGTCTCCGTACGCTCGGGTTTTGTTTGCTCGTCACTTGTCACCTGTCACTACTCTTATACGCTTCCGCCAGGCGCGCCTTCAGAAACTCAAGGTCGCGCTGGCCTGCGGCCAGTACCTCGCCTTCCTTCTCGGCTGGCGTTGGCCCCTCGCTCTCGAAGTATTCGACGTGGAGCGAGATCGGTCCCTGGAATCCGTGCTGGGCTAGCACCCCGAAAGAGTATTTCCAATCCACCCTACCTTCGCCCAGCGGGCAGGTCCTGGCTTCCCAGCCTTGTGAGGTCTTTTCCCAACGGACATCCTTGACCGCGACCATCTTCAGCCGGCTGGCGACCAGATGCGTGGCCGTCTTCCATGCGCCCACCCCGCCTTCAGCCACGGCGTGGCAGGTATCAAAATAGTAGCCAGCCCATTTCGGGTCCAAGGGCTCGATGAAATTGGCGATGTCCCACAACGCCGCGCCGATGTACTCCCAGTGGTTGTGATAACCGGCCTGGATTCCGCACTGCTTGGCGAGTTCCACGAGGCCGCGGAACTGCTCGCCTGCTTTCTGCAGTTCTTGGCGAACATCAACGAAGTCGTACAGGTAGTACCCAGCCTTGAAGAAAGGGATCCCGAGCTTGCCGGCGGTGGAGAGGATGGGGCGCGCTGTGGGGTCGTCGGCGGAAACCAGCGCCGTGGTGATCATGGCCACCTCGAGGCCTTCTTCGCGGATGACGGCCACGGCCCGGGGCAGATCCTCCGCGGCTCGCTCCGGATTCACGTGCCCGCCCTTGCGGACCGTCAGATCAACGCCATCGAAACCCATGCGCTTTACGTTCTGCGCCAGCCGTCGCCAGTCCATATGGGGCAGAGGCTTGGAGAAGAAGCAGAGCTTGCCCCGATACGGGCTTCGTGAATCCGAGGTCGCCGCGCTGACTGACGGCACGCTCACCGGCGTGGCGCAAGCTGCTGCGGAGGTAGCCGCAAGGAATTGTCGCCGGGAAAGCCTAATCATGGAGGACTCCTCCTTCAATATGGATGGCTCATGTGGCCCGGGCGCGCGTGCCTTCTGGTGCCCTGACGATGAGCTTCATGCCGGCAGCTTGTAAGGCGAACGGTACTCGTAGCTGAGGTACTTGTTTGCCGCCGGATTATTGGTGAAGCGCTCCGCTTTGCCATCCCATTCGAGGTACGACTTCGTCTTGTGGGCAATATTGGCGATGAGCGTGGCGGAGGTGCTGCGATGACCCGTCTCGAGGTCGCAGGTGCACGGCTGGCGGCTGCGGATGCAGTCCAGGAAGTTGCGCGCGTGCAGGGGCGTGCTGTCTTCGCCCTCGACCTTCCGCGGTTGGATGACCGGTTTACGGTCTGATTCGTAATCACGACTGAGTGACCGGTCCAGGGGGGTGAGAGCCGGGAAGACCTTCTCATTGATCTCTTCCGGCACCACATCGTAGCCGGTATAAGTCAGGTACAGTGTCCCCTTGGTGCCGCGGAACTCCAGATTGCCGTGCCGCCGGTCAGCGGGGGCGGCGTTGGCGTTGAACTGGGAGAAGGTCACCAAGGTTCCCCTCGGATACGTCCACAGGACCTCGAGTGTGTCGGGGATCTCACGGTTGTCGTCGAGCGCGAGCTTGGCCCCCATGGCCGTCACAGCCAGTGGAGTGTTCTCCCCCAGTGCCCAGTGGATGAAGTCGATGAAGTGCGCGCCGTAGTTGGTGACCTGCCCACCGGAGTAATCATAAAACCAGCGGAAGCGGTAAAAGGCGCGGTTCCGGTTGTAAGGAACCTTCGGCGCCGGACCGAGCCAGGCGTCCCAGTCGAGCCCCGCGGGCGGCTCCTCGTCAGGGGGATTGCCGATTCCCTTCGGCCATTCATTCTGAATGTGGAACGAGCGCGCCGCGGTAATCTTCCCCAGCCCGCCGCCGCGAATGAAATCTGCGGCCTCTTTGCAGAAAGGCGAGGACCGCCGGTTAATGCCCACCTGCGTTATCCGGCTGTGTCGGCGTGCTGCTTCCACCATTTTGCGGCCCTCGGCCACGCGCAACGACAGCGGCTTCTCCACGTAGACGTCCTTGCCCGCCTGGCAGGCGTGAATGGTCTGGACGGCGTGCCAGTGGTCCGGGGTGCAGATGACGACCGCGTCGACGTCCTTCATGTCGAGCAGCTTGCGATACTCCTTGAACTGCTTGGGACTGCTCCCGATTTTCTTGGCCGCGAAGTCCAGGTAGGGCTGCCAGAGGTCGCAGATGGCGACAACCTCTGCGTCCTTGTGGACGAGGAATCCGTCCAACACCTGGTCGCCGCGGTTGCCCAGGCCGATGAAGCCGAGCCGGACGCGATCATTCGCCCCCAGCACGCGCATCCTGCTCAGCGCTGTGGCCGCACCAGCCGCGGCCATCGTCTTGGCAAATTGCCTTCTCGTTAGTTGGCTCATGACCCCACCTCCGCTGGAGTTTAGTCCGCAGTGTCTCGGAATGTAGCAGAGCGCAGGCGCTAGTATAGCTGATGGCTGGTCAACTTACAGCTTGGTTCCCGGACCGGCGGATGGAGTGGCGCAGGAGTAGGCGAAGCCCGGCGAGGCGGAGCGGCTCGGTGGTCGCGGGCCGGGCGGTGTTCGTCAGCGGCCCCTTCGTGACGCGTCGAGGGACGAAAGGGAAACGATGTGGGGCTGCTCTCTGATTCGGGATGTCAGAAGGGGAGGAGGTGGGAGGAAGCGAAAAGAAAAAAGAGGGGGAAGCTCTTCTCCCCCCTCCAAGCGTCGGGTGTTGGGTTGTAACTCTGAGCTTAACCCAGCCACAGCCCGATTCTCGAGCCAAGGCTGATGTCAGCTCGTCGTTTCTAAGGGCAAGCCGGATTCCAAACCGCACTATGTATTCCGCCTGCCACGGGAATGAGCTAAGTGGTTAGTTTACAGCGTGTCCGCCGGCGCTATCTGAGCACGATCTCCGCGTCGGCGTCTTCCGATTCTCCGGATTTCTAGATTTGGGAGAGGGAAATACAGATTATTGCATGACGATTGAGAATGGTTGCTTGGGTGCGCACACTCTGAGGAAACTAGGGCAGGGGTACCACTCGGTTTGTGATCGACTCGGGTTACGCCGAGGCGTCGAAAACCGCTGGCGCCACGCACTCACGTGGCGCCGACCAGGGAAATCTTGCCCCTTCGGGTCTTGTGCACAAGCGCCGGGCTGACCTACGGCACAGAAGGACTGACCACTTCTTCTTCGCCAACTACCAGCGGCACTGTAATGGCGGTTGCCGTCCCGGCGGCTATAGCCACAACGACCGCCACGGAAGCCTGGTGGGAAAGGCCGCCGATGCGGAACGTCCGCAACTTCTCGCCAAGTGGCATTTTGCCGTGCGCGCCCGTTCCGACAGGTTTAGTCTGCTGGGCCTGTGCGAGTCGCGGGTCGATGGTTATCAGTTGTCCCGCCGATACCACCACTGCATCAGGGCGCAGGTCGGCGATAGAGACTTTGCCGCGGTGGACAGCCACCACCAGCGAGCCATCGGCGTGCATAGCGACTTCACCTATGCTGGGGAAAGTGCCGGTGGGTGAAACCGTGAGACCATCGACTGTCACGCGGAAGGGAGCCTGGCTAGCGAGTGCCCAAGCCACTCGGCCCTTCTCAAGTCCAACTGAGAGGCCCTCCGGGGAACGTTGCAGGGCCGCGCTCGACTGCCGGTCGAAGACCGCCAGCTCGCCCCGCGGCAGAGTAATCGTCGCCCGACCCTCCACGGTCTTCACCTGGTCACCGCTATAGACCACCGACCCCGTACGTGCCATTTCAGCGCCCACATAAACCGCGCCTTCACAACGCAGCGTGCCCAGAGGTGTCAACTCCGCTGCGGGGAGTGTGACAATCGAAAGCATAAGCAGCAAGCTGAGCCAAGCAGGCGCACCGCGCCTGGAAAAAGCGTGGAGCATGAAAGCCTCCTTTTCTGTCCTTACGCCTGGGGGATGAATCGAACGCCCTGCCCTTCCCATTAAACGAGTCATTTCCATATCAGATTTGGGCGGGTAATTTCAAGCAAATTGTTCTGGAACCGGTGCGGCTTGGCAAGCGGAGTGGTCTTCGATCCCGCGGGGCGCGCCCCGACAATTCCTCCCACGGCCCTGCAAGCCGCTTGACGGAATCCCGCTAGGCAGAGTCTAATGCCCGTTCGGGCTCAGGGCTGGCTCGCTGTGGTGACGCGTGTGGGCCGCGGCCAAGCGAGGGATTGAGGGGTGGGCCTTGCGGTCGCGCGACGGGTTCGGGAGTTGCTGATGATTGACATCCATTGCCACCCGCTTTGGGGGGTGGATGATGGCGCGCGGAGCTTCGAGATTTCGGTGGCGATGTGCAAGATGGCGGCGGCCGACGGCATCACGCACTTGGTTGCCACTCCGCACTGCAACTACATGTATGAGTTTGATCCCGAGGTCAATCAGGCCAAGCTGGTGCAACTCCAAGCCGCGGTCGGTGAGGCGCCGCAGCTCCTTCTGGGGTGCGACTTTTACCTTTCCTACGACAACCTCCGGCAGTTGATCGATCAGCGCAGACCCTTCACCATCAACCAGAGCGACTACGTGCTGGTGGAGTTTGGCGACCAGTTTATCGCTGACCAGGTAGACCACGTGTTCTACGAAATGCAGTGTGCGAAGTTGTTGCCGATTCTCACTCATCCGGAGCGCCATCCGGTCTTCCAGCGTCGGCCGGAGTTGCTCTACCGCTGGGTAACGCGAGGATGCCTGGTCCAAGTCACGGCCCAGTCGTACACCGGGGGGTTCGGGCGGCGCGCCCAGCACTTCGCCGAGCTCTGGTTGGAACAGAACTTGATCCACTTTTTTGCTTCCGATGCCCACGATGTCAAGCACCGCCCGCCGGTTCTTTCGGCCTGCTATCAGAAAGTGGCGAATGCCCGCGGGCAGGAGATCGCCGATCTCCTCCTCAAGATAAACCCCGAGGCTGTCATCCAGGGACGGCTCCTGCCGCCGGGGCTGGAGCCTCTTGAGCCGGGCGCCGTCAAACGCCGGCGGAGCTGGCTCTCCTTCTTTGGGCGCTAGGTTTAAACTTGGCGCCGTCCAGCGCAACTCGCTGCGAAGGAAGGAAGGGGAAGACGCATGTTCGCGCGGAAGATTCGCGTCGAGGTGCTTGAACCCCACGGGCCACGGCTTTGCCCGCTGGCCTGGTGGGATAGCTTCGGCAGGCGGAGCTTTACCGGCCGTTCCGCCTTTGATGACACCTTGCCCGTGGCCGACGGACAAAGGCAAGCCAGTTTCCGCGTGGACCTGAAGGCTTTGCAGGCCGATATGGAAGATTGGCTGACGCGGAAGTTCGGGCAGGGTGAGAGGGTCAAGCTGCGGCTGACATCTTCCTAGCTGCTCGGTCTCATACCACCTTGATCACGATCATCACTTTGTCATCCAGATGTGTGCCGTGGCGGGAAAAGCGCGCCACATCGGCGCCGACGGCCGAAACGATATCCGCGGCTTGGCGGTCGGCGACGCTGCGGACGGTTTGGATCAAGCGTTCGGCCCCGTATTCCTCATGCAGGGTGTCCATGGACTCCGTGATGCCGTCGGTGCAGAGGATGAGGAGATCGCCCTTCTGAAACTTCGCCTGCCCGCGCTCGTAAAGGACGTTCTCAAAGAGCCCGATGACCATGCCGCCTTCGGTGAGGGGAAGCGGAGCCTGGTTCGGCCGGATGATGACGGGAGGGACGTGCCCGCAATTGATGTAGTGCAGGCCCCGGCGGCGCGTGTCGATCAATCCCATGAAAATGCTCAGATATTTTTGCGACCGGGTGTCGTTAAGGATCATCCGGTTCAGGCTTTCTGCGATCTCGTCGAGTGAGTGCAGGTGGAGCACGAGGGCACGGAGGGTGGCTTGAAGGTTGGACATCACTAGGGCGGAGCTCACCCCTTTCCCTTCCACGTCGGCAATCACCACCAGGAGCGTATGGGGGCCGAGGGTGAGGAAATCGTAATAGTCACCGCCCACCGCATAGCACGGCTCGTTGAGCAGCGCGATGTCGAATCCTTCCACGAGCGGGGCGGTGTCGGGAAGCAGGCTGCGCTGGATGCCGCGCGCCAGCGCCAGTTCCTTCTCCATCCGCTCCTTTTCCAGGAGCGCCTGGTGAAGTTGGGCGTTTTCCAGGGCCAGCGCCATGTGGCCGGAAAGGGTCAAGAGAAAGTCAATGTTTTCCTGGGTGAACACTCCGTGCACTTTGTTGAGCAGTTGCAGGGCGGCAATTACCTTCCCGGCCTTGTTGCGGATAGGCAAGCAGAGAATGCTGCGCGTGCGATAGCCGGTACGCTTGTCCACTTCGGGATTGAAGCGCGGGTCGGCATACGCGTCGGGGATAAGGACGATCTCGCCCGTTTGGGCCACGTGCCCGGCGATGCCTTTCCCGAGGGGCAAGCGGATTTCCTGCTTCTCCAGTCCGTGGGCAATCAGCGACCAGATCTCGTTGCTCTTCTCATCCACCAGGAAGAGCGTTCCCCGCTCGGCTTCGGTCTGGGATTTGGCCACATCCAGGATGCGGCCGAGCAGTTCGGCGAGATCCAGCGTGGAACTCAGGGCTTTCGTAGCCTCCACCAGGAAGCTGAGTTTGTGCAGGGCGCGTTGCGTCGAGGAAAGAAGTTCGGCATCGCGCAGGGCTATGGAGGCTAGCCGCGAGTGCAGCCGGAAAAGGGCCAGCAAAGGCTTCTGGGGAGACTTGGCGCAAGCGATCAGCAGCACACCCTGTACCTTCGAGTTGTCCAGCAGGGGGTAAGCGGCCACGAAACGTAGGCGGTGCTGCCGCGCCCAGCTGGCTAGTGGGTCCCCCTCCCCGCCGGTCCTGGTCAGCATCTGGGGCAAACGGTTGGCTACCGCCTTCCCCAGGATGGTTGCGGAAAGCGGGGCTTCTGCGAGTTCGGCTGGGAGTCCAGGTTTGCCCACCTGGCTGACAAGCTGCAGCGAGACGCCGTCCTCCTTCAGGGCCCAAAGGCCTGAAAGCGCTGCGCCGTAACGCTCCACCAGTCGCGCGGTGAGCGAATCCATGACCGCTTGGGGCTCGAGAGAACCGCAGAGTTCGGCTCCCAGGTCCTCCACTTCGTGTACCAGGCTGATGGAGGATAGTGCCGCCCGTGGTCGCTTGGCTGTCCGGGGGTGTCGACTCCCTGTGCTCACGAAGGGATCCTGAACGCCTCTTCAACTGGTCTTGGCGAAGCCCAGTATATATTTGCTTGCCGCGCCATGCAAACCGTTTCCTGCGCGCGGGAGCCGGAGAAACCAGGAACAGCCTGCGAAGCTTGCCCGGGACCTTTTCAAAAGGAAGGGGGAGACAGGTAACTTGGTTGCCCTAGACGCTACCCGCCTCCCCAGGTAGTCACAAGTGTTGAGTTACCACCTTCGATGCCGCCTCCCGGTCCGAGGTTGCACGCCGGGCTCGTGCCGACTCTTTCGCGCCAGCCAACGAAGTCCCCCCACTCTCGCAGATGGATTATAATGGCGGCCTCGTTCCGGATTTTTCCCTTACTACGGGCAAAGACAGGAGGGAACCGGCCGCGGTGAGTTATCTGGTCAGCCCGTTCGAAGTTAGCTCGCAGGTTTTGCCTGAGCCGGTTAAGGTGAGGTTCGTTCACCTTCTGTCGGCGATTGCCACCCGGCATAGCGACACCATTGACTGCATCTTCCAGGTGGGCGGGCAGAAGGTGACTGTGGCCATTTCCTGCGCCACACTCACGGAGCTTCGCGAGCAGGAGCGGAAGTCTCTGAGCGACCAGCAAGTCGCGGAGATTGCCGCCTTGTTCCTGCGTCGGACGCTTGAGCACGGCTACGACGCCACCCAGGCGGAGCTTTTCCTGGGCGGAACGCGATTGCGTGAGTTGGCCCGCGAGCTGGGCTATCTGTGACACCGATAGAGACTTGGCGGGAGCTCGGGGCCGCGGTGTCCCGAATAGGCTCTGGCGGTTCCAACCACCCAACGCCATCGAGGACCTGACGCTCGCTGGGGTGGCGCCACGCGCTCGTGAGGGTTTGAGCTCCCTTTCAGCCTTCTAGGCGCCGATAAGAGAAGGAGGACGTTAGGAGAATCTATGTGCGGCATCATCGCCTATGTGGGGAAACAATCGGCGCGAGGAATTCTGCTGGAGGGATTGAAGCGTCTGGAGTATCGCGGCTACGATTCCAGCGGCATCGCCGTTCTGAACGCCCAGCCTTATCTCCGGAAAGCTGTCGGCAAGGTGGCGGCGCTCGAGCAACGCGTCTGCAATGACAATCCCGAAGGAGCAGTGGGCATTGCCCACACCCGCTGGGCGACCCACGGCAAGCCCACTGAACCCAACGCTCACCCGCACCTGGATTGCGCTGGCCGCATCTTCTTAGTGCACAACGGCATCATCGAGAATTACCAGGCGCTGAAGAAGCGTTTGCTGGCCTCGGGCCACACCTTCCGCTCGGAAACCGACACAGAGGTCCTACCTCACCTCATCGAGGAGCTTTACCAGGGGAATCTGGAGACGGCCGTGCAGAAAGCTCTGCTCCAAGTCCAGGGTACGTACGGCATCGCCGTATTGCACACCGCGCACCCCGACCAGATCATCGTGGCCCGGCGCGGAAGTCCTATCATCCTGGGCATCGGTAAGGACGAGTCGCTGGCGGCCTCAGACGTATCCGCGCTGGCCCAGCACACCGACCAGGTGGTCTATCTGGAAGACAACGAAGTGGCGCGGCTTGAACCCGGTCAGTTCTCCATCACCACGCTGGAGAACCGAGCGGTGAGCCGGGAAGCGACAATGCTCGAAGTGGCTCCGGAGGCGATGGAGCGCGGAGAGTTTCCACACTACATGCTCAAGGAGATCTTTGAGCAGCCCGAAGCAGTGGAGAACGCGCTGCGGGGCCGGCTGAACTACTCCGAAGGAGTGGCTAAGCTGGGAGGGCTGGAATCTGTCCTGGACCGCCTTCAGCAGGCTCGCCACCTGATTATCATCAGCTGCGGGACCAGCTACTTTGCGGGGCTCTATGCGCGTTACGTCTTCGAGACGCTGACGGATCTGACGGTCGAGACGGAGCTGGCGTCGGAGTTCCGCTACCGCAAACTCAACCTCCGGCAGAACACCGTGGTGCTGGCCATCAGTCAATCGGGCGAGACGGCCGACACCCTCGCGGCGCTCCGGGAGGCAAAGCGCAAGGGAGCGCTGGTCTTGGGTTTGGTCAACGTGGTGGCCAGTTCCATTGCCCGGGAGACTCACGCGGGCGTGTACTGTCATGCCGGGATCGAAGTGGGGGTCGCCTCGACCAAGTCTTTTACCTCCCAGATGACTATCCTGACCTTGATGGCCCTGTTGGTCGGCAGGGGCCGTGACCTCTCCTATGAAGAAGGGATGTCTATCATACACGGTCTGGAGAAAGTCCCCGGAGACATGCGTCAGATCCTCGAGCAGTCGGACCAGTTGCGCGAACTGGCCGCGAAGTACTGCGGCGTGGACCACTTCCTCTACATCGGGAGGAAATACCAGTACCCTATCGCGCTGGAAGGCGCCTTGAAGCTGAAGGAGATCGCCTACATCCATGCGGAAGGGTATGCCGCGGGAGAAATGAAGCATGGCCCCATCGCGCTGATCGAGCCCACCTTCCCGACCATGGCCCTGGCCCCCGAGGACGGGTCCTACGACAAGGTGGTGTCGAACATGCAGGAGATTCGCGCGCGCGAGGGACGCATTATCGCCGTGACCTCCATCGGCAACACGAAGCTGGGGTCTCTGGTGGATGACGTCATCGAAATCCCGCGCAATCATGACATCCTCACGCCCCTGTTGAGCGTGATTCCTCTCCAGCTTTTTGCTTATCACTGCGCCGTCTTGCGTGGCTGCGACGTGGACAAGCCGCGCAACCTCGCCAAGAGCGTTACGGTGGAGTGAGGGACCGTTGCGCCGGTGGGCGCTCGCACCTCTGGGGCTCGCCGGCCGGAGCCGGCGCGCCTGCGGCGCGACAATCACTAACGGAAATCAGGAGACAAGAGAATGAAGGTTTTGCTGACGGGAGGGGCGGGCTTCATCGGCTCGCATGTCGTGGACGGATACCTGGCGGAGGGACTGGAAGTCGTGGTGGTAGACGACCTTTCCCGCGGCGTGCGGGAAAACGTTTCCCCGCGGGCGCGTTTCTATCAGGCGGACATTCGCGACCAGGCAGCACTGCAGGCGGTTTTTGAAGCGGAGAAGCCTGAGCTCATCAATCACCACGCTGCTCAGATCGATGTGCGGCGGGCGGTGCAAGAACCCATTTTCGACGCTGAGTGCAACATCTTCGGTTCCATCCATCTCCTCGAGTTGGCGGTTGCATACAAGGTGCAGCGCTTCATTTATGCTTCCACTGGGGGCGCGATTTATGGTGAACCCAAGGTTTTGCCCGCCAGCGAGGAGACCCCCGTCCTACCCATCACGCCTTACGGCATCAGCAAGCATACCGTGGAGCACTACCTCTATCTGTACAGCATCCTCTACGGTCTTCCCTACGTTGTCCTGCGCTACGGCAACGTCTATGGTCCGCGCCAGAG
>Ga0315284_10011741_pt1 | contig 12477 bp, 6 predicted proteins | sample YL17G09_16_MG_FD_203696 | JGI IMG/M metagenome (GOLD analysis project Ga0315284, IMG submission 203696) | Sediment microbial communities from Yellowstone Lake, YNP, Wyoming, USA - YL17G09_16 | ecosystem: Environmental > Aquatic > Freshwater > Lake > Sediment | place: USA: Wyoming | collected... | reverse complement strand
TAAGGAAGGACGCCCTGCAGGTTCATTATGACAAACTTGCCCGTACAATAGAGCACAGTCTAAATGATGAACATTATCAGTTCTCATAGCTAAAGTTCTATCTTCATCCCCAGCAAGCATTGGGCTCATAATGCAATATTGACCAAGGTAATTATTATTTGGAGGAACTCCATCAGGATGATCGCATTGAAAAGTATTTGGAGTTAAAGAATCTCCACACCATGCCCAATCAGTTGCTATTTCATCGCTATCATAGGCAAATTCATGGACTAATTCATGAGCAGCAGTATGTCTTATATGATATTGGATTTCATTTGCATTACATGCTCTTGCTAGAGGACCTGTAAAACTGCAGTAAAAAGGATCCTCGATGCTTGCAATAAAAACAAATGAAGCATTAGCTTCATTCCTTGTGATTCCTGCTGCATTTGTTCTTTCTGAAGCTCCAAGCAAATGCCAATAGTTGGATTCATAATTATCATAATCCGGATCTGGCGGAAGCTTTGGACGTTTGTTTGTAAACCAAATCTGCTGAAAGCGATACCTGCTTTCAAATGCTCCGTCAAAAAAAGCTACAGGCAAATATGGAACAACACCAGCGCCATTGGCTATTTGCATAGGAATATGAAATGAAACAAATCCGTCATTGTATGCTTGTCTTAATTCTGATGTATCTGACTCATAAAAGGCTGAACCTTCTACACATACTCCTGCTGATTTACCGCTATTGAAGTCCCAGGGATCGCTTGCGTCTCCATTATCATCAGCATCATATGAATAAAATAATCCTTGCGCTTGATTGCAATTTGCTTCATTAGCAAGCTCTATAATAACTCGCTTATTGCCTGGCTCCTCGGTTCGAGTCTTTACACATTTCTTATCATGATTAGTATCCAAATGCTTCTCAGAATCGAAAATATGGATTATATTTCCCTCAGCTACATTATCAGCTACTGAGCCGTTCTCGTTCATTGCTAGATAAATTATTTGTGAACCCGAATTAGCAGCTTGCTTTATTATGCCTCCTCCTTTGCACATCTTATCTTTTTCGATATGTATATGTTTCCAAGAGGTTAAATTTCCCGTTGCCTGCATAATTGTTTGCTGTGCTACTTCATCCTGATACATAAAATAGACTTTGTAATTATCTCCTGCATACCTTTGACTTATTCTTAATTCAATCTCACAGGCATTATTTTCATTCGTACCGCATCCTAATGGAAAACAATAATTATAGCTGTTATTTATCACAAATGAACCCGGACCAGTGGATGAAAAATCTTCTTTATTATCACAAATTGCTCCCGCAATATCGCGAGGCCTATCACAAAGCGTCGTATCCCCCGGAGCTGGTTCATAAGGCGCGGAACTCCTCGGGTCTCCCGAATATGCACATAATTGCCTTGCTATTCCATCGCGCCACCATGCCCTTGTTACTATCGTTGAATAGCCTGTTGCAGCCGGATCAGATGCTCTCACCTGCGTTTGATAAGGAGGCATATCTGAAGCAACAGGCGATGATATCCATGCTCTGCCATCTTCCATTGTTACCGGTTCTACCATTAATCTATAATCGCCTTCAATTGAAATTAAAGTATTCCCTCTATTATATACCCAGGTATTTCTTTTTCTTTTTATGCTCGACCATTCATCAAATACGCTTTGACTCCAGGCAACCGTCCTTGCATTTATGCCTGAGCCAGGTGGTATTAAATCGACTGGTGCAGATGGATTATCTGTTGAAAATGCAATTATTCGATCTGCTCCAAATTCTGCTCCTATAATGAATACAGGGCCTCCAGGACTCGCTTGTTTTACGTCTATTCCAAGCAAATTATTAAATCCTGTTTTTATTGCTTCATAATGTTCCCCATATTCATCCTGCCAGATTTTAGTTATTTGGCTGCCTTCAGAAATATATAAAACGCCATCCCTATCAACTGCCATGCCTACTATTGAAGGAAAATTAAAGACCGTGCCATTTGTATTGCCATAATTGTTATCTATAATCGAACTACAATCAGATTGGACTTTGTATATATAATTGTAGATTACTGATGTATTTGGATCAATATAAGAATAAGCAAAATAAGCGAGATTCCTATCAGGATCTGGATCTGCTGCTGCTCCAATCACATGCTGTTGCTTTTCTCCATCAGGAGATAAAACTCTGCAATTCTGCAAAACAGTTTCCGCTACCGTATCAGCATATCCTGTTCGAGCTGCAGAAATAGATAAATTTGCCTTCCCACAAAATATTCTTCCGCTGCTATCTGTCTTTGTACTGCAATATAAAAAAGAATTTACAAAATTAGGATCATTACCAGTTTTATTGCTTTTTTCCCATTTGCCTGTTGAATTATTATATTTCATTTCAACAAGCCTATTACCTCCCCAATTTCCTCCTCCCCAATAGCTTCCTGTGAGCTCTGAATAACCAATTGTCCGAGCCATAGTCCAGGGCTGAGCAGAATCATCTAAAAATACTGGCCCAGAAATAGGTTCTGAGGTTAATGCGCCTCCTATCGTAACATGGTAATTTCCGGAAACTGCTCCTGCAGGTACTACAAAATCTAATTGTGTTGCTGTTGCATTGGTCACATTCGCTTTCACTCCTCCTGAAAACCAGATTGAATTATCATCTTTTACAGTTGAAAATCCTGTGCCATTAACAGTCGTTGATATTCCTATATAAAGTCCAGACGGTGAAACTGCTACTACAGGAGGCTGAGGGGGCGGATCGCCACCATTATTTTCGCTGCCTCTATTTGTCTCAGTATCGTCAGTTACATCAAAAAATTCAATGTTGCGATTATTAATTAAGCCATTTGCGTAAATATAGCTATTGCCTATTAAATCAAGCACTAATGTCACTGCATTGAAAAATTGCTTATCCGTAGCTCTCACAATATCATAAGTCTGTCCTGAAATCTGAGTCCATGATATCACTATATCATTACCAGACTTGCTGAGCATAATTGTTGTGCCAGGATTTAATATTGATGGATTATATATTGCCAGATTAGGCTTTGCGATAGAATTCTCTTTTTGAGAAGGTGATTTTGTTTGTAAAGCTTTAAAGCTTGGTAGCTCTATTATATCATCGGAAGAAATTATGCCATCTTCACCTAAACTTTTAATTTCCACAAAATTTGAATTTGCTGAATATTGATAAAGATTGCCCCAGGGATCTTTCACAACAGGCTTGTCCCAATAGCCTGATGATGCTAAAATATATGCAATTTCATCAATAGAATTTGCTTTTGGATATTTTATCCAATCCACATAATACATTTCTAATGCGACCTTCCATGCTCTCAAATCTGCTTTAGCTCTATTTATCAATTTATCTTCTCCTGCATATATCATTTTACACAAAATCATTATGAAACTAAACTGAATTAGAATAATCAAAAGCCATTTTAGAATTTGATGGAAACTGAAAAGACTATTACCTGTTGCGCTGCTTTTAAAATGACAGCTATAGATTCCCATTATAGTAACCCCCTTTGCTGAGACTATGTTTTATTATTATTCTCAAGCATCATTTCTTATCCAGAATACTATATTACCATTTTTTTTTCTTTCTTGTCAAGCGTATATTCAATGAAAATTGTATAATTATTTACGGATAAATTTGAGCTTTATAAAAAAAACAATATTATAAGAAGAGAATGTGAAAATTAATTTTGCAGAGGGTTTCTTACTTCGGCGAAGTGGACCTGGTGGTCATCGATGAGGGGGATTGCGTTGTTGCGTTGTCGCGTTGTTCAATGCTATCGACGAGAACGCGCATCTGGTCATGCGGGGTGCGTGATTGCAGGACGGTGATGTGGTAGATGGTTTCATGGTAGCGGTAATGGACTTTGAAGGATTCCCAGTGCGCGGGAAGACAGGGAGTGAAACGCAGTTCGTTTATTTCAAGGCGTAAACCGAGGATGGATTCCATGATGAGCCGGTACATCCAGCCAGCAGAGCCGGTGTACAATGTCCAGCCGCCGCTTCCGGTGTGCGGCGGGAGCGCATAGACATCGGCGGCGATGACATAGGGTTCCACCCGGTAGGTGGCGATGCTCTCCGGTGTGTTTGCATGATTGATGGGATTGATCATAGCTAATAGTTCCCAGGCGCGCCGGCTGTCACCTAATGCAGCAAACGCCATCGCAGCCCAGATTGCCGCATGAGTGTATTGTCCGCCATTTTCCCTGACACCGGGAACATATCCTTTTATATAACCCGGATTCAAATCCGATTTGTCGAACGGCGGATCGAGAAGCTGGATCAGTTGCTTGTCGTGATGAACGAGACGCTTTTCGACCGCATCCATTGCCGTGCGCGAGCGTTCCTTGTCGCCTGCACCGGACAGAACCGACCAACTCTGCGCTATCGAATCAATCTGATATTCCGGATTGAGCGCCGAACTGAGCGGTGTGCCGTCATCGAAATAAGGCCGCCGGTACCACTCACCATCCCAGCCATTCTGCTCGATGTTGCGCTGCAGTTGCTCCGCTTCTTTCTGACAGCGTTCGGCAAAAGACACATTAACATTTTAGGTAAATTGCATCATAAAGTCAATCAAAGAATTATATATATTCACTCGTTCATTATGCGGTAATAGAATTTCTTTAAATTGCTCTTATTTAATTTTTGGATGAAGATTGCAGGTTTGTGTAATTCGCAATAATAGCAGCAAACAAATTAAAAAAGAAATATAGCAAATCCGTCACCGTGATTTGTGTAAAAGGTTTTTTCATTAATAAAATATACATTGCCTACCAATATTTGATCGCTAAATAGAGAACTCTTTTGTAAAGTTTTTCCGCACCGCAGGGCGTTTACCCTGCGGGCGGTCGAATGTGGTAACCCTGCGCCAAGAGCGCAGGGAGTTATTTTTATTTAAATATTTTTGGATAGGCTATTCTCCCATAAGTATTTTGATCCTGCTATTATTCAGGCATTCTTCAGTTGTTAAAGTTTTTCGAGCGTAGTCTCTCCGGGATGCTCTGCTAAATGTTCTTCCTTCTTCATACGGCCATGCACCCATAACCATGTCCATGGGAACCGGTTTGCTCTCAGATGAATATTGTACATATGCCAGATTATGATAGTGAGAAATGCCAGCAATGCTTCATGAGCATGAGCTTCCTTGATTGCATTAAACAGCGACATTGGAAAGGCAGGAAAAAGAAATAATACAACATCATTAAACCACATTGCCATTCCGGTTCCGATCATAATAATGCAACCCCAGAAAACCGCCCAGTTACTCTTTACGAGACAATCAGTTGCGAAACTCATCCACTTGGGTGAGCCAGACTTTTCATGTCAGGGCTTTTCACTGTCAACCCCAGTTGCTCAAAACCTCCACCAGTTGACAGTATAAGCTTTTTATTAATCATTCTATTTCTCTTCACTTTATCCTTCAAAATAAGCCACCGCCTCCTTTCTAAATATGGATTGCTATTCCTTTGCCATTCCGGCATTGCTATTGCCCTTCACTCCAGTTGTGAACAGCAAAATTTACAAAATAAGAACACCGGGAAAATCCACTCTCTATAAAATCGTTTATAACCATTTCCAGGAATATCAAAACATGTATCCTGATACATATGAACAAGATTTCGGCTACTTACGTTCGATCATCCCTAAGACTATTTATAAATATCTTGATTGTGGAATTTTAGAACATGGGTTCGCGCGGGTTCGATGTCCTCAATGTGGCAATGATTTCTTCGTTGCTTTCTCCTGTAAAACTCGATTTATGTAAAGCTTTACATAAGTCTCGTAGAACTAAACCGCTTCGCGGTAGCTTCCTAAACCTACGATCTGCTATATAAAATATTATTTTTATCTTGAGCAATCTATTTTTAGAAAATTGCTAGCGAGATAACCTGCCTTCATATTGCTATTAGAAATAGTCATTGGTACTTTACTCATGGATTAGCAAAATACTTAGGGCTTGGCCAAAAGTATATTTAATTTTAGCAAAAGGAGGTACTGATGACTATTTTACGTCAAAAAATGATTAATGAGATGAAACTGCGAGGATTTACTAAGAGCACACAGGATAACTACGTGATGGCAATAGCGAGACTGGCAGGGTTCTATAAAGAATCACCGGATAAGATAGGCAAAGAGAAAGTGCAAGCATATCTACTAAACCTTTATGACAATCAGAAGCTTTCGTGGGGTAGCTGCAGAGCGATAGCTTCAGCTATTCGGTTTTTCTACATGCAGGTATTGGGTTGTGAAGAAATAAGACTATGGATTCCTCCACGAAAGGTAGAGATCAAGCTGCCAGAGATCCTCAGCAAAGAGGAGGTGGAGCATCTTTTGAGCGCGTTGTCCAATCTCAAGCATCGCACGCTGTTGATGACAACCTATGCAGGGGGTCTGAGAGTAGGCGAGGTAGTCAAGCTGCAAGCGAAAGATATAGATAGTCAACGAATGATGATACGGATTACACAAGGGAAGGGACGAAAGGATCGCTATACGATGTTAGCTGAGCGGTTGCTTATTCAATTACGGGATTATTGGAAAATATACCATCCATCTGTATATTTATTTCCCGGTATGAAATTAAATCAGCCTTTAAGCAGACAATCGGCTCATTTAATCTATCACGCGGCAAAAATAAAAGCTGGCATAACAAAAGAAGGTGGGATTCATAGTCTTCGCCACGCATTTGCTACCCATATGCTTGAGGCAGGCGTGGACTTACGCACCATACAACTGATGATGGGACACAGTTCGATTCGTAGCACGATGCGCTATTTGCATTTAAGCAGCATGCACATGAGCTCAATACGAAGTCCGCTAGATTTACTGGACTTACGCGATAGCAAGCAGTTACAGTAGGGTAGCGATGATACTCAGGTGTTGTGCCGAACAAGACGCGGCAGAGGTTCATCCAAAAAGACCACAGTGTGAACTTGCCGATATCTTTCGCATGCATGGAGAAGAATACCGCAAGAAGCATTCTCTGCCATTGCTCCATCTTAAAGTAATGCGTTCTATCGAGACCTGCAGAACAGCTCAGCTAGGAGGGCATACGGAGAAGTGTGATAATTGCGGGCACGAGAGGACATCGTACAACTCCTGCCGCAACCGTCACTGCCCCAAATGTCAAAGTCTGCCCAAGGCAAGATGGCTTCAAGCTCGAAAGACAGAATTGTTGCCCGTGTCATACTTTCATACGGTTTTCACTCTCCCTCATGAACTCAATCCACTTACCTTATATAACAAGAAGCTCATTTTCAGTATCCTGTTTCGATCTGTTTCTGAAACACTCCAGGAATTTGCTGCCAACAAGGGTGGCAGGATTGGATTTATCGCTATCCTCCATACATGGGATCAAAAACTCCTGGACCATTTCCATCTACATTGCCTCATAGCAGGTGGCATGCTCTCTCTCGATGGCACTCGATGGATTCCTCTTCGCAAAAATTACCTTTTTTCTGTGAGGGCGCTTTCAAAAAAGTTCAGAGGTAAATTAATTTATTATCTAAAACAAGCATTTACGAACGGTCATCTCATTTTCTCCGGTCAAATAGTGCATAGGGCAAATGCCAATGAATTCGAACGATTGATTCGCAAACTTTGGGAAAAAGATTGGATTGTTTACTCAAAAAAACCTTTTGCAGATCCCTGCCATGTCCTCGACTACCTTGCCAGATACACACATCGCGTGGCTATCTCAAATAACCGCATAATCTCACTTCATGATGGGATGGTAAGTTTTCAGTACAAAGATCGCAGGCATGACAATAAGCTAAAAGTGATGACTCTTGATGCAGATGAATTCATACGCCGCTTTCTACTCCATGCTTTACCTGAATCCTTTGTCCGCATCAGACATTTCGGCTTCCTGGCCAATCGCAGCAAAAAGCAATATCTCTCTCGCTGCAGACAGTTCCTTAATCTCTCATCTGAATCGATGCCACACACTGAAATGAAAACTAGAGAACTCTTACTTGAATTAACCGGCATAGACCTGAATCGATGCCCCCTCTGCAAAAAAGGAACCATGCATATCATTGCACAACTTCCTCCTGCTTTCGCTACAGAATGCAAAGCACTTTACCCTCAACCTTATATATGGGATTCATCATGAATAGGAGCATCCATGCTTTCATTATAAAGTGTCTTATCATAAAGCCTTACAGCGAGCATCAGTACCAGTCTACTCTCCAGACTATATCTCTCTTCAAAATCGAGTTAAAGGCCATACCTAATCCACTCAAATATTTTTTCATATCCATAAAACTTCATTTATTGCTTTATCCAATCATAATAATCCCTCGATCAATCTCCTCTGCTCTACAGCCTCACTAAAACATATTTTTACAATCCCCATAGGACTCTATCCCTTCGGCTCAGCGGCTTAGTTCAAAAAATTTTATCCGTAATGCATTATTGCACTGCGGATAAAATCCTATCCATAATGTGAAGCTTCACATTAAAACGGCAAGGTAGAACGATTCTTCAGGAGTCTAAAAACAGAATGCATACGTACAACAGCACTTTTATCTATTCCTGATGCAAGGACTCAGATTGATCATTATATCTCGTATTACAATCACAAACGGCTGCACAGCGCAATTTTCTATATTACTCCGTATGATATACTTAGTGGAAAAAAAGATGAGATATTGGCACTACGAGATAGCAAGCTGCTTCAAGCAAGAATGAATCAACCTTGCAAATATACGGATGAGCATCTATAATAATTATGAAGCGATATAGGTACTGGGAATCTCAATCACATAGGTTTTTGCCATATCAGAGGATAGGGCAACGTCTTGATGGTGACGACCTGAGCGCTGGTATGGATTTTATAAGGCATGAAGGGGATGGTTCGAAAGAACTCTCCCCTGTTACAATATGCCTCGAAAATATAAGCGATAAACCATCAAAAAAATTCTCTTATTTGATATACCCGTTTTGTCCGATTTCCGCTGAACCAGTACAAACTTTTTTGCCCCTATTTCTATAAATCTCCTCGGCCTTCGTTGAATTTATTCAACTCCCGTGATATCATTTCTATACGATGAAAAAGCATTTTCCTATTCTCTTCTATCTGCACTGAACAATAATTCTGTTCTTAAATACAAATAATTTTAACCTTCGTGCTCTTCGTGGTTTATATTTGTATATGATTGTTTGCTAAGATGCTAAAGCGACAAACCAAATGCATTCACGAGGAATTTAGCCATCTGATCACGGAACACATTGGCAGCAGGACAGTAGAGCGAAGGTGCGCATCCTGATACTATGCCGGCGCTAGCGAGTGCTTCTATGTACGAGCAGAAGATATTTGATGCAGGCACATCAGAGAACATACCAGTACAGGATGTGGGAGAGCATGAACCCGGATCTGCCACATTCATTGCATTGCAGACGAATTTTGCCATTGCTTGACGCTGCGTTGAGCTGGCGGGACAGAAGAGCAATGGAGAGCTCTGACAGCCGGAAGCAATACCGGCGTTATGGATTGCTTCGATGTAGGGGCAGAATGGATTTGTGGCAGGAACATCGGCAAAAAGCAAAGCGCAGTTTACGGTCACACATGAATCGGGCGTGTGAGCATTCAAGGCATTGCACAGGAATTTAGTCATTCCCTGGCGCTGGACCGCCGCACCTGTACAATAAGTAGAAGCAGTGCATCCGTTGGTGACATTATTATGAAGCAGAGTTTCGATATAGGAATAGAAAAGCTGTGATGGGAGCACATCGCTAAAGCTATTGCCGACATGGTACATGAAATCATAAGATGCAGGACAGCAGTTAGTGCATGTGGGCGATTCAGTCACACTAAAATCCCAGTGAGTCTGAGGTCTATTGGATGCGGGTGCAGTGAGGGTGTAGCATGTAGTGCAGGTCTGAGTGGTATTGGGATTTATATCAGGATAGATTGCATATGCATTTGTTATGTAAATGGGGTGGGTGGTGCTCAGTGTACCGGTAACATTGCCAGCGATGCTTGTGCCATTATTCTGCACATTGCCGATAAGTTGCACCGCTTCATTTGTTTCAATAATACCATTAGGTGTTGAGCTGCTGGAATCATCGATTGCAGGTTTCAGGGAAGTAAGGGCAGAAGCAATATCAGCAGCTAGAGCACCCGGGCTAGTAATAGAAGAAAAGCCACAGCCGTTGGTATAGCGGACAGTGTACGAATATGCCTGACCATTGGTTCCTGCAGTATCAATAAAAGTTGTGATTCCATAATATATGTTGGAGGTTATTATGGAACCATCACGCAGCACTGCGTATGTCCGTGTACCGGAACTACCATCACCCCAATTGCCAGGATCAATTGCCCAGATGATCTGCACACCTGTATCGGTGCATGAATTCAAATCTGAGGCAGAATTATTGGTAAGCCCCGACGGAGCGGAACCAATATTATCAGCAGCTTGAGCGCCCGGGTTCGTATCAGAAGAAAAGCCACAGCCATTAATATAGCGGACAGTATAGGTGTATACCTGATCATTGGTTCCAGCAGTATCCGTGAAGGTCGTGGTTCCATAAGATATGTTAGATGCGATAATGTAACCATCACGTAGAACAGCATATGTCCGTGTACCGGAACCACCGTCACCCCAATTGGCCGGTTCCTGCGCCCAGGCTATAACGACGCCAGTATATTCGCATCCATTAACATCCCATGCAGAATTGTTGATAAGTCCTGAAGGAGGGAAACCATTATCAGCAGCTTGAGCGCCCGGGCTGGTGAGAGTTGAAATTCCACAACCGTTGAGGTAACGAATAGCATAAGTATACATCTGCCCGTTGGTTCCGCCAGTATCAATGAAGGTTGTCGTTCCATACGATATGTTGGAAGCAATCATGGTGTAATTACGCAGAACTGCGTATGTCCGTGCACCGGAACCTCCATCACCCCAATCTGCCGGGTCAACATTCCAGCATGCTTGAACACCGGTAGTTGTGCATACATCCAAATCTATTGCGGTATTATTAGCAAGACCACTCGGTGCAGGGCAAGAAGTACACATCAAGGTATCGGTTGCCATGGAATTAACTCCCGGGATTTCTGGATTTTCTACCGTGAGCGAGAGTGATGAAATAACAGCGTTGGTATTAGCTGGAGTTTTGGAAGAGTTAACTGCATTGACACCTATGTCGTTAATGAAGGTACATGAAGTGCTCATTGTTCCATCAGCATTTATTTTAAGAATCCATAAATCAAAATTGCCTATGCCAAAAGAGTTTGTTGCTCCAGCAACAATGTAGCCTCCATCGCTTGTCTGTTGAATGGAATAAGCATCGTCATTGTTTGATCCGCCGTATGTTTTTTGCCAGATAGCACCCCCCGAGGAATCTAATTTAAGAATCCAGTAATCATTATTGCCTCCGCCGAAAGAACCTGTATATCCGGCAACAATAAATCCTCCGTCGCTTGTCTGCTTAATGGATCGAGCCCAATCAGCCTTCCAACCACCATAGGTTTTTTGCCAGATAGCATTGCCAGATGAATCTAATTTGAGAACCCAGAAATCATAATTGCCTGCACCAAAAGAATCTGTACTTCCAGCTACGATGTAACCGCCATCACTGGTTTGTTGAATAGATTCACCAAAATCGTAACTTGATCCACCATAGGTTTTTTGCCAGATAACATTGCCAGATGAATCTAATTTGAGAACCCAGAAATCATAATTGCCTGCACCAAAAGAATCTGTACTTCCAGCAACAATGTAGCCTCCATCACCTGTCTGATGAATGGAATCAGCATAAGAATATTCAGAAAGTGAGCCGCCATACGTTTTTTGCCAGGTAATGTCCCCGAAAGAATCTAATTTAAGAATCCAGAATTCCTGTGAGAAATAAGTTAAAGAAGCTGAAACTCCAGCGACAATATAGCCTCCATCACTTGTCTGTTGAATGGAATAAGCTATGTCAACGATCAAGCCGCCATATGTTTTTTGCCATGTAACATTACCGAAAGAATCTAATTTAAGAATCCAGTAATCATGCAGGCCTGGGCCAGAACCTCCTTGGTATCCAGCGACAATATAGCCTCCATCGCTTGTCTGTTGAATGGAATAAGCAATATCATCATATGAGCTGCCATATGTTTTTTGCCATGTGACAATACCGAAAGAATCTAATTTAACAATCAAGAAATCATATCCGCCTGCGCCGGAAGATGTTGTGTATCCAGCAACAATATAGCCTCCATCGCTTGTCTGTTGAATGGAATAAGCATAATCAGAACTTGAGCCACCATAAGCATGCGCCCATGTTGATTGGGCATATGCATAAGCTGGATGAATAATCAGATAAGCAATCACCATTAAACTTGCTAAATAGAAGTGTTTTTTAATGGCCATTATTGCCTCGCATTTCCCAAATAATAAATAAGCTTAAGTCTTTCATTTATTTATCTCTCAAGTTAATTATTCTTTCATAGCATTTGCTAAAAGTCAAGCAACATTCAGAACGAACATAATT
>Ga0315284_10011739_pt1 | contig 12478 bp, 10 predicted proteins | sample YL17G09_16_MG_FD_203696 | JGI IMG/M metagenome (GOLD analysis project Ga0315284, IMG submission 203696) | Sediment microbial communities from Yellowstone Lake, YNP, Wyoming, USA - YL17G09_16 | ecosystem: Environmental > Aquatic > Freshwater > Lake > Sediment | place: USA: Wyoming | collected... | reverse complement strand
GGGTTTTATTCAATGGGGCACGGGAAAAAGTATAGTTTATTATATGACGCCCCAGCCATCTATGGGCTTTACCCAAAAACCCAAGAAACGGACGACGCTTTCAAGGGGCTCTTGAGAGACTTAAAAAGACAGAAAATTCTGATTTATGAAACGTATGGCATGGACATAGACGCGGTTAATATAAGAAACATATGGTGGGGCGAAGCCAGAAATGAAGGATCTAATTTTAGCTATGGAAACGTTAAATTTTCATGCGATTCCACTCTTCCGCTTTATAATAAGATAATATGCGACTATGTAAGTTCAGCTCAGGCCCTAGCAAGGAATATGAATTTTAAAGATCATAGCTGCTCAGAAAGCCAGTCTGCGCGAGGAGATTGTTTTGACCCATGTATAAGCTTGAGATATTCTCAGGGCTTTTTCCCAGGCGGAAAACTGTTAGATATGTTTTCAAACAGGGCGGAAGGAAAAATCACTAGGCTAAACCCACTGGCACCAATCAAAAACGGAAAAGCGGTTTATCAAGACCAACCATCCGTAGTAGATCCCTCCTATCAATTAAGGAGCCCGCTGAATACCCCGCACGCGAAAATCAGCACAAAAATGCTCAAAGTAGGCGGTGGATTCTTAGAAAATCCAGAATTCATTGCTGGAATATCTCCGTGCCAAGACGGAGGAAGCGATTATTGTAATTATACGACGGCGACCTTCCATTTAACGACGACAAGCACCCTACTTGGAACCAGCGACTTCTTTGATTCGAGAAGACAATTAGTCGTCGAGGCTAATTTCCCACCCAGCAGCGTAGAAGGATAAATGACTAGCGAGGCTTTAAAATATATTTATTCAAATGCTTCAGTAGCTATATGCGCTAGGGGATACGCTTTGAACTATTCTGATGCCAAGATAAGAGATCTTTGCAGATGCCTAGCCGTAGGATTCTATTTAAGGGAAATAAATGGAGACGCAACTTGCACCATTCTAACAAAAGACAAGGAAATAAGCACGCTTAAAGGGTTTGAGATAGGTTCGTTTTATGAACTTGCCGAAGACTCCGTTATCGCCATACTAGCTAGTTCGTCTCCATCTCTTACGGCGGAAGAAGCTAGAACAGTGGCCGTTGGGGTTCACGCGATAATCTTTGGATACGCCCTAAACCCAAACACCGATTTAATTGATTTGTATGATGTAATTAGCAGGTTTTTACCATGTATTACGACTAACTACATAAATATTGATCATCGTCCATATACAGTATCGGACGATCATTTAACTTTATCTCACGTCTGGACACCAGATACAATAAGCACCGTATTAGCTCAAAACGATTATAGTTTAGTCATTCGTCAAATACAAACCTCCCCCAAAAAATACGAGGCAGATTTAGTAAACTATAATTGGTATGATGTGTCAAAATTCTTCACGAATCCAAATTTGGATTTGATGAAAGACGCAGAAAACCAGTATTATTACGTCTCTGGACGTTTAATTTACGACGACGCTACCAATAACGAGCCCTTTTGTTTTGAGTCGGAAATAATGTTTCCTACTCTGACTGGATTTATTCAAGCGACATATGTGAATAATCAGCCCTGCATACAAAAGAATATGTTTACTGGGCCTCCATCTGGTGTCAAATTTTATAGAGAGTTCAATGACGGGCCTTATTCTAGCGGCAACTTTTCAACTGGAATAAAGCAAGATTTTATAGACTTTGATAAGTCTAGACTCTCTAATGCGGAGTATTCCTCTAATGCTAAAAGCCTTTACTCTTATATATTAGATCCTTCTGGTCAATACGCAAAATTAGACACGTCTTTAGTATTTGTGGACATGAATGGAGAATACAATATAGACCGAGAATATCAATATGCCCCTATTCCTACGGGCTGCTCTAAAACCTATGAGATAATGCGCGTAGGCGATATAAGGACAAGATATCAATGTACGGAATACGACTTAGATGGAGTAACTTGCATAATGTGCGCCCCCATAATGACTACTGGATTAAAATTTGCGCTATTAGAATTCGATTATGACGTGAGGGGGGACGATTTTCTATATTCTCTTTGTAATCCGTACACTCAACCAAATAGGACAATTAAACGCGGCCTGAACATAAAAAGTAATCCATATAAAGCAACTTTATCTGATGGACAGTTCAATACATATACTCTTGACGGGGACGACAACCCAATTTGGTATATCGGTGCTCCACAGCTTTCTGGAGGAAACTCGCTGCCATTTTTAGCGTTCACAAATAGCTTTCATAGCAAAACGCTAAATCCAGAAACAAAAATAGTAGCCTATTGTGCCATCGGCAATTCTAACGGAAATAATGGGGAATCGTCAGCCCGATCATTTGACGTAAGTCCTTTCCCAATTTTTACTGGTTTGAACACGACGGCTTTCTCGGCCCATGACGAGAGCGGGAACTTCCCTAAAGTAACATTCGTTGAAAAAATTAGCTCGTATATTTCTGGAGACGACGTTAAAGGAAAGTTTTTCGGCATGGGAGACGCGTTTGGGTCTCAATATACAATAACCGTTTCTGAAGAAGAAAACGCTGGATATTTTTACAGCGGATTCACGACGACAGACTCGCTTGGAAAACAGAAATCTAATTTAGAACTAGCTCATACGTATGATAGTTATAAAATAGGCAGCACCACCGAAGAATTTAAATATATCAAAGGCTATACTGGAGCAGAAACAATTAGTGTTTCAAAAATATATTCTCATGATAACAGTGGGAATAACTACCCTTATTATTACTTTGATCCTTCGTTATTGCCTGCTGGAATAACTGTCCAATCTACTGGGTGGTCAACTCCTTTCGCGCCTTTACCAACCGTATTAGAAAACGATCCATTGTATCAAAGGAACTATTCGAGTGGAATAGTAGAGAATTTCTTTCCTAGATATTCTAAAGGCCCATACGCTTTAGCCGCTCGAAAATTTTTGTATACAAAAGCAACAACGGCAACTGACGCATATGAATCAGTCATCAACGGATTTCCGAGAAGACTAAAATACAAGATAAACGTTAGAGAGGAAGCTATAAAAGAAATATATGGCAAGTTTCTAATTCGTAATGGCATAGCCGATCAAGACGTGCAATATGTCATACCAATACGAACAAACGACGATATTCAACAAAACTCTGCCATCATAGATATATTTGATTGCACCCAATATACTTGTGATTTTAACCAGTGGGACTTGAGCGGTTTTTCTTATAATACCGCACTGAATCTAGTAGATAATAATTGGGCTCCAGCCCTCATTTATGTGCCCGCTCAAGATCCAGTCCGCTATTTGTATCCATCTGGTAAAAACAACCGAACGTATACTGGAATTCCGACGTTTTTCCAGGGGATATTGTATACTGGTTATTATTCGACACGGGTAACTGATGGTATTTGGGCGCACGACTGGCTAATGTTACATCGTCATTATACGGGTGCCGATTATAATTCTGGATACTATTATTTTGGAGTAAACCCGTCAGTAAATGGTCTATACCATAGGTATAGTGGGTATACCATCACAGGAAAAATGAGTTATGTTAAGCCCGTATTCAATTTAAAAAATGGAATGATAGACGGATCAGAGGTAGATCTAGCTATTCCAGCAACTTGCACTGGTTGTTACGAATATATTCCTTTTACTAATTCTTTAGCTAGCGGAGTATGGGGGCTAAGAACGCGGCATTATGATGGAACACTTGAATATTCCGAGCATGGTCAAGATCCTATTTTTCAAGAGTATATAGGAGGAAGAAGGGGAAGCTCGATAGCGGCACAAGAAGGGGGTTATCATTCCAAGGGCATCATTGGAGACAGATGGATAGGGTTTAATTATGACGTATTGGGGTATACCTGCCTTACTACCTTCTATGGGACTGTGTGCGCGAAAAACGCCGCGCAAAATCCTATTGATAATTATGTTACGAATAATCGAAGCGCGATTGATGATCGGGGATTAATTTTCTTATCGTCTTCTCCTGAAAAGACAGAAATATTTACGAGGGCATTACATTATAACCCGATGTCTTTTGACGTAGCAGCGCGTCCATTTATTAAATCGGACACTATTATCCATAATTATCCTAAGTTCAGTTCGCCAGCAGAATTTAAATTTACTGGCGGAAATTTAAATGCTTTTTATTATGATTTGAACGACGCTTTCCCATTAGTGACTTTAGATACAGATGATTGGTATTTTGGAAGTGCCACGTCGGGATTCAATATAGGACCGTTTGATAGGGACGTAGAACTGTTTGCGGCATATGAATTTCCTTTTTCTGGATATACAGACGTTTATTTGAACAATCGTCACGTATCTGATATTTTTAATGGACAGGCAAATACTCTTTGTAACGTTCCAAAAATTCTTGCAGGAGATCAGTATTCTTCTCAGAACTATGGAGAGACTATCTATCTGAACAATAACTATACCATTGGATATGTTCCTTCTGGAGGATATGCGTTTATTAACGTGTCTGGACTATTTAATTATACAGCGGGATTTCCAGACAATTCTTTTCTTTTTATTAAAGCGAGAACTCCGCCAAGCGAAATCCCATATATTCCTCAGGCACTAAATTATATAGAGCTACAACGATTGGGCAATCTTTTTTATGAACAAACGTTCGAGTTAAGCGTAAATGGGATGGAGCGCAAATATGAAATACCACATCCTGACGGAAAATTCGAGAGCCTACTTGGAACCACATCTAGTTTCGTTTCGTTTAGCAGATCTGGAAAGCTATATCCGATGCCGATACAAGACGAATTTACAGGATATCGAACTTTAGACGCATTTGGTAATGAGTCCTATTCGGTGGACGTAGAAGAGTATTGGAGGCGCAAAACGGCCACTGGATTAGGAGCTACGATATACGCCTCTGGATGGAGGGAAGGATGCCGAATATCTTTCCATTTTGAAGAACTAGAGGTCGAATATGACGATTTCCCATATCAAGAGCACACATTAGTGATACCATCGGGAAATTGTATCATAAGCGGAGAAATGGGCTATCTATCTCAAGCGGACGCATCTATCTTTACGGAAGGGTTTACCTTAATGGATCAAACCGAGGGGGACGACATAAGAGACAATCTTTATGGCCCTAACTTTTCATCAGACGTAATCAAAAGATCCGCTAAATATACGCCCGTCGCAAAAAGCCATATAAACCCATTATTAACCGCCCCATCCGTTATGAAACAAAGAATGAATGTGTCTTTTGTGCTAGAAGACCAGCAGTATTCTGGAATTAATAGAAGCGCACCATATAATTATAACAAATTTCTTTGGCCAGCCTTAAGTGATTTGAAGACTTTAAATCCAGAAGAAACTATAGAAGCCCTGCCACCAGATGATGGCAATACGTTTCTTAATAGCACAATGATAATTAGCGCGGCTCAGGGACAGCCACTACCTAACGGGCACAATAACCCAAACTGGAATAAGCTGTATGTCGCGACCCAACAGCTACAGACATACGATTCTTTGTCTACGGACTCTAGCATAAATCACGCATTTTCGACAGAGAATTTCGGATTTCAAGTAATACTGTCCCAAGTAGACGTAGAGAGGCACCTTGTCACGCAGGGCACAACGATAACCGATATAATTCAGAAGTTAGCTAACTAAATCAACTTATCATCGTCATCTGGAAGCTCGGCTAATCGGTTGTATATCGTATTCAATTGGACGGATATCGAGTCGGCAAAAATAGTGTCTCCGTCTTTTTTGACCCCAGAGACTATGACTATTTGATCTTCGACGGGTAATTTACCACCGTTTAAAAGTTCGCACTCCGCTAATGACCTATTGAATATCATAACCTTGCATGACGCAAATTCGTCTGTGACAAATAATTTCAAATAAGAGCTTTTCTTGGCTTTGGATATGCCCTTGGTGGGCTTGTCCGAAATTCGGCCAACGAAACTGATCTTGTCATCTGGGAAGCTTTCCAAGACCTCGTTGACAGGTATAAGATCGGGATCTTTGGGCAGATACATGCCCCTGAGCGTCTTGCTGAAATTATAACCAAGCAAATTGGTCTCATACCACCAATTCGCATAATCTTGAGACTTTATGTTCTGATTATAGATAGCTACGTACTTAGCCGTTACCTTCTTTATGGTCGCCATCCTAGAAGCTTTAATTAATGGCTTTCCCTTTTCGTCTTTAATGGTTTCGGATAACGCGCAAACCAAACGAGACAACTTGAATTCAAAAGCTGGGCCATGAATCAGGCAGAGAGCCTTCTCTTTATCAGTAAGCTTATTCCATAATAGCGCCTCGTAAGTCATTAAGACTCTATTTTTCCCTAGCGTCTCCAAACAGCCAGCTTGGACAATTGCCGCGACTATACCGATGTTTAAGCCAGCTTGTTTGGCAGACTGAAATAGTTCAAATTTATTAGAGAATTCGCGTTGAAAGTTATTAAACTTTTCGATGGTCTTTCCAGCTACGCCTTTGATTGCGGATAACCCGAATCGAATATTGTTGCCCTCAATGCTAAAATCCATATTAGATTTTATCAAAGATGGCGCGAGCAATTGAAGATCGAAATTGTGCATCTCTCGATGTATTTTAGATATTTCGGATATCGGGTCTGGTTCATTTTGGGTCATCTTCAACAGAGACAAATAAAACGCTTTTGGGTGTTTAAACTTGAGATAGATGGTCGCAGCGGCCAGACACGCGTAGGCTACACTATGGCTTTTGTTAAATTGATAAGAGGCTGAATCTATGGCTATTTGCCAGAAAAGCTCTCCGATTTCAGGATCTAAATTATTTTCCTTGCATTTGTCTGTAATTTTATCGCGCCAAAGCAACATCTCCTCTTTTTTCTTTTTTCCGATGATGCGTCTTAAAATTTCGCTTTCGTCAAGGCTAAAACCTATTTTATTAGCCATTTTAAGAAGGCTTTCTTGATACAGGCATAACCCACCCGTCTCCTCAAGAATATCATCGAAGAATGGATGGATCGAATCTTTGGTGCCTGTATTTGTGTAACTGGCAAATTTATCGATGAACTGAAGCGCCCCAGGTCTAGCGATTGCCATAACCGCGCTCAGTTCACTAAGATTCTTAGGCTTAATCTTCTTAGCCGCCATAAAGCTGACGTCTGCTTCAATTTGAAATAGGCCATGAGCCCTTTTCAAATCTTGCAGGGGCTGATATAGCGTAGGATCATCAAAATCAATATCTTGAATTTTTATGCCAATTTGTTTACACGCCTCGTCTACAACGCTTACTCCACGAAGCCCCAGAATGTCTAACTTGACGGTAAAACCAGAAATAGTGTTCATTTCATAAGACGAAACCTCGTCCTTCTTAGATGTAAGTTCTGTTGGGCAACAATCTTCGAGCTTGTCAAAAGACACTAACATTCCAGACGGATGAACAGATTTATTCTTATTTAAATCTAGCAATTTTATTGCGGTGTCGTAGATGCGTGGATTTTCATCGCACCATTTCTTAAACTCTTCTACGGGCTCTATTTTCCACTTTTTCTTTACTTCGTCCCAAACTCCGTCATGTGTTTCAACAAGTCCTTGGACGATGCCATACTGTTTAGGAATAAGACCGCTGACATACGTCATTTCTTCTTCGGTTTTCTCTCCAATAATTTTGCCACACTCTTTAATAAGCAGTTTGCCCGATAACGTATTAAATGTAAGAATTTTGGACGTTTTGCCCGCGAACCTCTCGTCAATAAATTTAGTGACTTCCCCACGTCGATAGTAGTCGATATCCAAATCAACGTCCGCCAATAGGGAACCGTCAAAATATAGATGCCCATTTATTGTCTGAGATTTAGCCCTAGCCTTTGAGATAAAACGCTCGAAATAGAGCCCGTGCTTGATAGGATCAACCTGCGTAACGTTAATTAGATATAAGACCAAACTTCCCGCGCCAGATCCTCTACCCATGCCTCGGGGTATTTTATTTTCATCACAAAAATTAGTGACCAGCCAGACTAGAAGAAAATAGTCTGTATAGTTAAGTTCGTTTATAATACCTAATTCATATTTTAGTCGCTTGCCATATTCTTCATATAATGGGATGCCCTCAGTGATTTTAAGAGTCTTTAAGCCCCGAGCGCACAGTTCGCGCAGAAAATCAAAATTAGAAGCTCCGTCTTTTAGATTGAGTTCTTTTTTATACTTTTCTTCGATATCGAATTCTGGTAGGCGAACCCCTAAAAGGGGGACCTTGACATCTTGAAATTCTGATAAAAATGTATCGACCGTCATTCTTTTTTAGCCTCTTCTGTTAAAAAATATTCGGATTCAATTTCTTTCCATTTCCCTTCAACTTGTATCTCGTATTTGACGTTCTTGGGGTTTTCTAATTCACGGGCGATTTGTTCTTCCATACTTTCTTCTTCTCGAATTTCAAAAAGCTTTTTACTAAGCCAAAATTTAAGTTTGGGCGTCTTGCATAAATTTTCAAACGCTTTTCTTTTATTTTGCTCTTGAGAGCGGGTTTCGCTGCATCGACCTTGAGCGCCAGATTCTCGATGCGTTATAAGGACACCGCTTGCAACTTTGTTACGCGCCTGACCACCAGCCCCAGATCCACAGAAATAAGAGATATCCAAGTCTTTCTTAGAAAGAATCGTTATCCGCTCTCGGGTATCTTCTTTCATAATTCTTTGATTTTATCTATATATCTTTGTTCACAATAATCTTCTGATAAATCAAGATTTTTCAATGGTTGAGATAGAATTTTTAACATCTCTTGTTTGCAGCCGTTCCATCCATGTTCTGCCGCCCTTAACTTTTCGGGCGTATGTTCAGAAGCTAGAGTTTGATTATACCACTCCTTAAAATTCATAGCATGACTAATTCATTGAATTTACTCATATTTCCACCTTATACTTTAAAACATTCCAAACCTTCAAATTAAGTTCGATATCCGATACGGCATTGTGCAAAGAATCGTAGTCGTGCGCTATCCCAAACTCTTTGCCCATTGCAGTAAGATTTGTCTTACATCCTCTGACGATGGTATTACCCATACGATATTGATATTCCGTCAGGTCATCTTTTTTTGGATCGTATTTGATGTCTAATTTATAGCCCCTAGATAGGGCGTCGGTATCAATGATCTTAGGCACCATCCACTTCCACTCGCGTTTAGCCATTTCAGCCCATCCCCTTAACAGGTAGAGATCAAATCCCAATACGTTATGTCCTAGAATATAGTCAGAACGACATAATATTGGCCAGAACTTATCCAAGGCATCTTGGTGATAAATGGCTGTTTTATTGTGCGTTATTGGATCGTATTTGGTGTGCCTTTTGGCCCCCTCACCAATCTTTAAATGGGGGTCTTCGGGCCAGTTTACATTAATGTCCAAGCTATTGATGATCTCTTCCCCTTTGACTTCCAACACGCCTACCTGTCGGGGACGGTTTTGTTGAAAATTAAGGGCTAGATTGAACGTCTCTAAATCAATGAGACAATAAGTCGCGTCCTTGCGGAAACGTAAGAGTTGTTCATCCATTTAGCTTAATAATGTTTTCGGGTTCGGGCATATCTTGCAGAACCACTTCCTCATTGCACTTTATGCAATACATGATGGGAAATTGCAAAAATTGATCGTTCTTTGCGCCACTAATCTGTCGTGGTAAACGCTTCATAGTTCGCCCCTGAGTGAAAATATCATTTCCACATTTACATGTGATATTGGCTGTATTCGCAATGATTTGTGCTAATACCTTTTTCTGCTCTTCGGTCATTTCTGTTGGTTTTGTTTCCATATTTTTTTTGCTTGATTTAGTTCGGACAATTGTTTGTGTGTTGATATATACCAATGATTATTATTTAGATAAACAAGAGAATTTACTAATAAATCTGAGACAAAGGCTATTCTTATTTGTTCTTTGGCCTTCTTCTTATCCTTGAATTTCCATCCTTTGAGGACTAAAAATTGTACGGCTCGGGTAGCGGGACAGACTTTTGTATCTCTTCGAACAGTCCTTCTCGTTCTTTGTATATCTCTTCCCATGATTTATTGTATTGAATAAAAGTTTGTTTTGCTAACTCGCCGTTGTCTGATCCTTTGTCAGCATAGAACGTTAAAGATTCGCGCATGTCTTCTACTATGCTTTCCAGTATGAGTATTCTATCGAGTAGCTGATAGATTGTCAACTTTTTTCCACCAATAAAATCTTTATGATTTTTCATGGGCTCAGACTTTTCGTATATATCGTCCTTAAAAAAATTCTTTTGGACATATTCTTTATAGACTTGGGTATCTTTCATATTTCATTTAATTTTTTCCAACGCTCAAAACTAAAAGTGTCCGAACAAAAGCCGTCTAGTTCTGGCTTTTCTAATGTAGACAGGTTGTTTATACATCTGAATGTCATATAGCTAATGAAATCGTCCTTTTGGGCGTAAAACACGGATTGAGCTGATACGACTTCGTAGCCATTGGCGAGAACATATGTCTCGACCCGCTTCTTAATCAAATAATCTATAGGCAGGTCGTTTTCTTCTACCAAAAAAACGGGCTTGGTGAAGCTGAAGTCTGGGACGTGAATATATGATTCTAAAGTATTTAAATGTAGAAACGAATCATAAAATGGCACGGCAAGTCTTAAATTGTTCTCGTTCCAAAGGGATTTTAAAATCTTGAAATCAATGCACTTTTCATAGTAAAACCCGTCCTTACTGGCCCAAGAGCTTATTTTAATTAAATCTTTGTATCCGTCGTTATTTTTAATGAAGATGACATATTTAGATCGTTTTTTAAGATTTTCTTCTTTCTTGTCTAAAGCGTCTTCGGTGATCCAGAGGCGTAACCCATAAACCAGCTTTAACTTATGATCCATGCAATTCTTGTTTACCTCAAGAAATCCGCCGATGCTATCTTCCACAAGACAGACCGTCTTCAACTTGTTTTCTATAGCCAGATCGAGAACAGACACTGGATAGACAGAAACGTTTCCTTTGGGCTTGTCTAGCGTAAGAACGCTTCTACCAATGGAATAATGAGATTTAAAAAGAGGAAGAATATTCATATAATTTGATCTGTAAGATCTCCGCGTTTATCTGTTTTCCACGCTCTCATTTTCGGACGCTTTCCAAAATCTATCTGGAAATGTATATGGTTTTTCCGATCTATAATAACAACCGCACCCCTTTTACAAGAAGTCGCCCATCCCTCTGTCTCTTTCAATTTGGTATTATGGCAATAAAATGTTTTCATATTAGAAATCCGCAAAAAAGTCTTTTGAAACATATTTCGGAACGACCGTCGCCTTCATGTCCGAAAGTACGTCAACCTTATTATAGTGTGGGCACCCTCCGAATGCAAGCCTTTCAATAGTTTCTCCATCTTTTAGAATGATTTTGTCTATCTTATCCTCAAAACAGGTAGAGATAACCTTTCCGTCTTTCTTGATAGCTCCATACGTGAACCCAAACTTCATAGGGCAGTGCCACATCCGAGTTCCGTCTTTCTTTAATTGGTTTGGAGATTTGGCGAACCCACAAAGCAATTTCCCTTTGAACTCTCCTGTAGATGGGATTTCTTTATAAGCGGCCATGTCTTTAATCGCGTCCTTCGCTGAAAAGACATCGATCTTCTCTTGCACTAAGGCTAAATAGGTTTCGAACCCTTTCAAAACGTCTTCCGTGAATTCTATTTCCATGATAGGGTCGTCTGGATATTGCAAGAATATAAATCTTACTTTTGGCTTACTATCTGGCCAAAGCTTCTTAGCGGCCAAGCTATAAATCATTGCCTGCAAATTGCTTTCCCTATCCTGTCCAACAAATTGACGTTTGGAGCTTTTATAGTCGTCAATAATGGTATAGCCTCCTTTTATTGATACTTTATCGAAAAAGCCTTTGATTCTATAGAATGGCTCTTCGTTAGTTATCTCGAACATGTGTTCGTGAGAAATTATCTTTCCGCCTTTAACCCAGTAATCGGTATTCAGGCCGACCATGATCATTTGGTCTATATGGTCTGCGTCTATAGGTTCTAGGGTTTGAGTCTTGTTTATGTAGTTAAGAACGAGCCTCTGGGCGGGGACGTGGGCGAATACCGAACCCCTTTTCATAATTTTTTTGTAAGCTTTTTTATGCTTTGGGCGGCTTAGCATTTCTAGTATGTCGTGACAAATAGAACCTTTTTCTTGTCCAGAATTTGCCTTTTGAGGAAGACCCAGCACGTAACAAGCATAATATAGATAGCTGCACCCTTCAAGAGTCTTTAGCTTGCTTGAACGGATAACCCTGTCTCTAAAATCTGCGTCGGTATATGTTTGGGCCATTATGCTTATTTCTTCCAAGTAAATTCAATAGTGACAGTCTCATTGACCATTTTATTATTAGGGTGATGACGACTGTGTCCTATGACGCAAAAGCTTTTCCCCTTGAGCCTATCCAGAGAATATTTCCATCCTCTTCGTCCAGCCAATTTTACTATATCCCG
>Ga0315284_10011736_pt1 | contig 12479 bp, 9 predicted proteins | sample YL17G09_16_MG_FD_203696 | JGI IMG/M metagenome (GOLD analysis project Ga0315284, IMG submission 203696) | Sediment microbial communities from Yellowstone Lake, YNP, Wyoming, USA - YL17G09_16 | ecosystem: Environmental > Aquatic > Freshwater > Lake > Sediment | place: USA: Wyoming | collected... | reverse complement strand
AAGGCGGTTCCAAACCCTGTCGAAGCGGGCTAGCACTTCGCTTTCCTGCATTTGCTGGAAGCGCAGGTAATCTTCGTAGGAAATCAATACCGCTTCCGGGCGCGAGCCGCGCGTCAGCACTAGAGGGGTGCGCTTGCTGACCACGTCCTCGAAAAACGCGCGGAATTTGCGCTGAAGTTCGGTCACACCGATAATCTGTTGCATTTTGGCTCCTTTCTATGTATTCTGATATGTATTGTAGCACATATCGAGCCAGAAAAAACATCGAACCTTAAATTTAACCCAGTATTTGCAACAACTCATCCACCGCTGTATTCAACCGTTCCGAACTCTGCTCCCATGCCCGGGGCCTGACCCATCTCAAAGAATGGCGAGGGACGAAACCCACGCGGATCGCGGATTTCATCAATCCCTGCAGCCTGGTACTTTTCCAGTATTGCCAGGATTATCTCGCGCGCCGGCGTCATGCCGGCGGTACACTTGCACCTGCGTTGCAAGTGCAGGTGTGGCGCACGGGCGGCATGTCCCCATCGGGGATGATAAAGCCGCCCGGCTGGGGCATAACCGGGCGGAAGTGGTATCAAGCTAAATACCGAAATAGTAATTTGATGATGGGGGCTATTTAAGCCTGACCATCTCCCAACCCCCTTGACGCTGAATGATGAATTGGTTATTACGCCTTAGGTCATCCAATTTGACGGTAAAGCGGAATGGGAATAATTCCGGTAGATTTAACAAATCTGTAAAGGGGAGCTCATCGGCTGGGTGGGAGAATAGGGCACAGGCAAGTAGCCAGGCTTGCACCCCGGATTGATCAATGCCGAGGGGCGGCACTGCTAGCCGATTTTCAATCTTATTTTGTTGAATTAATATATTCCAATCTACCAGAGATGCCATGACACGTTCTGCTGACCGGTTGAGATCACCGAAATGGCCCATCTCGCCGGCCAGACGTTCCTTAACCATTTGACGGGTGAAAGTCTCGCGCACGCGGACGATTTGACCAATTATCGATGTGCATTGTCGGAAAAAGGGATAGTAAACCAGTATCAGTCCGTAATGCAACCAGATGCGTTGAGGCTCCGAGACTTCTGGTAATAAACAAAGGGCTGTTGCGTGCAGAGATGGTGAAACCTCGTTGGATTTCGCCCAAATATTCACTAATATATCTACGGCCTTCCGTCGCGTCTCGATGCCATCCACATCTTCCACTACTACTTCTTCAAGGCCTTGACGTAAAGTGGCGAGATCGTCAGATTGAGAACGCAGATTGGCAGCCGCATTCAGCCATTTGAGCGTGATCGTGCGATTAAATCCTATACCTTTATCCATGGGTTATCTCGATAAATGGGACAATGACTTCGTCAAGTGATATGCCACCATGCGTCAAAATCGGTTGGTTCTTGGGAACAAAAGCGCCGCGTTCGCCGGGGAATATAGCATAAAGGTCGTTCGGTAACAGACCATCGTTTTCCCATAAAAGGCTGGGTTCGAAGGTATCTTGAGTTTGACGGGCAATATTCCGGTCCGAATAAATCCGAACCCGACGGCCACGGGTCTGCGCCAGGATGCCTTCATTGGGCTGCCCGACGCCAATGGCTTTGGTATGGCCGTGGTCGCTGGTGATGAAGACGTGGAAACCACGTTCAAGCAAATCGGAGATAACCGATTCCAGGCGAAGGGGATCTTTCTTTTCATCCAGCCAAACTTTTATAGTGGCTATCAAATCGGCATTCCCAAGCACGCTCCCGTGAACAATTTCGTCTATAGTCCGTTCAACCAGGCAGAGCATGCGCAGACGAGGGTTTGTCAGTTCGACCGGCACAGGGTCACTGCGAAAATCGGCAGAAAGATAAGCACAGGCTTCGGCTGGCAGTCCAGAACGCGTCCAAAATGTTACCCACTGGCGGGGTTCTTCGCTATTGGTCTGTATGGAGGCAGCAAAATCCGCGGGACGCAACCCGCTGATCAGCGCCTGGCGGGAAATGGATGTGATGGTTGGAACCTGAGCCAGCAGTAGACTTTCGACCAGATGCCAATTGGGATGACGCCTCTGCCAGGCATTTCGGATCAGCAGCCAATCCATCAGAGCCAGACCGTCGAGAACAATCAGGGCAATCTTTTCCTGGCCTTGCTCGCGACGGTAATTGAGGTAATGGGGCACATGATGGACATGGTGTGGTAATGGGAGACGCTGCGCGCCCAATGGGGTATAGCGTTGTTGAAGCCAGGTTGTGAAAGCCGTATCGAGTCGGGTTTGCAGATTTGAAAAAGAGGAGGCAGGTTGGGGGTCGAGCGTTTCGGCGCGCAGCAGGATGAGTTCAGCCCAGAGACGGGCAAGCGGCTGCCAGTCTTCCCATCGGGCGGCATTTGTTAGACCGTCTAAACGTTCCAATAACCCGGCGGATAATTCCGCCATCCGTCGAGGACGACGATCAGTCTGGGAGACCAGCAGGGCAGGCATTGCCCAGGAGGGGGCGGTCGAGAGTTCATCAATCTCCAAGGGGGCCAGGCTGCCGCTGCGCACCAGGCGAGGAAGCGTATCTTGCAGCGCGGTGTCCTGCTCGAAAGAGAGCAGCATGATGCCAGCCGGCTTTACCGTGTAATGGCTGGTTACGCCCCAATCGCCCATGGATTTATTTACATATTGTGACCATTGGGTTTGTATGAATTCACCATAAGCAGCGCGATCTTCGAGTATGTCTCGCAAGGGCCAACCGGTGTAAACAGGAAGTTTTCCAAGCTGAGCCAGCAGACTTGCGAGTAAAGCAGGAGGGAGGGGAGCTAATCCGTTATGATACTCATCCAGCCAGGCAACTAGTGTACTGGGCCGGTCCAGATGATCCAGGGACAGGTTGAACACATGCCTAAGGATATATTCCGCGCTGAGCTGTTGGCCCAGGCGTGTCTGTGGATGTGGAGTATCATTCAGACAGGCACGCTGGTATGGCGTGAGCGCCTGCACTAGCGGATAGGCTAGGTTGGGGAAGTAGTCGTGCAGGGAGAGTTGAAGACGATGCCCGGTCTGCCACAAGTCATAAGGCAGCGTTTCTAGCGCCGCAGGGGTGATAACGATGACCGGTTTTTCAACTTGCCAGGGTTTCAGGCTTTCAATACGATTTCGCAAAAGGATCGGGTCGCTCTCGGTCAGCAGAGTAAAGCCGCGCTCGTTCAATGCTGCCAGCAATGTTTCATCGGCCAGCAGACCATCGGGATCGCTGACCAGGGTGAGCGGGTGAGTGTGGGGAGAAAATAAACTTAAAATCTCGGCCATCATTGGCATTTTACCAATTGGGCGGTTTATAGAGGTTGCCAGATTAAACAAGCAGAGGCGGCGAATAGCCGCCTCGCACCTTGCGCCCGAAGGAGCAGGGGGGATGTGCTTATTTTATAGCTTAAATCAGTTGAAATGTCAAATATTGGCTGACTTTTTTCCATGACTTTCCTCTTTCCCTGTTTCAACCAAGCTTATCTCTTCCTCAGTAGCGCGTTATCGTAATACATCAGCAGATCAGGATCCTCGTGCAACACCGACTCGGGCAGACGCTCTGCGACTTTTATGATAGTTGCGTAGTCGCGTTTTTTCCAGCATTCGCCAAAGCCAGTTTGCATGGCTTCGGAGCGGAATTGGCGCAGGCGACCAGTGCCTTCCAGGTAAGTGCCGAACTCGCGTAACAGGGATTTCGAGCGGACCTTTTCCAGGTCGCTGGTCTTGGAGGGGTCAGGGGTGTACCAGCGGCCATCTTCATCCTGCAGGAAGTTCTGGTCGAGCAGCACGTCCAGTTCGGGTAGGAGTTCGTAGTTGGCCTGGTGAAGCTCGCGCTGGAAATCGGGTGTGATGTCCTGGCGGGTTTTGGGTTCACCGCTCAGCGAGGGGTCAAGACTCTGGCGCAGCCACTGGATGGCGCTCTTCTCGTCCTTGACGAACAGGGCTAGTTGGGCCACGCGCCCCAGGCGCAGACGGGCGGAATCATACTGAGGGACCTGCTCGGGTAGGAAGAACATACTATCCCGCTCGACGAAGCGTTGGCGCAGGCCGGCATAGAACTCGCCCGCCGAGAGCGGCACGCTGGCTCCGCGCTGGATGTGAAAGGCTACCATGCGGTCGAAGAGCAGGAAATCCTTGCGCTCGGCTACAGTTTCTAGTTCACCATTCTTTTCGACGACAACCGGTAACTGACCTAAATGATATCGGATAAACGCCCAAACTCCTTCAATTCCACCCGCTTGAAGTCGGAAACGATCTTCTAGATTATCATTAGGTTTGTATGCAGAGATAATTAGATCTTGTTTCACAGCAACTGTACTCGTGACTTGCTTGAAAGTGCCTTGCTGTTTATCTAATGTGCGAACATCAGCTACCATAAAACCCGCTCGCAAAAGACTTTCTTGGATGGAATTCCAAACAGCATTTGCCGAATTATGGAATTCAACTGTCATCCATTGGCCAGGCTTGAGTATGCGGTAGAACTCACGGAAGCATTTTTCCATTAATAATTGGTATTCAGTCATAGCTTTTCGTTGAGTTGTATTAACTATCGCTTCTGGAAGAGTATTAGTAAAAACTCTTAACCACGCTTCCCAAAAGAAATTTAGCTCTGAATACATCAGATTGCCACCAAATGGGGGATCAACGAAAATATAATCTACAGCTGAATCCTGGATGTGTATTTGAGTAGAAGATGCGGTATTTAGAGATACTCCATTGCTAGGCAAATTGATAGTTGAGAAAGCTTTAACAAGCCGAGAAAGTTTTCCCCCAAATGCATATTCCAGTGAAACTTCTGATGTTATTGACGCAACATATAGTGTACCGCTCAAGACTCGGTTGACTTGGGAGTAATGTGTTGCACCATAGCGATTTAGCCTCGTAAAACCTAATGCAAGTGACTCCCATAAGAATTGCATTGCTGTCCGGACACGATAATTTTCATAACGTGCTATTTTCTCCCATAATGTTGCCATGAGAATTAGACTACGATGTGTGTAAAAATGATGAACATGAGTTAACCCTGCATGGATACCTGCACGCCAAGTATCCCCCCATTCTTTTCCTTTAAACATCATTGGTTCGTGTGGATATGGGAAAGGCATTTCGCTTTCGTTGATTTTCTCTAAGAGCGCCAGATCTGAAGAATCTGGCTGTTTTTCAAAACGTTTATTCCCAATAGAATAGTTAATTACTACCGGTACCTGTTTAGTCCTGCGTTGGGTCTCGCCTAGTGCGCGGTCAAAAACCGTTTCAAATGCATGTTCGACTCGTAAAGCAGCACTGTCCTTACTTGGGTTTTTACTAAGCGAAGCAGCGCAGTGCGGGCATTCCCACTCATCTAGCATCCCTTCACCGCTGTGGCTTACTGCCACATCCCAAAATACTACTTCTCCATTACAGCTCGGACAAACAAAAATATCTGACAAAATGGTATAGTTTATCTTACCTTTGGTCTTTCCGTCGGTGTGCATGGTTTCGTACATCCAACTGCACTCTTTTTCTAAATCATTCAAGATACGACGGGCTTCCTTCTCGAAGGCGGGCACGTCCACGGGGGTGTTGTAGTTGTAGGCGATGAAGGTTGCAGCCGGCGAGAGGTCCACCAGCACGGCTTTCCTTGCGCCGATCTGCGAAACAACTTCTCCTGTTTCATCCCGCACCTGTCCGGTCTCATCCACGCGATACCCGAGGCTTTCGACCGTTTTCTTGTCCCCGCTCAATTGGGCAGCCACGCCGGTCATGCCGGTTCCGCAAAAGCCGTCCAGCACGATGTCACCCGGCTGGGTGTAGTGCAAAATATAACGCATGATGGCTTTATGTGGCACTTTGGTGTGGTACGAGTGGGCGTTGTAGATGGGGTCGTTCTTGCCTTCCGAGACATCCGCGGCGAAAGGCTCACGATGATATTTTCGTTCTACATCCAATCGCTCAGCCTGAAGTTCCTCGCGCTCTTTTTGCCATTTTTCGATGATCTCCGCCAAAAATGGGTTGGGGCAGGCGGTGTAATAGGGCGGGTCGGAGAGCGCCAGGATCGCTTCATCTTCGCCGATGGGGAAGCCTTCGATCTGACGGGAGGCCGGGTCTTCAAGGAAGGTGACCAGGCGGGCGCGATAGGTTTCCTTTTCGGCTTGCTGCTCGGGGGTGAGAATGTATTCGCCGTGTTCTTCGCGGATCAGGTCAGGTTGGGAGGCAGAGGTCATCAAGAACTCCTAGGGCTTTCACAAAGTTGGTTGACAAATCAATAAATGATTGTGTCATTGCGAGGGCTGGATGCTCTTTCCAGCCCGAAGCAATCTCCTTCACGGCCAGGGGATTGCTTCGTCGGGCACAGAACGCCCTTCTCGCACACTGCCCCGGTCCTCTTACGGGAATGACATTTCCTTTCTTGTGAAAGCCGTGCAAGAACTCCAGAAAGGGCTTGCAATTTCTAGCCGGAAGCAGTAGAATACTTACAGAGCGGTATCGTAAAGCCTGGTGACTTTGGCTGTTCGTAGAACAGCCTAGCCTTTCCTGAAATGGAACGGGACAGACTGAAATCGAAGCCCAGGGTGAGCCGCTCAGGACTTCCCCCGCAAGGGGGATTTTCTTTTTCCAGACCAATCTTTTTTGGCAATTAACTCTTCCGCGATGACCTTCGAAGCAATTACGTCATGGAAACGGGAATTTCCGCGTTCATATTTTTGAAAAAACGCCCACGCCACCGCGTCCACGGCCTGCAATTCCTTGCGGGTGTGGGAACTTTGCTGGCGAATCAGCGCCAGTTGAGGGGAAATATCCACAAGATTTTCGCGGATGTGTTTCTCCAGTTCGTACCGCAAGAACTCATTGGTATAGCGTTTATCAAGGCAGATCTCGATCCTGGGAAAACGCTCCACCAGGATATGAATGGCACGCGTGACCGCCTGCCTGTAAATTTCTTCGGGGTCTTTGGGCTGGCGTACAATGACTTGCTGGTCAACGATCACCGCGACGATGCTGACCTCCCGGCCGGCAATTGCATCAAGCATGCGCAGGTTTGTTTTTTCGGAGGCGTGGGTGGCCTTTATCTCGCCTCTGGTCAAACTGCGCCCATATTTTTTCAACGCCCGGCGCACAGGTAATTCCAAATCGCGAGGGGTCGCGGTAGTCAACACTGCAATAACCAGGAAGTGCGTGCCATTGGAAGCACCCACCGTCCCCGACTCATCCATGAAGGCGTAACGCATCAAATCTGTCATGGACTACTGGTCCAATGTCAACCGGGTGGTGCCGGCATCGTGCCCGCGCATCTGCTTTTTGACGAATTCTATAAAGCGGCGCTGGAGTTCTTCCGGTGTACAGGGCAGGCCGCCGGTCTTGAGCGCTTCCAACAGGGCGTCCACCGGCAGGGTCACGGCTTGAATGCCGCGCAGTGCCTGTGTGGCGGCCTGGACAAATCCCTTGGGAACATCCGTCGCATCGTCTTTCTGGGAGAGGAAGGCCTCCACCGGCTTGCGTTCCGCCGTGGTCATGGCTTCCAGGCTGGCCTGGGCAGCTTTGCTGGAGAGAGCATCGCGCAGCGCCTGGCGCCAGCGGGTCAGCAGATCGTCTAATGTGGTGTCCAGGCGTTCGAGCACCTGGCTGGCTTGTTGAATGTCGGCGCTGTTGGCCGGCCGGAAACCGCAGCGGCAGGTCGGTGATTCGGCCAGGATGCCTTCGTGGAAATCCCGGCAGGTTTGTAATCCGGAGATCGTCTGTTGCCAGATGGTCAGTTCGGTCCCGCCAGAGGCCCGCAGCAGGTCCACCCCGCTGAGTTCCTTGAGCGCAGCCAGGCGCGGGTCATCATACAAATTCTTGCGGCGCTCGTCTCCCTGTATGTCCAGTACACGGCGATGATGATGTTCGGCATACCCCATGATGTATTCCTGCTTGAGCGCCTCCAACTCACGACGCAAATCGGCAGCGCTGCGGGCGTTTTCCCCGCGCCCAAAACGGCGGACTTCATCCAACAAGTCAACGCGCATCGCCTCGGCGCGCTGGTACCAGGGTTCTTCGCGCTGGAAAATGGCCATGGCTTCGGCCAGATAGGAAGCCATCGGCTGCAATTGGCCGACCAGCTCCAGCAGCTGGCGGGCCTTCTCCACACGCTGTCGGTCTGCGAGCGCATCCTGGATTTCGGTGGGGGTCAGGCGCAAATTGCGCAGCTTACCCACCGTATTGACCTTGGCCAGGTCTTCCAGGAACTGCTTGTAGCCGCGCAGCCCGGGCAGCAGGTTATTGATCGAGAGCACCACGCCGGGCATGTCACTGGCAACGACCGTGCCGGCCTCGACTACCATCGTTGACCGGTCGGTAAATACCGGCTGGTTCCATAGTTGAAACCCGTTTTGCAGACGATGTTGGAAATTAACCAATCCTTCCAATTCCGCCGCGAGGCGCGGTTGCAAATGATCACGCACAGCCTGCTCGCGCGTATTCTGGTCGCGGATTACGCCGGGCTGCAAGCCCAGGCCTTCGAAGATCATCATCCATAAACTGACCGGCAGGTCACGCGGGCGTTTGAAGAAGCGGAAGTTGGTCAGATCGCTCAAAGCGCGTGTAGCCGCTTTCTCTATGGAAGCCGCGTCCAGTTCCTCGCGTCCATCCACGTTGAAAACAACATCCCCATTAAAAACCAATGCCAGTAGTACAACCACCACCCATTCCGGTTCCAGGTGGAAGAAAATATCCTTTTCGATCGGCACCAGCCCGCCGGCGATTGTCTCGATGAGCTCTCCGCGATTGACCACCTGGTTCTCTGCCTTGGCGTTCAGGAGTTCCAAATACTTGTTGGCATACCGGGAAGCGTACGGGCGGATCTCCCCCTGACCATCCAGCAGTTCCAGACCTTCAAGGATGCCCATGCCCAAGTTGGTGCGTCCACGCCCGGCCAGGATGCGGACTGCGTCCATGGCGCTGTTCTCACGCGCCTTGTCGCTGACAGGTTGACTCAAGCGGCTGAAAGTTGGGTACTCCGGGTAACGCTCGGTGAAATCCGGTGTGAGCAGGTGGGCAGAAATGACACGCAGCAAATCCTCGATGTTCTGGCTGGCGATGCTGCGCATGTCGGCCAACACTTTCCCGATCGTCTCGGTCACGCCCTGATAGGTCACACGCAAATGCTCGTTCAGGTGCTCATTCAGCCAGCTTATCAGCGTCCGTAAGGATTCATTGGCCTTATCGGCATATTCCTGGCGGTGCTCCGTAGCTTCATTGGCCATGGCGCGCGCTCCTGCGTACATGCGCACCTTGTGCTCGAAATCTTCATCAAGACCGGTCAGTTCGAAAATCACTTCATCGGACCGCTTCTCGTCGTGATATTTACGACCATTAAACGGCGGAATAACATAGACATAGAAATCCCGCGGCGGCTGGGCGGTGCTCCGCTCGTCCGGCGCGCCGAAGAACAGGTAACCGGGCCGGGTTACTTTGTGCTCTACCCAGGGCAGTTCATAGAACCAAATCGGGTAACTGGATACATAGGTGGTATCGCTCAAGTTCATGGTCTGCCGCAAGGCGTCGAAGAAAAAGCGATTTAGATCATCTTGAGACATGAACTCGCCGCGTTCGCCGATCTTGGCGTCGAAGTCAACTACCTTCTTTAGGTCGAGATAATACTGGCCGTTCTCCTCACCATAGGAAAGGAATTGCCCCTGGACTGTCTTCATGATCTCACGTAAAGCGACTTGTACCTGGTCGAGCAGGAACTCGGCTGTCTTCTCTGGAATTTGAGTGTACAGGCACAATCCATCTCGCAACTCTTCAGCCGTCACACCCAGGCGGGCATGGATGTCGGTCGTCGTCAATCGCTGTACGCTGAGAGCATGAATGATGCGGGTTGCCATCGCCAGCAGGATCGGGCGGGTGTAGGCGTTCCGGATCCGCCCTTCCAGAACGTTGCTTTTCTCAACTACCTTTGCCACATCCTCAAGGCTGCGCAGGCTCGGATTTTCGGTGATTCTTTGCCAATAATCATCATAAGAGATCAGCCCCGGTTGGTCAGTCGGCACATCTTGGTCAAGAAGGCCGCGCATCGCCTGGCTGAAAGTCTTGAGCACTTCGCGCTTTTCGGCGATATAAACACGCTCGAAAGTCTCGATGTAAGTTGGATGTATGGGAAATAATTCAACGAACTCATCCAACCGCTCAGCCATTTGTTTATAAAGGGGTGTGAAAGGTCTCAGGTGTTTGATGATCTGTGCACGCTGTGCATCGGTTTTATTCAATAAGCGACGGGAAACAACGAAGGCGATATCCTCGCGGGTGATGCGTACCTGCTCGAAGCGGTCGCGCACGCGGCGTAATTGTTCGGCGACAAAGGCGAAACGTGGGTTGTCAAACAATGTCTCTTGCAATCCACCCAAGAAGCGGAATTGCGTTAGTGCAGCCACTTCACCCAACTCGCGCAAGAAACCGAGATCCAGGATCAGGGCTTGCTGGACCCGCGTCCGCAGGTAATCCAGCAGTTCGTCCACAACCAGCAAGATGCCATGATCTGGATACTTTTCCTGGAATTTTGCGACTGCTTCGATGATTGCATTTTTATTATTGGTAATTTGATCTGCAGGAGGGAATTTATAAGGCGTTCCCCAGCTTTTCAGGGCGCTCTCCAATTCACCTAATAAGATATCGCGAAGTCCGCTTGTCACACTGCCAATTTCAACGCGTATGACTTTGAATTTACCGGCAATGGCCTTGGCGCTTTTTTTCACGCCAGGGTGCTTCAATGCCTGAGTGGCTTCCGGATATTCTGCCAATGCCGAAATCACCGACATCAGGTGGGATTTCCCCGTGCCGTAATTGCCAACCACCAGCACTCCCTTGTTATCATGCGGGGATTGGAATTGAAGCTGGGGGATAACCAAGTCTGTCAACTGCTTGGCCATGCGATCGGAGATAACGTACGTTTCAACCAGGTGTTGAGCAGCATCCTGTTTGTCGGCATCACGCAGTTGAATGATGGTTTCTATAGGTTCGAATTGAACAAGGTCACGGTAGCGCATAAGATCTCCTACAAAGGAAAAATATCAGCATCTGGATTTCGCCAGGTACGATAATTCTTGTGTTGTGGAACGGCATAGGAGAGTACTTTATCCTTGGAGTAAGTTCCGGGCCAGAGCACTACCAGTCGATTGAAACGGCTGGCTCGTTGGAATAATATCAACGGATCAAGTTTGAAACTTGGTTCAAAAAGCAAGTCTATATCGGAAAGCAGAATCGGGCTAGATGGTGCACCCCGAACCCGGTCAATTAACCATGCCTGCACGGCTACTGCACCGCTTACTTGCCCTGAGAGCATATCCTTGCTCAGATCCGTACCAATTGATACAACTGGCCAATCAAATTTGGTTTGCAACCTTTTATTCTTTTCATCCAATATGTGAATCTCTGGATGAACGACTAAAACCAGCGGCTTGTTATTTCTCTTGAGAATATCTGTATTGATCTTAGGCATGGCAACTCAATGAGATAGTAACCGCTTCAAGTCTCCGCCGCGCGGGTAATTCGAGGCTGTTCGCAGCCCAGGATAGTTGTAGGGGTGGTAGCTAGTGATTTTCGGTGTCGGGCATGGCTCAAATCCTTGATTACTGTTGAGAATTCGCTCTCTTGATGATGTTGAGGATTGTATTGCCATCATCTTGGAAAACCATGTTTTCGTAGTCTGTGGGAGAGCCTATTTTTAAACTTTCATTCTCGACAATTTCTTTTACTTCGAAGGCAGTTTTTTCATACAAGTTTATTTCCACGCGCGGGTCCTGGCAGGCATTCTCATACTCGTTCATAAACTTTCTTATCAGCGCCAGCACTTCATCAATTTCCGGGAGGGACATCGCCGGTTTAGGGGTCTTTCCTTGGATCACTTCAAGGTCCCGATGCGCAGCCCATTTCCTCCGCCAATTTTCAATACGCACTGATTTTGCCTTTATTTGAGTAAAGATAGCTTTCAGCGAGGATACCAACTGCGGTCGGGCACCGGCGTCGATGCTGTCAATCAGTTGTGGCAGGCTGGCGTTGAGGTACTTGTTGCGAGATTTTTGCGGATCAGTCAAACGGCTGATAGTAATGGCAATAGTATCCATGAGATCCCATTTGAGCGTGATAAAGAATCGAATGGCAGGCTTGTTCAGCAGGTCAACGGTTTCCTGGGAGGTGAACAGTTGCCGCAAGACTCTCACCCGGTAATGGATCCCAACCACTTCTGACCGGAGGCTCTGATAGAGTTCTCTGGTTGACTTGGAAATGGTATTCAAGTTACCCGCCCCCGTCAGTGGTTTTTAAGGTCAAGATTTCAAGCATTTGACCTCCAAGAGAAGCATAGGCTTTTTTGCCTGTAAACATTATGTGACATCGGAATATTAGCACAATTCCCCGGATTTGACGACATTTTCAGGGAATGATGTGTTACCAGCAAAAGCGATAAGCGTTATCGGGCGTGACAACAAAAGTCTTCGCCGGTTCATAGGCGGCAAAGGCGCGCGAAAAAGCGGTT
>Ga0315284_10011734_pt1 | contig 12479 bp, 9 predicted proteins | sample YL17G09_16_MG_FD_203696 | JGI IMG/M metagenome (GOLD analysis project Ga0315284, IMG submission 203696) | Sediment microbial communities from Yellowstone Lake, YNP, Wyoming, USA - YL17G09_16 | ecosystem: Environmental > Aquatic > Freshwater > Lake > Sediment | place: USA: Wyoming | collected... | reverse complement strand
GGTGACCTCCTCGGCGCCCAGCTGAACGGCCGCCGCGGCGGCGTCCATCGCGGTGCTCCCGCCACCGATCACGCCGACGCGCCGGCCGAGGGCGGGCTGGCCCTGGCCGCCTTCGCCGGCGTCACCGGCCCCGCCCGCCTCGCCCGTGACGCCCGTGACGACCGGCTCGAGCACGGCAAGCGCGTCGAAGACGCCGTCGAGACCCTCGCCGGGAACCCCGAGGCGCCGGCTCCGCCCCAGGCCCATCCCCAGGAAGACGGCATCGAAGCCGGCGATCAGCTCCGCGGCCGTGGGGCCCGCGGCCGTGGGGCCCGCTCCCGCCGTCGGGCCCTCGCCTCCGGCCTCGCCCACCCGCGTCCCGCGCCGGATCTCGACCCCGGCGCGCTCCACCTCGGCCACCTCGTGGGCGGTCATCTCGCGCGCGTGACGCCACGGCACGATGCCGTAGGCGCACAGCCCGCCGGCCTGCGGGCGAGCCTCGAAGACGGTGACGTCGATTCCGTCCCGCCGCAGCTCGGCAGCGCAGGCGAGGCCCGCCGGACCCGCCCCCACGACGGCGACCCGCTTGCCGGCCGCGGGGCCCGCGATGAAGAACGGCCGGCCCGCGTCCCGGTAGGCGTCCATCGCGAAGCGCTGGAGCGCGCCGATCGGGACCGCGCGGTCGAGCGCCACCCGGACGCAGGCACCCTCGCACAGGCTCTCGACCGGACAGACGCGGGCGCAGGTGCCGCCCAGGGGATTCGCGGCGAGGATGGTGCGGGCGCTGCCGTCGAGGTTGCCGGTCGCAATGGCGCGGATGAACCCCGGCACGTCGATGCCGGTGGGGCAGGCGGTGACGCAGGGCGCGTCGAAGCAGAAGAGGCAGCGGGCGGCTTCCTCGCGCGCCGCCTGCAGGCTCAGCCCGGGATCGCCGTCGAGTCCAGCCATCGCTCGTCACCTGGGGGTGCAGATGGGCGGCGGGCGCCGCCAAGGCGGACAGATTCGGGTCGCTCCGGCGCGGGCCGCCAGAGTCCTGTGGCCCGAAATGGGGCCGGTGCGGCCGGCTGGGCGGCTCTGGGCGGGGCCGGTGCGGCCGGCCGCGGGCGCGTCGAGGGCGGCGGAGCCGGCGACGGGGCCGCGGCCGGGCGCGCGCGGCGGCGGGGACGGCGACGGCGTCGGCGTCGGCGTCGGCGTCGGCGTCCATTATCGTGCCAGCCGGTAACCGGGACCCCTCGTGAGCGTGGAAACGCGGCGAACTCGCGGGTTGGCCGCGCTTCGGAGCGTGAGCTAGCCGATTCCTACCGGCTGGGGCGGTAGAGAGGCACAAGGCCGGGGTGCCGCGACGGGAGGGTCACGATGCGGCCGCAGCCGCCGACGCGGCCGACGCGGCCGCAGCCTTCTCCCCCTTGTATCGCCGTGATATCATCGTGATCGCGCACCGGTGCACGCCCATGGCCGGCGCAGCGCGAAAGGAGCCCCTCCCCGTGAACAAGGAACGCACCGCCTGGTCGCTGCCCGGCATCGCCACCTTTCTCGTCCTGCTGGCCGCCGCGATCCTGCTGGGCGTGCTCATGATCTGGTACATCGCCAGCGTGCTGGAACCGGCAGGGTCCGGGGTCGGCGTCGCCGCGATCGTGGGGATCATCCTCATCACCCTCGCCTTCGTCGCCGTCTGCGTCGGCTTCGGCGGGCTCACCCCGGTCAGCCCCAACGAGGCGCGCGCCCTCGTCTTCTTCGGCCACTACGCCGGAACCGTGCGCACGCAGGGCCTCCACTGGGTCAACCCGTTCACCGTGCGCCGGAAGATCTCCGTCCGCGTCCGCAACTTCGAAACCTCCAAGCTCAAGGTCAACGATCACGACGGCAACCCGATCGAGATCGCGGCGGTCGTCGTCTGGAAGGTCACCGACACGGCCGAGGCGCTATTCGAAGTCGACGACTACGAGAACTTCGTCCACGTCCAGGCCGAATCGGCGGTGCGGAACCTGGCCACGTCGCACCCGTACGACGCCCACATCGAGGGCGACATCGCCCTCCGCTCCCATCAGGTCGAGATCGCCGACCAGCTCCGCTCGGAGATCCAGGACCGCCTTCAGAAGGCCGGCGTGGAGGTGATCGAGGCCCGGATCAGCCACCTCGCCTACGCCCCGGAGATCGCCAACGCGATGCTCCGTCGCCAGCAGGCGAACGCCGTCATCGCGGCCCGCTCGCGGATCGTCGAGGGCGCCGTGGGGATGGTCGAGATGGCGCTCGAGCTGCTGTCGTCGAAGCAGGTGGTCCAGCTTGACGAGGAGCGCAAGGCCCAGATGGTGAGCAACCTGCTGGTCGTCCTCTGCTCGGAGCACGAGACGCAGCCGGTCGTCAACGCCGGGACGCTCTACGCGTAGGGGCGGGCGCGGGCCAGTGGCGGCGGGCGGTGGCCATGGCGGTCGTGGCCGGCGGTCGGTCGGGCGGCCCGACGGTCGGCGCTGCCGGCGGTCGGCGATGGGCCTCCTGGCCGTGGCGAGCCGGCGGCCCGGCCTCCTGGCCGTGGCAGGCCCAGGGCGGTCGGCTGTGACCCCGGAGCCCTGACCATGGCCGAGCGGAAGCCGTTCCTCCTCCGCCTCGACCCTGAGACATTCGCGGCCCTCCAGGCCTGGGCCGCGGACGACCTCCGCTCGGTCAACGGCCAGGTGGAGTTCCTGTTGCGACGGACACTCCGCGATGCCGGGCGCCTGCCTGGACGGGGCGGGGCGGGGCAGGGGGTCGCGGCGGACCCACCTCCCGCGCCCCCGCCGAGACGCGCGAGATGAGCGACCGATAAGCCGCCGGTGAGCGCTGGGTGGTGTCATGGCGCCATGGCATCCGATGCGCTCGTCCGGTTCGGCGCGGTGATCCGCGGCGCGAGGCGGGCGCGCGACTGGACGCAGGACGAGCTCGGACGGAAGGCCAGGATGTCGCAATCGGTGGTCGCGGCCGTCGAGTCCGGGGCCGGAGCGCGGATCGACACGCTGGTGCGGATCTGCGAGGCGCTGGACGGGGAACTCGTGCTCGAAGCGACGCTCCCGTTCGCCGGTGACGGTGCGCGCCAGGCCGACCGCGGCCACGCTCGATGCGTCGGGTCGGTTCGCCGGCTGCTGGAGGCTGCCGGACTTGTCTGCGCGACGGAGCAGGAGGTCCTCGACGGGCCGTGGCGAGGGTGGATCGACCTCGTCGGATACGACCCGGCGCTACGGCGGCTCATCATCGTCGAGGTCAAGACCGAGCTGCACGACGCGGGCGCGCTCGAGCGCCAGGTCGAACGGTACGTCCGCCTGAGCCTGGGCGTGGCGCGGCGCCACAGCTGGTCCGTGGGGGAGATCGCCGTGGTCGCGGTGGCGCTCGCGACCACGGCCAACGACGCGTTCCTCGTCGCGAATCGGCAGGTCCTTGGTGCCTCGTTCCCGATCCGAGGGCGGAGCGCCATCTCCTGCATGTTCGACGGCGATCCGGTGCGCGGCCGGATGCTCCTGATGCTCGATCCTCGCCGCCGCGGGAGACGATCGCTGCTCCGATCGGCGGCCGATGGACGGCGCACCGCGGCGCCTTATCGCGACTACCGGGCCTTCGTTGCGGCCCTCGACCTGCCGCCCGTCGGCGCGGCCGGGCGAGCCGGCCGATCGGGGGTTCGTTCCGAGTAGCGTGCGGGTGTGGGCCCGGTCGCGTCCCGCACCCGGCCCGCGCCTGGGATCCGAGGTGGATCGTGTGCCGGTGTATCGGCCCAGCCGGTAGCCGGGACCCCCCGTGAGCGTGGAAACGCGGCGAACTCGCGCGTTGGCTGCGTTTCGGAGCGTGGCGGGCGTGGATCTGACCGGATGCGGCGATATTCGGTCGCCAGCTCGGCGCTGCGGGTCCGGCGCCCGTCGCACCGCGCCCGCCCCGCCCGCGCCCGCCGGACCCGCCGCCCCGCGCCCGCCCCGCCGGCTCCCGCACCACCGCCACGGCCCCCTTGCACCCTCGGCGTACACTCTCGTCCCGGCCGGCGGGGCAGGCGCCAGGGATGCCCGCCCCCGACTCAGCCGGTACGAGGAGAGGCACGCAGCGGATCATGGCCAGATCGATGTGGCGGGGGGCGATCCAGTTCGGCCTGGTGACGATCCCCGTGCGGCTCTATCTCGCGACCGAGTCGCGGGGCATCTCGTTCAACATGCTCCACGAGAGCTGCCTGGGCCGGATCCAGATGAAGACGTACTGCCCCCACCACGACGAGGTGATCTCGCGCGGTGACACGGTGAAGGGCTACGAGTACGCGAAGGACCAGTACGTCGTCATCACCGAGGACGACCTCGCCAGCGTCCCCCTCAAGACGGTCCGCTCCATCGAGATCGAGAAGTTCGTCCCGGCCCTCCCGACCGAGGACGAGCCGGCGCGATACCTGAAGCAGGCCTACTACGTGGAGCCCGAGGCGATCGGCAAGAAGGCCTACGCCCTCCTGCGCGAGGTGCTGGCCGAGCAGGGCCTGGCCGCGATCTGCAAGGTCGTGATCAAGGACCGCGAGGCGCTCGCCGCGCTCAACCCGCAGGGCAGCGCCATGGTCCTCGAGACCCTCCACTGGCCCGACGAGATCCGGGCGACCGAGGAGCTGGACCTCCCGGGCGAGGAGATCGAGGTCAAGCCGGCCGAGCGGGCGATGGCGGCCCAGCTCATTGCCGCCATGACCGGCAGCTTCGACCCGGCCGAGTACCGCGACGAGTATCGCGCGGCGCTCGAGGAAGTGATCGAGGCCAAGGTCCAGGGACGCGAGATCGCCGAACCGGAGGCGCCGACAGTGGGCGGCCAGCTGGTGGACCTGATGGCGATCCTCGAGGCGAGCGTCAACGCGGCCCGGACGGCGAAGTCGAACCGCGAGACGGAGGAGGCCGCCGAGGAGGAGGCCGCCGAGGAGGAGGCCGTCAAGGGCGTCGGAGCCGGCCGCGGCGCCACGGGGCGGCCGGCGGCAATGCGCCCGAAGAAGGTTGCCGTCCCCGTCGACGAGGCCGAGGAGCGCGAGGTGCCGGCCCGCAAGGTCGCGCGCCGGAAGACCGCCTGATCTGCGTTCGGTCGCCTGTCGACTGTCGCCTCGCTGGCGCCCAGGTGATGCGAGTGGGCGAACCGGTGCCTCGATTCGATGCCCCTGGAGGCATCACCGGTGCATCACCGGCGTGGGGAGCGGATTGGCGGAGCGGGTGATCGCTGGTCGATCGACAATCCGCGCATGACGCGCATCCCGCCCGGCGAGCCGCTCCCGCTCGAGTTCGCACCGGCTGCGTCGCGCCTGCCCGACCGGATCGTGCCGATGCGCCCGACCGACGGCGAGGGTCCCTTCGACGATCCCGGCTACTTCTTCGAGCCGTGGTGGCCTGGGATCCGCGCCTTCGTGCTCGTCGAGGACGGGACCGTCCGCCTCCGCGCGGAGGCCCTCGCCGACCCGACCTCCGCCTTCCCCGAGCTGGCCGGGGTGGCGAACCTGGTCCGCAGCGACGGGGTGGTCCTCGACGCGACCCTCATGGTGCTCGACGCGCGCGGGCGGCCAAGCCGCACGCTGCTCGAGCGCCGGCTCCGCGGGGGCGCGGGCGGGTCGGCCGCGCTCGTGGCGTCGGACCTGCTCGTCCTGAATGGGACCAGCCTGGCCGGGCGGCCGTTCGGCGAGCGGCGCGGCGAGCTCGCGGCTCTGCTGGGACCCTCGGCGTGGTGCCTTGCCGGACGCGGCTTCGTCGGAGACGGGACGACCGTCGCGGAGGCGCTCGGAGCGCTCGGCTTCCGGGCCCTCTCGGCGCGCCGGCTCGCCGCGCGCCTGCGACCGGGGCCGGCCGGCGACGCGTGGTACCGCGTCCCGGTGGTCGCGGCACCGCGCGAGCTGCCGCCGCTCCTCGCCGTCTTCCGTCGGCTGCCCCTGTAAGCGCGGACAAACGGACTGGGCCGGAGGGACGGGATGCCGCTCGACCGCTACCGCGTGAAACGTAACTTCACGCGCACGCCGGAGCCGGCGCCGGGCCTCGAGCCGAGCCTGACCGACGGACCCGCGGCACCCGACAGCCCCCGCGCGCTCGCGGCCCCCGGCGGCTGCGGCCGGTTCGTCGTCCACCGCCACCGCGCGAGCCGCCTCCACTACGACCTCCGCCTCGAGATCGATGGCGTCCTCGCCTCGTGGGCGCTGCCGAAGGGCCCCACCCGCGACCCCGACGAACGGCGCTTTGCCGCCCGGACCGAGGACCACCCGGTCGAGTACCTCGACTTCGAGGGGGTGATCCCGAAGGGCGAGTACGGCGGCGGCGACTCCATCTGCTGGGACTGGGGCACGTTCGAGCCGGAGCTGACGTGGGACCCGGGCGCGGCCATCCGGGCGGGCGAGCTGAAGCTCCGCCTGCGCGGCGAGAAGCTGGCGGGGCGGTTCACGCTGGTCCGGACCGGCGACGTCGAGCGGCGCGGGGGCGGGGGAGCGGCCGCGCGCGCGCGCGCCCGCGCAAATGACGGCGAGTCCTGGCTCCTCATCGCCAAGGCCGGCCCCGAGGCGACCCCGGGCTGGGACCCGGAGGCGCACCCCGTCTCGGTGCGAACAGGCCGCACGAACGAGGAGGTCGCGGCCGGGGTCGCGCCGCGCGCCAACCGCCCCGCGCCGGCCCCGCTCCCGACGCTCGACCCGCCGGGGTCGCGCCCCCTCGCCCGGCCGGCCTTCGTCGAGCCGATGCTGGCGACGCCCGGGACCGCGCCGTTCGACGGCGACGACTGGCTCTTCGAACCGAAGTGGGACGGCTACCGCCTGCAGGCGATCGTGGCCGGCGGGAAGGTACTGCTCCGAACCCGCAACGGGCGCGATGCAGGCGGCTCCTTTCCCGAGCTCCTCGGCCCGCCGGCGTGGCTCGCGGCGCTCGAGGCGATCGTCGACGGGGAGGTCGTCGCTCTCGACCCGGAGGGCCGGCCCGACTTCGGCCTCCTCCAGGCCCGCCTCGGGGGCGGCTTCTCGGCGTCCGACCTGCCCGCCAGCCCGGGAGCGAAGGCCGCCGGGAAGCGCGCACCGCTCGTCTTCATGGCCTTCGACCTGCCCTGGTGCGCCGGCCGCTCCTACCTGGACGTGCCGTTCGAGGAACGGAAGGAGCTGCTCCGCCTGGTCCTGCGCGAGCATCCGCGAGTCCGCTACGGCGGGCACGTGGCGCGGGACGGGGTCGCCTTCTTCGCGGCCGCCGCCGCCCAGGGCCTCGAGGGCGCCATGGCCAAGCACCGGCGCAGCCGCTACGAGGCCGGCCGCCGCTCGGCGGCCTGGCTGAAGCTCAAGGTCCGGCCGACCCAGGACCTGGTCGTCGGCGGCTACGTGCCCGGCCAGGGGAGCCACCGCGACCTCGGCGCGCTGATGGTCGGCGTGATGGAGGCCGGGCGGCTCCGGTACGCGGGCCGCGTCGGGAGCGGCATCGACACGGCGACGCGGGCCCGGCTGCGCGCCGCGCTCGACGCACGATCCCGCCCGGAGCATCCCTTCGACCACGCGCCGACCGGCCTGGCCGCGACGCCCGGCGCCGCCTGGGCGGCCCCCGAGCTCGTGATCCGGGCCGAGATCGGCGGCTGGTCGCGGGACGGGATCGTCCGCCAGGCTACCTTCGCCCAGGAGGCGCCCGAGGTGGACCCCGCGACCGTCGAGCGCCAGGAGGCGGTGGGCCCCGAAGCCGCCGCGCGCGCCCTCGCGAAGGCCGGGGTGGCGGAGAGACGGCCCACGATCGCCCGGTCGTCGGCCGCCGTGCTGTTCTCGGCCGGGCCCGTGCCGACTGCGCCGGCGGGGTCGCGCTCGCCGACCGGCTCGTCCTGGCCGGCCGCCGCCCCTGCCTTCGCGCCCCCGACCCCCGCCGAGATCGCCGTCCTCGACGCGCTGCCGAGCCGCGGCGGAACCTGGCTCGTCGGCGGCCGCGAGATCGCCCTCACGAACCTCGACAAGGTCCTCGCCCCCGGGCGGCCCGGGGCCCCTGGGGCGACGCCCGACGAGCCGCCCGTGGCGAAGCGCGACCTGGTCCGCTACATGACGCTGGTCGCGCCCGTGATGCTCCCCCACCTCGCCCGGCGCGCCCTCAACCTCGCCCGCTACCCCGACGGCATCGACGGCGACTTCTTCTGGCAGAAGGACGTCGCGAAGGGGACGCCCGACTGGGTGACGCGTTGGCGCGAGCCCGATCCGCCCGACCGGCGGCCGCACGCCCACGTGGTCGCCGACGGAATCGCGACCCTGGCCTGGCTCGGCAACCAGGCCGCGATCGAGCTCCACCCCTGGACCTCCCCGATCGACGCCCCGGCAGAACCGCGCTGGGCGCTCATCGACATCGACCCGGGGCCGCGGACGACCTGGGACGAGACGCTCGCGCTGGCGGGCCTCTATCGCCGCGCCCTCGAGCACCTGGGCGTCACGGGCGTCCCAAAGGTGACCGGCAAGCGCGGGCTCCAGGTCTTCATCCCGATCCGGGCCGGCTACACCTTCGAGGAGACGCGGGCCTGGGTCGAGCAGGTCTCGCGGGCCGTCGGCGGGGCCGTGCCGAATCTCGTCAGCTGGGAGTGGTCGAAAGACCGCCGCGACGGACGGGCGCGCCTCGACTTCACCCAGAACTGGCGGAACCGGACGCTCGTCGGGCCGTACTCCGCCCGCCCGGCGCCCGGCCTGCCGGTCTCGGCACCGATCGCCTGGGACGAGCTGGACGATCCGGCGCTGCGCCCCGACCGCTGGACGATCCGCACGATCCTCGCCCGGGTCGCGGCCGTGGGCGACCTCTTCGCCGCGGCGCTGGGCCCCGGCCAGGAGCTGCCGCGGCTCTGACGATGCCCGCAATCGCCGGGCGCGCCGGCAAGGGCGGCCGCCGGCGGCCAGCATGCAAGGCGGGTCAGTCGGCCCACCGCCCGATGTCGAAAGACCCTGCCCATCGGAACGTCCAGAGGGGGACACTCAGCGCATGACGGATCAAGCTTCCATCGTTGCCTCCCTCAACGCTTCCTGGTTCGCCTCCGGACTGGAGCCGGAGACGGCGACACGCCTTGCCGAGCTCGCCCGCGCGTACCACGCCGAGCCTGGCGAAGAGCTCTTCCGCGAAGGAGACCAATCCGATCTCTTCGGGGTCGTCATCCGGGGCCGGATCGCCCTCCGGACGCTCGTCCCCGAGCGCGGCGAGATCACCATCCTGACCATCGAGCCGGGTGACGTCTTCGGCTGGTCGACGGTGGTGCCTCCCTACCGCTCGACCTCGAACGCCACGGCCATCGAGCCCGTGGAGGCGATCGTCTTCGAGGCGGCCGGGATCCGCGCCGCGCTGCGCACCGACTGCAAGCTGGCGATCGCGCTGTACCCGCGGATCATGCTGGCCGTGTCGCGCCGCCTGGCCGCGACACGCCACCAGGTCATGGACCTCTACGCCGCCGAGGAGGTCCGTACGTGGTGATGGCAGCCTCCGCCCGCGGCCCCAGGCCGAGGGCGGAGGGTCCTGCCTTCCTCGCCCGGACCGACCTGCAGGCTCTCCTCGATCTCCTCCGGGAGGGCGGCCGCACCCTGATCGGCCCGACCCTCGACGCGGGGGCCATCGTGTACGACGAGGTCTCAGCGGTCGAGGAACTGCCGCGCGGCTGGGGCGACGAGCAGGGGCCCGGCCGGTACCGCCTCCACGACCGGCGGGACGAGCGGCTCTTCGGTTACGTTGTCGGACCCACGAGCTGGAAGAAGTGGACGTTCCCGTCCCTCGTCCCGCTCACCACGTCGACCCGTGACGGGCACAAGGTCACGTTCGATCCGGCCCCGCTCGACCCGCCCAGGCTCGCCTTCCTGGGCGTCCGGGCCTGCGAGCTGGCGGCCCTCGGCGTGCAGGACAGGGTCCTCACGGCCGGGGCGTTCGTCGACCCCGACTACCTCGCCCGGCGGGCGAACGTGCTCGTCGTCGCCGTCCAGTGCACGACCGCTGCCGCCACCTGCTTCTGCACCTCGATGGGAACCGGGCCGGAGGTCGAGTCCGGGCACGACATTGCCCTCACCGAGCTCGAGGATGGCTTCCTCGTCGATGCCGGCTCGCCCGCCGGCCGGGCGATCGTCCAGCGGCTGCCACTCCGTGCGGCGACTGCCGTCGAGCAGTACGGCGCGGCGGCGACCGTCGCGGCCGTCCGGGCGGGGATCGGCGACCCGGTCCCGGCCGACGGCCTCCACGACCGGCTCCTGGCCCAGCTCGACTCGCCGCGCTGGCTCGAGATCGCCGAGCGCTGCATCCTGTGCGGGAACTGCACGCTTGCCTGCCCGACCTGCTTCTGCACCTCCACGACCCAGGCGACCGACCTGTCCGGGGCGACGGCGGTGATGAGCCGGACCTGGGACAGCTGCTTCAGCCCGGGGTTCGCCAAGGTCGCCGCCGGGAGCTTCCGCTCGCGCCACCGGGATCGCTACCGCCAGTGGCTCACCCACAAGTTCGCGACCTGGTGGGACCAGTTCGGCGAATCCGGCTGCACCGGCTGCGGACGCTGCGTGACGTGGTGCCCGGTCGGCATCGACGTTCGCGAGGAGCTCAACATCCTCGCCCCGGCCTGGCCGCCCGCCGAGGGCAAGGCCATCCTCGAGCCTGCTGCTCCCTCTCCCACCGAGTTCGTGCTCGCGCACGTCACCGACACGAAGGCCGAGACGGCCGACACCACGACCCTCACGCTCGCCTCTCACCACCCGGCCCTCGCGCAGGGCGCCCCCGGCCAGTTCGCGATGGTCGAGCTCCCGGGCTTCCCGCCCCTGCCGATCTCGATCAGCCGGTACCGCCCCGACGGCCTCGAGCTGACGATCCGCGGCGCGGGAGCCGCAACCCGAACGCTGGGCACGTTGCAGGTGCACGATCAGATCGGCCTCCGCGGCCCGCTCGGGAGCAGCTGGCCGCTGGACCGGGCGATCGGCCGCGACATCGTCATCGTCACCGGCGGGATCGGGCTCGCCCCGCTTCGCCCGCTGATCCAGGCGATCATCGCGGCCAGGCGCCGATTCGGGGACGTGCGCCTCTACTACGGCGCCCGGACCCCGGCCGACCTCCTCTACCGCGACGAGCTCGAACGCTGGAAGGGCGACGGGATCGAGGTGGAGCTCACCGTCGACCGCGCCGGCGGGGAGTGGCTCGGGCCGGTGGGCGTGGTGACCAACCTCTTCGACCAGGCGACCTGGGACGGGTCCGGGATGGTCGCGTTCGTCTGCGGTCCCGAGCGGATGATGCAGGCGACCGCGTCGACCCTCGCCGGCCGGGGCGTGCTCGCCTCGCGGATCTACGTGACGCTCGAGCGGCACATGGAGTGTGGGATCGGCCTGTGCGGCCACTGTCAGATGGGCAAGTACTTCGTCTGCCGTGACGGCCCGGTCTTCTCCCTCGCCCAGCTCGGCGACATCTTCGGCCGGGAGGGCATCTGAATGGCGACCCATGCCGCCCCCGTCTCCGCGCGTCCCCGCGTGGGAGTCGTCAAGTTCGCCTCCTGCGACGGGTGCCAGCTGACGATCCTCGACCTCGAGGATGACCTGCTCTCGGTCGTCGAGCATTTCGACATCATCGACTTCCCAGAGGCGTCGTCGGCACGCTCCGCGGGCCCCTACGACGTCCTGTTCGTGGAGGGCTCGGTCAGCGAACCGGCCCACCTCGACCGGATCGTGGAGCTCCGTCGCCGTTCGCGCTTCCTGGTGACGATCGGCGCCTGCGCCACGGCCGGCGGCATCCAGGCGCTCCGCAACTGGGGCGACCACGACGCCTTCCGGGCGGGCGTCTACGCCCACCCCGAGTTCATCCACTCGCTCGCCCGCTCCACCCCGATCGCCGAGCACGTGGCCGTAGACGCCGAGCTGCGCGGCTGCCCGATCGACCCGGGACAGCTCATGGAAGTCCTCACCGCGCTCTCCACCGGCCGCCGCCCGCAGCTCCGCGACGAGGCCGTGTGCATGGAGTGCAAGCGCCGCGGCGCCGTCTGCGTGATGGTCGGCAGGGGGATCCCGTGCCTGGGCCAGGTCACCCAGGCCGGCTGCGGGGCGATCTGCCCGCGCTTCGGCCGCGGCTGCTACGGCTGCTTCGGCCCGCGCGAGCGGGCCAACGCGGCAGGCCTGGCCCGCCATCTCCAGGCGGCCGGGGACCGGCCGCGCGAGGAGGTCGGACGGCTCTTCGCCGGCTTCACCGCGTACAGCGAGCCCTTCCGCAGCATGGTCACCGAGCTCGGCGGTGCGCGCACGGGACTGGGGGCCGCCACGGCCAAGCCGGCCACGACGATGGGAGACAAGGCATGAGCGCGGCCACGAAGAAGGTGGTCGACGAGCGCCTCTACGAGGTCGGCGAGCTCACCCGCGTCGAGGGCGAGGGCTCGCTCCGCCTGCGGGTGCGCGACGGCGAGGTCGTCGAGGCCCGCCTGGGCATCTTCGAGACGCCGCGGTACTTCGAGCAGCTCGTCGTGGGACGGACGCCCGACGAGGTGATCGACATCGTCGCCCGCATCTGCGGGATCTGCCCGGTCGCGTACCAGATGAGCGCGGTCCACGGGTTCGAGGA
>Ga0315284_10011733_pt1 | contig 12482 bp, 13 predicted proteins | sample YL17G09_16_MG_FD_203696 | JGI IMG/M metagenome (GOLD analysis project Ga0315284, IMG submission 203696) | Sediment microbial communities from Yellowstone Lake, YNP, Wyoming, USA - YL17G09_16 | ecosystem: Environmental > Aquatic > Freshwater > Lake > Sediment | place: USA: Wyoming | collected... | reverse complement strand
AAAAGGGGATGGAGCTTGAGCTTTATCTGGCCCATATAAAAAAGACGCAGGACGAACTGAGGCGCGATTGGCGGCCTAAAGCCGAATTGCAGGCCAAGATGGGATTGATCGCAAGAGCGATAGCGAAAAAAGAAAATCTGTCGGTCGCCGAAGAAGAAATGAACCAAGAACTGCAAATAGTTCTGCAGCAATATATTATAAGCGGGCAAGGCGGGGCCGGTCCGGAGGCGCTTCAGAACATTGACCCCGAAGGGTTGAAAAGTAAAATCCGGGACACGCTATTGAACGAAAAAGTATTTGAATTTTTAGAAAAAAAGAACGTGGTTGCCTGAACCTTTTTGAGAAAAACCAAAACCCCGCCATTGGCGGGGTTTTGGTTTTTCCTGTTAACTTCGTGGCTACCAGAAAGCCGGTTTACTGCAGGATACCCACAGTTTTTCCCTTGCGGCTGATTAAAGACCGGTTTATTATGTATTCAGTCTCTAAAAGCCCCGACAGAAGTCGGGGCAAAGTATAGCCGCAAGGCCACAGACTCCCCAGTATCCAGTATCTTTATTATACACCTATTCTAATTGCTTGTCAAGTCAGTTATAATATCTCCAGATTGCACTATGTTCAGCTCTGCCAAATACTCATATTTAGCCCTAAGATTAGGCCTGGCGGCCGTTTTTCTCTGGTTTGGAATTGATAAGATAATCCACCCTACTTATTGGCTGAACGCATGGATGACCCCGCGCGTTGCCGGTATTATCGGATATGCCGCCCTATCCGAAAGCCAGTTTATTTATCTCTGCGGCGTTTTTGAAATTCTAGCCGGCGTCAGTTTGGCGACTGGAATATTTTCCAAATTCTTCTCGGCCCTCGCGATATTATTCCTTATTGGCGTGGCTATCTTTGTCGGCTCGGCTGATACAATAGTCAGGGATATCGGCCTTGTCGGCGGACTTATCGCGGTATTTCTGTGGCCCGCGCCAAGGAACAGGTTTTAGGGGAGGGGGTTGACTCTCATTTTCGCGTTTGCTATCCTTGCTCACATGGATCCCGAACGAAATAGCCCTTCCGGGTTCGGGACGAATGGTAAGCATAATTCAATAGTATGATGCGCAGTCATAACTTATGTGTATCACTGTGCAACAGCTATTTCGTACGGGATGGAAGAACAAAATAAAAAACTAAACTACGTCCAGTTTATTTTGCCGGGAGCGATTTTACTTGCCGCATTGATTATTTCCGGAACTTTGGTCCTCACCAGAGGCCAGGGCGGTTCGGGGGCCGCCCAGCTCGGAGGGGTGCCTCAAGAGCAGGGTAAGCCGGTGGATATCAAAATTAACGCCGACGACCATGTTCTGGGCAATAAAGATGCCAAAATTACGATCGTTACATATGCCGATTTTCGCTGTCCATTTTGCGAGAGATTTTACACGCAAACCGAAAAACAGTTTATTACTGATTACGTAAATACCGGCAAAGCTCGCTTCATCTTCAGAAGTTTTGCGTTTCTTGGCCAGCAGTCCACTTGGGCATCTGAAGCGTCCGAATGCGCCGCCGAGCAGGGGAAATACTGGGAATATTATAACTGGCTATTCAGCAATCAAGCGTCGGAGTCAGATTTGAACTACTACTCCAAAGCTAACCTTACCAAATATGCCGGCACGGTCGGCCTCAATACCACTCAATTTGCCTCCTGCCTTAATTCCGACAAGTATGCGAAACGCGTTGCCGATGACCTGGCTTCCGGAAAAACCATCGGCGTAACCGGGACCCCGACCACTTTCATAAACGGCCAGAAAACCGTAGGCGCCCAGCCTTATGAAACCTTTAGATCGGTGATAGACGGTTTGCTGAATAAGTAGCATCAGAGAAATTTACAAACTAAAACGGGCATTCGCCCGTTTTTTGGTGGAAGAGGGAACAAACACCCCGGTTATAAAAAAACCCCGCAGTCTGTCAATCGACGGAGCGGGTTTCAATTTATCAACAATATGGGAGTAGGTAGGACAATCGTGGGGGCAAGGTCGGTATGGCCGTTGCATACGCCTTCCGGCAATGGTACCGGCAGGTCCACGCATTGAACGTAACCTCTGGTTGCGGTTATGCGAGCGATGGGGGCAAGCCGAAGATCGCACTGCACGATCAGATCTACCCGCAATACGCAGACAAGAAGCCTGAATGCCCTGAAATGCTCGTTGCATCTGGGTTCATATATTAATTCCAAACTTGGTTCAAGGACGTAATTTGTCAGAGCTGCCCATCTGCCAAGCGGATCGGGTTCTGACTCAAGTAGCAGGCTGGCATGGTCATCAAAATATCCCAAATAATCAGGGCTACCCTCAATGACAATCCGATGGCGTTTGCCCTGCTCGGCTTCAAACGGCATTGAAAAGGTCAAATTTCCAACCGGAAAAACATTTTCAAGTGAAATACGATTCGGATCGTCTCTGCCCATAAAGAGTGTCTTTATGATTCCCATGGCTGCTCCTTTCAAGGTGCGGATATAAATAACTTCTAGCAAAAACCGGCTCACGTGTAAAGCCGAGCCGGTTGTCAACAAAAATTGCTTTCGGTATCTTTTTTGTGCGACCCCTAATCATCATCGGGGACGTCGGGGGCGGTAAGAAAGGCATCTAAGCAATCCAGTCTGTGCGCGAGATTTTCTATTTCCGGGTTTGGTAAGACGCTCCTCATATCCTTTAGGAAGGTACCAAGACACATGATTATGAACTTCGCCCGTTCACGATCCAAGCCCTCAAAAATCTCTTTCGCGCGTACATCAAAAATAATTACCCCGCTTTCAAAAAGAGCAAATATTAATTCCGACACAACCTCATCTTTCCGCTCTCGTTGCAACGCGCCCAAAATTCCGGCGAGATTTTCTGTTTTCAACTCTTTTAATCTCATAGTGCTTGATGGCCCAACAGAAATTATGTTTAGGTCAAAAAGCTCTTCCACCAGATCAACTAAACTAGACCGCAATTTTGCCAGGAAAATCTTGGCCATGTTCTTTCTAAAACCTTTCTGGGCGAAACAGAGCTTGCACACAAAGACAGTGTCTCCTATGGATAAGCCTGCGGTTGGGAGATTGTCGGCTTGGCATACGACGCTTTCAAAAAGAACGGAATAACGTTTTTGTTCGCCATGATAAGAAGGAGGCCTGATGGCAAATGTCCTAAATTTTGCCACGGGCACACTTTCGTCCCTTGACCCTACAACCAGTAACTTTTCGCAGGAAAAACAAATACGTATATCTATATTGCCAGCCATGTATCACCTCGCTTTTTGGAAAAGAACAATGCCCTGAACATAGCAGTTTGTAAAGCGTCTGTCAAGATAAATAAAATAGGCATCCCGGCGGGATGCCTATTTTATTATTGTGTCCGCCCTGCAGGAGTCGGCTTCGGCTCTTGCTCGCTTCCGCTCGCTCGGCCTAGCCACCGCCTCACTGCCTCGCTCGCCGATTGCTCGCTCGGCATCGTTCCGGCGTTCGACTCCTGCCCGCACGCCAAACAATTGGCGTGTTTGGTCGGACACTCACTTCGTTCGTGTCCGCCCTGCAGGAGTCGAACCTGCAACCTTGTCCTTAAGAGGGACCTGCTCTGCCAATTGAGCTAAGGGCGGAATTGTTTTTAAATAGTAACAAATTTTTTGGTTTTATTCTAGTTCGGCCTGAACGGCAATTCTTTTGTAATTTGTTCCTATCGGCCAGCAGCTGATTAAAACAAGCGTCGGTTTTTCGCTTTTTTCTATCTGGGCCAGCCGCGTGTCTTCCTTGAAAGGGGAAAAGACAATCGATTGTTTGACTGAAAAAGCAAAAGTCTGGCCGTCGCCATATTCCACATATATTTTATCCCCTGTTTTTAATTTGCCAAGAAGTGCGAATACCGAACCGTAAACACCCTTGTACCACGGGTAAGCGGAACTATGCCCGAGTATTATGGAAACCCCGTCCATGCCGGGTTTTGGCGTGGAAGAATAGTGGACCACGCCATTTTCAAGATTATCATAAATGTTTTTCGTATCGCTCCCGGCGCCGAAAACTACAGGCGCAGAAATGCCGATGCCGCCAACGACCAAAGTTGCCTTGTCCGGCAGGACTATTTTTTTATCTGGTTCGATTTTGGGCAGATTGTCGGATATTATAGGCGGAGGTACGACCCCGCCCAATACCCAAAACTTAACATTCGCAATAACAAAACGGCTGTTTAAAACGGCAAACATCAAAATAAAAGCTACGACAAAAACAGAGAAAAATCTTAATCTTCTAAACTTCATAAATTGTTATAGGATTAAAGCCGCGCGGGATATTTGAAATACAGGAACGGCGATGGCCAGAATTACCATTGATAAACTTACAGCCGTCCTGATAACCAATTCCTTGCGCGCGCCGGTAAACACCAAGAAAACGAGAGAGGCCAGGAACGCAAGCAGAGAATAGACGATCAGAGTCGTGTTAAGCGTTTTTGAAACCTTGGCAAGCTTTGGCGTCAACACGGCGGCAGTAACTGAAACCGGGGTTTCGGTTGCAACGCTTTTGGCTGCCGATTGGATAGAAGCTGAAGGCACCGGACTATGGGCTAAGGGCGAACTGGTAGGAGTTGCTTTAGGCGGTGCAGAGGACACGCTGGGCTTTATAGTGGCCACTGCCGGTTTTGTCGGTTTGGGCGTGCCGAAAAGCTGAACGACCAAAAATCCTTCGCTATTTTGAATTTTGGCTGGTGCCACGGCCACGCCCATTTCCTTGAAATTCGGGTTTGCAAGATTGGTGCGGTGCGACGGCGAATTTTCCCAAGCATCCACCGTGTCTTTTGCCGTCAGAAAACCTATTGCCAGATTTTCACCCGCGTAGATATAGCCGTAATTGTTAATTTCAATCCAGTACCAAGGTGAGACGCCTGTTGGACTGGTGTGGGCAAAATACTGATTGGTTATCATGTTCTGCAATTTTTGAGATGCGGCTTGGTCAAGAACGGAGTTTTCTTTTAAATCGCCAAGGCCCAAGAATTCTCTGAAAGCATTTGTTTGCGAAACAATCTCATCTTTCGCGAATGTGGGAGCCCCGCCCACGATACTCGCGAATTGCAATCCCGAATAGGAAAATACCGCCTTGACGAAAATCAGGGCAACTAAATTCCAAAACACAAACTTGTTCTTCCAGAAAATGTTCATGCGGGAACGGGGCCTACCGGCCGGCAAAGTTGAATTTATTCTTGTCGGCAAGATTATTCCTTATTGCCGCCCAAGCGTCCCGTTTTTTGAACAATCCGGTTTTAGTATAGCCCATATAGAGGAAGGTAACTATACCGCTTAAGAGCAAAGAGAGTGCCAAACTGCCAGTTGTCCCGGTAGCAACACTAGCAACTTTTGAGATAGACGCTCCGGCGACAGTTCCGGATTTTTGGGCGGAAACGTTGGTGGTTGTTTCCGTGGAGTTTACCGTTTCATAGTAATCGCCGAGTTTGAAAACTGGTCGGCCTATAAGATTGTTTAACGGTGCAGCAATCATGGAATACAAAGGAAGACCCACCGACGGAAAAGAGGGATTTGTCCTTGTGATCGAGACGGTTGTGCTACCGGTTGTATCACTAGTTGTATATGCTCCGAGAACCTGGCTGGTATTGCTACCCGAAAAAGTTCCTCTTACTGTCCCGATACAATACGTGGGGTAGTTGCAGGTAATGTTTCCGTAGGTGCCGCGAAAACCGCCAGCCGCGGTGTAATCCGCCTCTGACTGGAACGTCACAGTCAAGACATATTCGTTAGAAGACAAGTCGTCGTAGCTGTAAGTTATATTCTCGTCTGAGTCGTGCAGAGGATCGTTAATGGGGGTGTCTAAATAGGGATAATTCCCATTTTTTCTGTTTCGGGAAAGAAGAGTCATTAATTCATTCCAAGCTGTTGCCGCAGTTGCTGTGCTCACATGGGGGTAAACACCGTAATCACTGTAAAAATCATTCAGGGCATTGGCCACCGTAGAGAGATCATTGATCCGCTGATTATCATATGCTTCGTAAAGGCTGGCATCATAACCGTATTTGTATGTGATGTTTAGGGAGTCGATAAGAGGGCTTGAAGCATCGGGGCTTTGCCTTGAAATTACAGCAGACCATCGCAGGGTTTTGCCTGTTGAATTGAAATTTACGAATACATTTAACTGAGCCTGCGTCCAAGTTTGACCGTTGTCATTGCTCAGAAAATAGACGATTCTGCCGCCGGTCGGGGTGTAATCGGAAACCACCAATTTTGCCGAGCCGATATTATAAGAAGAATATGCGATTGCTTGGGATATAATTCTTGAGGAAACAGAACCATTCTCGGCATATAATTTTCCGTCTTGAAGACTATAGCGGCTCAGCGGTTGGTCAATGTAAAAATCGGATGAAAAATCATCCGAGACGGTAAAATCACTAGTAGTCATACCTCCCCCGAAAATATTGATTGATGCCTCTGCCATTCTCGCAAATGCGGTCAAATAACTAAAAATAGCCGCTATTAGGGCGCAAATTACAAGTTGTTTTATTTTCTTGGCCATGTTTACATTTTAACTCATTATAGCCCAAAAGTCAAGGGTGTGGCTGATTGGTGCGCCCGGAGGGAATCGCCTACAACTCAAATTACCTTCCGGTAATTTGGTCGCAGGCTACCCCTCGCGGTCCCGCCTCCCGATTATCGGCGGGACATCGCTGCGGTCTTCGAATCCCTCGTGCACGCAAATAAATTTGCGTGCACTCGCGCACAAACAAAGTTTGTGCCCTCGGAGGGATTCGAACCCCCATTTCTGGCTTCGAAGGCCATTGTTCTATCCGTTGAACTACGAGGGCGAATGCATTTTTAAATTAACAAAAACCTTGCCGAATGGCAAGGTTTTTGTTTTCCGTTTAGGATTCAAGAATCTGAATTTTTGCGGTTTTAATTCCGAATTCAAGAGCATCGTGTCTTTCCGGAAACCAGATGTCAACTTTATGCCAATACCTGCTGTTCATGCGGTCTTCAACGACGAAGATCTTATCGCCGAAAAGTTCCGGGATTTTGATTTTAGTTCCGAACGGCAAGAAGTTGGCGGCAACGATACCATCGCGGACATAAGTGCCGCGAGCCGTTATGAACGGCGAATCGTCTGTTTGGTCAGGAGTTGAAGAATAAGCAGTAATGGAGACAACCAACTCCTTTATCTTGGCGCTAATACTTTTTGGGTTGCCGGAAGTTTTAGATTCGGGAGAATTGTAAGCGGCCAAAAAGTTACTGTTAATTAGCGTCAGCTTTGATCCTGTTTTCTCTTCAGAACCGGACAACCGGAAGTTGGCGGTCAGATAGGGTATTACCGGGCTTAAAATTGAACCGTTATCGGATGAAACATTGCCATTGTTAGACTGGCCGAATATAGCGGCGTTTGCTGTTGGCAAACTAATGGCAATTTGGGCAAAAATCGTGAGCAAAACTAGGGCTGAAATTTGCCTGATTTTTGTTAGTTTTTTGTTCATATTTTCACTAAAAACAGCCTATTTGGCCATTTTCTAATTAAAAAGCCCGCCATAGCGGACTCCTTACTCTACTCTCTCATTCTATCAAATTTTAACCCCAAAGTCAATACCCCCGCTTTCCGAACGGCCAGGCGCGTTTTAGCATCCTAATGCCCGGTTTTAGCGACAAAATCAGCAAAAATAAGCCGATAATAATATTGAAGCCGTCGTAGCTCCAACGGACTATCTCGTCGTCGCGCAATCTTAACCACATCCCAAATTCGTCCATTGCTAATCCTAGTCCGAAACCCAGAAGCAACGCTACCCAGAATTTTGCCCGCGCCTGTTTTACCGATAGTCCCAGATAGCCGGCGAGAAAGAGAATAAACACGCCGTAAGTAAAGTGGTGGACATGCAATCCGGGCGATGGCTGATAATACATGGGGGGCATAACCCCATAAGTTATTAAGTAGCCGATTAGACGAGAGCCAAGAAAGGTGATTACGAATGCAAAAAGGGTAGGGAAGGCCAAAGAAATATAAAGACTGGGGTCGTTGTTTTCAACCTTTCTATGAACGCTAGCCTGCATTTTTCTAAAGATTCCAAAAAGCATGTTTAGAAACATAAATCCGGGCAGACCGGATTTTATGTTATTTTAAGCGAGTAACGGGAAATTGATGAGCGGGTAACGGGAATCGACTTCGACTTACGCCTCGCCGTCTCTCGGCGTAGTCTAGCCACCTCCTCGCGATTTTGCCTGCTGGCAAAATATCGCTCCGGCGTTCTCCTCCCGACGCAAGCCAAGCAGTTGGCTTGCTATACCAGAGCGGGTAACGGGAATTGAACCCGTGTCTCCTCCTTGGCAAGGAGGTGTTCTACCACTGGACCATACCCGCATTTTTTATCTAACTGACCTGTGCCGCGGGTCAGAATCGAACTGACGACGCCAGCCTCTTCAGGGCTGCGCTCTACCACTGAGCTACCGCGGCATACACTCTATTAAAATCTGGTGGGCGGTATAGGATTCGGACCTATGACCCTTCGCACGTCAAGCGAATGCTCTACCACTGAGCTAACCGCCCTTACGCTTAAAATATTTATTAATCAGTTTTTAAGCATTCGGTTTTAATTCCGGCTTTTTTTGCGAGGCGCAGGACAGGTTTTGACATTCCGTATCTGCTGTCATAATACCGACCGTAAACAACTCTTTTTATGCCTGCATTTATCAGCAGCTTAAAACAGTCATAACAAGGAGAAGCGGTCGTATAAAGAGTGGCGCCATCAATCCCAACCCCATTTTTGGCCGCTTGGGCCATAGCGTTGGCTTCGGAGTGAACCGTTCTTATGCAGTGTCCCTCTACTATTTCATGGCCGACATCGTCACAATGTTCCATTCCTCTCGGCGAGCCGTTGTAGCCGGTGGATAAAATAACTTTGTCCTTTGCTATCACCGCCCCGACACCCTTGAAGCCGGGCACATATTTCAAGTCGGTGCCCCTATTGCAAGTGGCCCGAGTTGCGACCATATGGGCTATTTCCATAAAGTAATGGTCCCAATCCGGCCGCTTTTTGATTTTTTTAGTTTGCTTTTTCATCCCGTACGAAATAGCTGTTGCACAGTTTTGCACATAAGTTATGCCTGCGCACCATGCTATTGAATTATGCCTTACTGTTAACCCCAAATACGATAGTACTATTTCGTTCGGGATTCATATTTTGTCAGCATCTCCTCTGTTTTTTTGTGGAGATCTTCAAAAGAGCCGTCGTTAACAATAATGTCATCAGCCGTTTTTGCCACCAAGTTAAGCTGTTGGCCGCTACCCGTTCCGGTTTTTTCCTTTTCCTCGTTTTCTTTGAATTTTTCAAAGGAATCTTTGTCTTCGGGCCGATTTTGATTTCGATCTTGAGTCCGGGCGTATCTTATTTCCAAAGGCGCATCCACCAAGATCATTTTAAAGCTTGGGTCAGATTTTAATATTTCAACCTCATCGGGGTGCCTGATGCTGACCACGGCCGAATTTTCTGATTTATCGTTTTTTATTTTTTTAAGAATTTCCCCGGCCAAATAACCGTTGCCGAATTTTTCTCTTAATTCATTCCCGACCCTGATAAGATTATCTCTGGTGGTTTCCAAATCCCTCTTGGCACATTCCTCGCGTATAATGTCCGAACAAGAATAGCGGGAAAACCCCTTCTTTTTCAGACATTCGGCTACAGTATCTTTTCCGGAACCGCCCGAACCGGTTACACCTACTATCATAAATATAAAATCGGTTATTTTGCTGTGTGGACGAGAGGATTTGCCTATAACTCGCTCGGCCTTCCGGCCTCGCGGTCCCGCCTCCCAATTGTCGGCGGGATATCGCTGCGGTCTTCAAATCCTTGCACAAATAAAACAGGTTATTTGTGCGGACGAGAGGATTTGAACCTCCACGGGCTTGCGCCCACTACCACCTCAAGGTAGCGTGTCTGCCGAGTTCCACCACGTCCGCGCAGGATTATTCTTTAGGAACCTCTTCTTCTTTACCTGCTGGCTGGATTGCCGCCGGTTGGCCGTTGGTTTCCAAAAGCTTTGTCTTTTTTCTCGTTTCACGGGCCGTTTTTCCTCGGAGATAGTAAAGCTTTGCCCGACGGACTTTTGAGGTCTTAACGACCTCGAATTTTTCGATTGTCGGAAGATGCAAGGGAAAAACTTTCTCAACGCCAATACCGCCGATCACTTTGCGGACAATAATAGTAGAACTGGGTCCCGAGCCGTGCTTACGCGCAATGACTATTCCCTCAAAAATTTGAGTTCTTGTTTTGCCGCCCTCTTTTATTTTCTGGTGGACTTTAACCGTCATTCCCGATCTTATCTCGGGCAGGGTTGTGGCGGCCAATTTTGAATTTATCTCCTGGATTGTAATCATTTTATTTTGTTTTTATGCGTTATCTATCTTACATTAAAAATCACTTTTGCGCAATACCGCCCAGGAATTTTTCCAATTGCGGCGGCATATCCGATTCTACGGTAAGTATCTGGCCGTTTGGAGCCGGAAACGAAAGTTTTTGGGCGTGCAGAAAAAGACGGCCCAGCTCCGGCGGGCAAACCGGTTTTTTGCCGGCGTAAAGCGGGTCGCAGACAACCGGATGGCCGATTGATTTCAGATGAACCCTTATCTGATGAGTGCGTCCGGTTTTGGGTTCTACTTCAAGCAAGCTATAGCTGGCATATTCTTTGAGCGTTCTGTATTCGGTGACCGCGCTTTTCTCTTTGAGTTCGTGTTTGCCGTGGATTCTGGTTGTCTGTCTAGTTCCCAACTTGCCCAGCGGTGTTTCTATGACGCCCTTTTTGTTTTTAGGCTGGCCGTAAACCAGAGCGATATATGTTTTTTGGATTTTCCTTTCCTGAAAGAGCCCCTTCGAATATTCAAAAGATTTTTGATTCTTGGCAATCAGCAATAGCCCCGAAGTTTCTTTGTCCAGACGATGGACAATCCCGGGGCGAATTTTATCTTCGCCGACGTCTTTAATCGTTGGCCGATTTTTCAAAAGCCAGCTGACGACGCTTTCGCTTTGGTCGTTTTTATTCTTAGGATGCGTCAATAAGCCCGACGGTTTGTCGATTATTAAAAAATCATTATCCTCGTAGATTATTTTGATTTGAGAAGCTAGCAATTAGTGTGGTTATACAATTCCGCTCGAACCTACTTTATCAAAAATTCCTGAAAAAGAGAAGTGCCGCGCTCCGTGCGGCACCCCACCCAGCGGCTTGCGCCGCCTTCGGCATCGCCCCAAATCCAGCAAAAATTTTTCAATTAAGAATCAGGGCGCGCGCAAATTTTTTTCGATTAGGTAGAAATTTTTGCTGGATTTGGGTTCTTTGCTGACGCAAAGATGAGCCGTTTCCCACCCTGATTGCCAAACTTTTCTGAAATAGCAGACAGTCGCACTATGTTTTATTTTACAAATTTTCCGTAAACCCAGCCGCTTTGGCTATTCGTTAGAATAACCCTAATCCATCCGCCCTTTTCCTCAATTTTCTCCAAAACATTGTTTCGCTGAACCGTAGTAATTATTTTGTTGTTAACTCCTGGGCCGCTTCTTACATTTAAAACAAAGGCTGTGACGATTACTTTCTGGCCGGGAGTTAAGATGGCAGGAGTTGTGATAGGAGTAACATATTGCCCAAAGACCCAACCTATTTGATCGCTGGGCAATTGAACTTTAACCCAACCGTTCTTCTCTTCAAGTTTTGTTAATACTTCTCCTTGCCGCACCAAGCCTATTTTTGCGGCACTTAAAGCTGCGTCTTGACGGACGTTCAACGCATTGGTTTGAACCTGGATAGCAGTTAACGTCACCGGAGCAGTGGATGTCGGCCGGACCCCCGGAGTTGGTGGGGTGTCATACGCTGCATTGACTCTCGCGTCCCAGGGGCAATATCTTTGTCCCAGCCATTCTACAAGATGAGTTTCTACATAAGACGGTCGGGCATCACAAACTTCTATGAAACTTTCACCCAGTATTACTGTAGCCGGATCAAGATGCCAGCTCCAGGGTGAATTAAATCCTCCGTTGCCAGATTTTACGATACCACTGACCATCAAACGCCTCTGTCCGTTAAGATCGTCTAGCGCCTGCTGAATAGTCGCGGAGTTTGTCATTTTTACAAGAAAACTTTCGTCAAGAAAACTTTCGCTTGGATCATCCCTTATAACATATCGAAAATACTTTACAACAGGAGAAACAGGAGAAACGTTGAGGGTAAACTGCTTTGAGGCCTCTGAAATACCATCGCTCACAACTATGGTGAAAGTGTAATTTCCTGCGACAGTGGGGGTGCCGGAAATTTCCGCAGGCGCTTGACAGGGACTGATACTACAGGTCGGCAGATGCAGAGTTAGTCCCGATGGCAAAGAGCCGGACGCTATGGACCATACATAAGAATCAGAACCTCCTGAAGCCAAGACAGTGGCAGAGTACGAAGTGCCAACTGTTCCGCTTGACAGAAAAGCAGTGGTTATAGAAAGGGTGGCGCTGCCGACA
>Ga0315284_10011731_pt1 | contig 12483 bp, 15 predicted proteins | sample YL17G09_16_MG_FD_203696 | JGI IMG/M metagenome (GOLD analysis project Ga0315284, IMG submission 203696) | Sediment microbial communities from Yellowstone Lake, YNP, Wyoming, USA - YL17G09_16 | ecosystem: Environmental > Aquatic > Freshwater > Lake > Sediment | place: USA: Wyoming | collected... | reverse complement strand
AGAAAAATTTTCAAGATTATTCTTATAATCCTTATAATTATAATAGTTTTAATAATTTTATCTTCCTCTATGTTTACTATTACAAAAAGTCCTAGTTGTTTTTTAAGTGGAGGAGTTTGGAGAATGTTCTCAGATGGATGTGGGGATTCTTGTATTAAAGTAAAGGAAACCCTTGATAACCCTATTTTGTGTACAATGGCATTTGCTTCTAATTGTGATTGTGGTCCTTTTAGATGTTGGAATTATGAAAAGCAAAGGTGTGAATTAAATTGATTTTCTAGTTTCTTTACCAATCAATAAATTAATAGAATACTTTTTTTCGCTACATTTAAATAATTGCCAATTTTACTTCTTAAATGGCAGAGAGTAAAGAAATTAATTTTGCGCATCCTCATAATCCTCAGGATTCTGGGCCGATAAAAATCATAGATTTTTCTCGAATTGAGCAAAAGTGGCAGAAAAAATGGGAAAGTGCAAAGATATTTGAAGTTAGTGAAAAGTCTAAGGCTAAGAAATATTATGTTTTGGAAATGTTTCCATATCCATCTTCGAGTGGTTTGCATATGGGACATGCTTTTAATTATACAATTGGAGATATTTTTGCGCGCTATAAAAGGATGAAAGGATTTAATGTTCTTTATCCAATGGGATATGATGCACTCGGGCTTCCTGCTGAAAATGCAGCAATTAAAGCAGGAATTCATCCTAGAAAATTTACAGATGATGCAATTCATAATTTTATTAAACAGCAGAAATCTCTTGGGTTAAGCTATGACTGGAGCAGGCTGATAAAAACCTGCGATTCTGAATATTATAAATGGAATCAGTATTTCTTTTTGAAATTTTATGAAAATGGCTTAGTGTATAGGAAAAAAGCTCCTGTGAACTGGTGTCCAAAGTGTGAGAGTGTTCTTGCAAATGAACAAGTTCATAGTGGAAAGTGCTGGAGGCACACTGACAGTGATGTTGAAATTAAGCATTTAGAACAATGGTTTATTAAAACTACAAAATATGCAGATGAACTTTTAGAAATTGATAAGTTAGAATGGCCTGAAAGAATTAAAGCAATGCAGAAAAACTGGATTGGAAAATCACACGGCACAGAAATTAATTTTGAGATTAATGGAAAAAAGTGGCCGGTATTTACAACGCGTCCAGATACTATTTTTGGAGTTACATTTATGGTTGTTTCATCTCAGCATCCTAAGCTCATGGAACTTGTCAAGCCTGAACAAAAAAAGCAAATTGAAGATTTTTTAAAGAAAATAAAATCAACAAGTGAAAAAGACATAGAAGAGCTTGAAAAACAGGGAGAGTTTACTGGAAGCTATGCAATTAATCCTGTTACACATGATAAAATTCCTATTTATGTTGGAAACTTTGTTGTTGCTGATTATGGAAGCGGGATGGTAATGGCTGTTCCTGCACATGACCAGAGAGATTTTGAATTTGCAAAAAAATATAAAATCCCAGTTAAAGTTATAATTGACCCTTTGGATTATTCACTTAATGCTGAAAAAATGTCAAGAGCATTTACTGGCAGAGGAAGATTAGTTAATTCTGGGGGTTTTAATGGGTGGGATAATATTGAAGCAATTGATGAAATAACAAAGTTTTTGGAAAGCAAAAAAGTTGGAAAAGTTTCTGTGCAGTATAAATTAAGAGATTGGCTGATTTCAAGGCAGAGATATTGGGGAACTCCAATACCAATAATTTATTGTGATAAATGTGGCATAGTTGCAGTGCCTGAAAAAGAACTTCCTATTTTATTGCCTGAAAAAGTTGAATTTGGAAAAGGAAATCCACTTGCTACTAATGATAATTTTGTTGATGTTATCTGCCCTAAATGCAATTCTCAAGCACGCAGAGAAACTGACACAATGGATACATTTTTTGATTCATCGTGGTATTTTTTAAGATATTGTGATTCGCATAATGATAAGTTTCCATTTGACAAGGAGAAAATAGAATACTGGATGCCTGTTAACCAGTATATTGGAGGAGCAGAGCATGCCTGTATGCATTTAATTTATGCAAGATTTTTTACAAAGGCTTTAAGAGATTTAGGTTTTGTAAAAATTAGCGAGCCATTTACAAAATTGTTTAATCAGGGAATGCTGCATGGCTTGGATGGTGCTGTAATGTCAAAGTCAAAAGGAAATGTTGTTCTTCCTGAAGAAGTTTCTGAAAAATATGGAATTGATACAGCAAGATTATTTTTAGTGTCAATTGCCTCTCCTGATAAAGACACCCAGTGGAGTGATTCAGGTGTTGAAGGCAGTTTAAGATTTATTAGGAAAGTTTTTGATTATTTTGAAGATGTTAAATTAGGCGAGAGTTCTGCGAGAATTGAAAGCAAAATAAATAAAACAATCAAGGAAGTTTCAGAAGATATTGAAGAGTTCAGGTATAATCTTGCAGTTATCAAAATAAGGAAGTTATTTGAGGCAATTGCTGAAGAAAAACAGGTTTCTAAAGATAATCTTGAAAGTTTTGTCAAGATGTTAAGCGTGTTCTGCCCGCATATTGCTGAAGAGTTTTGGGAGAAGCTTGGAAACAATAAATTAATTTCAGCTGAGAAATGGCCTAAAGTCGATAAAACTAAGATTGATGAGGGTATTGAAGTGCAGGAAAAAATTGTTGAAAAAACAATTGAGGATGTTTTGAATATTTTGAGAATTATTGAGGAAAAACAGAATAAAAGTGCTGAAAAAGTCTATCTTTATGTTATTCCAAACGAGTTTTCAAATTATAATTTAGAGGTTTTGTCCAAAAGATTAGGAAAACAAGTTGAGATTTTTGCAGTAAATGACAAAAATAAATATGACCCTGAAAATAAATCTAGGAAAGCAAAGCCTGGAAGGCCCGGGGTGTTTGTAGAATAAAATGGGAAGTTTATCTGATTTGTTAAATATAATTTTTGGCATTCTTTCTTTATTAGCACTTATTTCAGGTTATTTTGTAAAAGAGTATCAAATAGCTCTTTGGACATTTGGATTAGCATTATTAATTTTAGTAATAGTTAGTTACTATGTATTTGATAGCAGAAATAAAGTTAATGAATTATCAATTAAATTTAAGAAAATAGAGGAATCTTTAAATATCTATGATCGTTTAAATAAATTAGAGATTAAAATAGAGAATATGGTAAATAAAAAAAGAGGGGAATTAAAAATAGAATTAATTGATATAATTAAGATTGGGATAGCAATTATTTTAATAATTGTTTTTATACAAGCAATTAAATCTCTATTGTAATATGTTTAAAATGAAAAAATTATCTTACAATAAATCAAAGATTATTTTTATTAAGAAAAATAAATTAATTAAGAAAAATAAAAAAGGTTTTGGAATGCTTAAGTCTCGTGATTTTAAAAAAGAGGATGAATTGGATACAGAGCTATAATTATGGTGAAAGACATAAATAATCGACCAAAAATAGTATGTCTTTCCCTTGATGTCAGGAACAAAGTTCCTGAACACCTCGAAAATCATTGATTTTCTCAGTAGCAAAGACACAAATGGTAAAATATCAATGTCTTATGCTATACTTAAATTTTTGTGTTAGTAAATCTTATTCCTTTAGCTTTATTTATAATCCCTAAATCTTTATTTGGAATATCTTCTTTTTTTGCAACTTCAAGATATTTCATCAGTCGTTCTTTTCTTTCTTGTAGGGTTGTATTTTTGTTTAAATGCGGCCCTCCTATGCACCCGCCTTTGCAAAAGGTTACATCTAAAAATCTTATTCCTTTCCTGGGTTTTTTAAGAAACTTTTCAAGATTTAAAATGCCATCAATAACTACAAATTCTTTTTTGTGTATTACTCCTTTTAGATGCGCAGTTTTTGACAATCCCCCAGAAATAGGATAAATCTTTGTATAATCATTATAAAATTTGTCCCATGATAAAAAGAACCTACGGTTCTTCTCCAAGAAAATCAATGATTTTCTGGACCAGAGAATTAGTAAATTCTCTTGGTTATGACATCTCCCCTCATGATCTTTCCCTTTATTGTTTATGTTGTTTTTCTCAAATAGGTTATGCAGTTCTTCATAGTCAATAACAAAATCAACATAATTTGATTTTGCAGCTTCAATTTTTTTGAAATTGCAGGGAGAAATAAAAACTATTTTATGTTTGGGAAAGGTTTTTCTGCATATTTTTGCTGTTGCAATCATCGGGCTGTCTACAACAATTAAATTCTTTTTGAGTTTAGGATATTTGGACTTGATTGTTTCAACAATTCCAGGGCAGACAGATGAAATAATCAGATTTTTTTTCTTTGTTTTTTTATTTTCCTCAAGAATTTTATGATAATCTCTATTAATCATTTTTGCACCAAAAGTTAATTCCACTACTTTTTCAAAGCCCAACTCTCTGAGCTGGTGAATAATGGCAGGATAATCAAATTCAGCAACAAAACTTGGTGCGAGCATAGCAACCATTTTGTTTTTATTTTTTAATTCTTTTTCAATTTGAGGGAGATTGTTTTTGTTCATTTGTCCTTTTTTTATTTTTAATGCTAAAGATTAATATTAGCATTTCAACTATAAGCGTAATTATCCCTATTTTTTTAGTTGATTAGCTATGTTTGAATAAATTGTTATTCTTACCCTTTCTTTTTATATTAATTATTAGATTTCTTTATTTTTTCAAATCTTTCCAGCCAATGCCTTTATTTTTCAGCTCTTTTAACTGTGGCCATTTATCTTCAAGAGTTGGCTTTTGTGTTTGAAATAAAATTCCAATTGGTATTTTTCCTGATTTTGAATTATAATCATATTCGTCTGCCAGTTCAAGAGCCTTTTTTATGTCATCCTTGTTTGTTATTTTATACATAAATTTGTCTTTGTTGTCTGCCTCATCATTAAATATCAAGCAATCCTGGATTATTTCTACAAATGAAAATCCTTTGTGCTTTACTGCCTGTTCTAAAATTTCCACCATGTGGGGCATGTCTCGTGCATTGCATCGTGCTATGAATGTTATTCCTGAAGCCAGTGCTAATTTTATTGGATTTAAAGGAGGATTAAATTCGCCCAAAGGCTCTGCTTTATTTTTATATCCTTGCTGAGTTGTTGGAGTTGCCTGCCCAGTTGTCAGCGAGAAAGATTGATTGTCCATTACAACCAAAGTCAGGTCTGCATTAAATCTTCCTGCATGCACAAAATGCTCTATTCCTTCTGAATAAATTCCGCCATCGCCTGAAAATGCAATTACATTTAAGTTGGGGTTGCCTAATTTTATTCCTTCAGCTGTTGGAACTGCCCTGCCATGCAATCCATAAATTCCACTGACATTTATATAATCAAATATTTTTGAGTTGCAACCAATATCTGTAACAATTGCAAAATTTTCTTGTTTTTCTCCTTCACTTATAAGTTTTGCAATTGTGCGCTTGACACTTTCAAGTATGAGAAAGTTTGTGCATCCTGGACACCAGGTTATTTCATTCTTTGTTGCAAGTTTTTGTTTTATTTGTTCGGGGTTCATTTTTCTATAAAGTCTAAGATAATCTTAATTTCACTTTTATTTAGTTCATCAATATGCCCTTTATTTTTAATAATTATAATTTTAGCATTAAGATTCTTTTTGAATAGTTCTGAATCAGAAAGAGGGACATAAGGGTCATCATCTGAAAAAATAGTTAAAATCTTATTTGTATTTCTTTTAACTTTGTTAAAGTCAATAGGAGTTTCAAGCCATGGTTTAGCAATTGGTATTTCTGCATTTCCTAATCCTTTTAGGGTAAACCATCCTGCAACAAATACACAACCTGCAACTTTTCCCTTCGATGTTTTTTCCAAAAATCTCATTATTGTTTGGCAACCTATGCTATGGCCTACAAGATAAGTTTCTTCATCTAAGGATGGAATATTATCTTCTAAATATCCAATCCAATCTTTTATTTTTGGATTATCTGTATCTGGCATGTCAAAAGCATGTACTTCGATTTTTTTCTTTTCTAATTCATGTTTTAACCAGTCAAACCATCCCCCTCCTGAACTTCCCCCCCAACCATGAACCATTATTGCTTTTTTCATTTTTGTTTTCATTTCAACCTCTTTTCAATTTCATTTCTTAATTCATCGCTTAAGAATGGCCTGCCATCGTACTTTAAAATCCTGTTTTCCTCTTTTATTTTCAATCCTGTTTTTTCCCTGATTATTCTGCCTAACTGCCCTGTTGAGTTATTCTCGATTAAAATTATTTTTTTTGCTTTTTGCATTTCATCTTTAATTTTATCTGACATTGGCTTGATGTATAGAACATGAATAAATTTGCAGTCTAATCCCTCAATCGCATCTAAAACTGCAGTTTTATTTGAACCCCAGCTTATAATAATATTTTTTGAATGCAGGTTGTTGTAAATTTTAATCATTTCAAATTTATTGCACTCTTTTTTTATTTGGTTATATTTTTTTATTCTTGCATCTGCATTTTGCTTTGTTAATTCTGGTGATTCAGCTGTATTTCCAAATTTATCATGTTCATAGCTATTTGCCTTTACAATTGCATTTCCTGGGAATTTTCTATTTGATTTTATCTCTAAAACTTTGTTTGGTTTTTTGTCTGAACTAAATTCGCTTTCTGCCAGATGTTTATCTGTAAGAATTATTGAAAGTGCGTTGAATTTCTGCGCTAAATAAAATGCCTCATTTGTTTTTTCTACTGCTTCAATTGGGTCTCCTGGAGCAATTAGTATTCTTGGAAATTCCCCGTGCCCTGCTCTTAGTGCAACATCTAAGTCTGCCTGAGTTGAATAAGTTGGTATTCCTGTTGATGGGCCTGGACGAGATGCTAAATAAATTACTAAAGGAATTTCTGTTTGTCCTTGCAAGCTTAGTGCTTCTGTTATTAAATCAAATCCTCCTCCAGATGTTCCAATCATTGTTTTTGCACCTGCAAAACTCGCGCCTATTGCCTGATTAATTCCACCAATTTCACTTTCTGGCTGAAAGGCGAGAAAATTATTTGCTATTTGGTGTGATGCTAATTCATTCATTAAAGCTGTTGCCGGAGTCATTGGATAACCTAAATACAAATCAATTTTTGAATTAATTGCGCCTTGGGCAACTGCCCTGCTTCCAGTCATTATTGTTATTTTATTGTTTAATTTCTTCTTTGTTATTAAAATGTTTTTTTATTTCTTCAATTAATGTTTCTTTTTCTATGCTTAATATTTTTGTTAAAGCACCAGCAAGCGCAATGTTTATGTTTTTTCCGTGATTTTGAAATTTTTCAAAATTTACACTTATGGAATTTTTCTTTAAGCTGTTTTTATGAATTGAAAGAGTTTTCTCATCCAAAGCTACGATTATATCTAATTTGCTTTCAATGCTTCCGACTCTTTTATCTGAAACACTTAGAATATTGAAATTATGCCCCCCACGGATTAAAGAGGGATAATCCCGATAATTAAATGTGAAATATCCTTGACTTGCTAAAATATTAGAGACAATTTCAGAAACTTTGTTTATTCCCTGCCCTGCTTTTCCACCGATAAGAATGTTTAACCTCATTTTACTACATTCTTGAATTTTCGATAGTATATAAAATTTATTAAACTAAATTAAATGAGAGGTTAGGGGAAAACAAGAAATGAGAAGAAAAAAGAAGCTAACATATGAAGAGTTGAAACAATTAAGTGTACCTGATTTATTAGCCTACCTTAGAATAGATGAAGACCCTATTTTCAGTCCGTCAAGATTAGATTTAGCACTTGAATGTATGAGGGCATATTGGTATCAATATTTTTTGGGGTTAGAACATCCTATAAATGCATCAATTGCAAGAGGAAAACTTTTGCATAGGATGATTGAAAAATTTTGGAAAGAAGATAATGGAGTTTTAGTTCCATTTTATCATTCAAGTAAAACATTTGCAAATACTTCTGGAGCAAGATGGCAGAGAGGTTATGTAAATACTGGAGAATCAGATGGTCAAAAGATAGAATGGTTTTCAAGTGCAGAACCATACATCTTTAAATCAATTATTAAAAAAACTGCCATGAGAATATACAATAGATATGTTGAAGAAGAACCAAGAATCGCTCCAGAAATTGAGATAAACTGTGAATTTGAAGGAATTAAATTAATGGCTAATATTGATGAACTAAGAAAAGATTTGGTTATAAGAGATCACAAATCAGGGAGAAGAAAGCATGGAGAGTTTTACCTCGCTAATAATAATCAAATGACAGATTATTCTCTATGTTTATTTTTAGCTCTTCAACAACCAGGTTCAGAAACATCCAGACGATATCCAAACTATAAAGGAATTGTGTTAGATGATTTTCTTAAAACATGCAAAATAGAAATACATAATATTGGATCGCCAAGTAAGTATGATATGCCTGATGTTTATTTAGCTTGTTGGGAAACATTGTTAAAAAACCTCAATTAACAGAACAAATTTACTTTCATATAGAAAAAATTGGCGAGGATGAAGGTATTTCTTTAGAACAGTTTCTTAAATTAATTAGCTTTGAGCGTGATAAATTATTAGAAGAAAGTAGAAAAAGACTTGAAGAAAAAACAGAAATTCAATATGCAACAAGAAGGGAATCAGATTTTGTAGATTTTATAAGAAATGTTAAAGACACCAAATATTCAATTGCACAAAGAAAGTTTCTTCCACATAAAGGAAGACATTGTGATCATTGTTTTCATAAAATGCCTTGTTATGATGGAATTATTACCCCGGAGAAAGTTCATGAATATGAGTTTATACATATGAATCCTTTGTTAGCATTTTCAGGAATACCTGAAAATGCTGTGGGATATGCTAAAGATAAGTTTCCATTAGTAAATCGGCCAAATAATCAAAAAACCTTTCGTTTTCCAAGAGAAAAATTGGATTAATTTTTTCTATAACATTTTTAAACTCATAATTCTTTTAAATAAAAGTTTATAAAATGAAAGAAATAAAAGACAATATTTGGAAAGAGGCTGAGAAAGATGTTATTTTCCACAATATTAATGGAAAAGAAAAGTTAAGCATTGCTGAAAGTTGTGTTGATAGGCATGCTTCTGAAATTCCTAATAAACTTGCTTTTGTTTTTGAATTTGAAAATGAGCATATTGTAAACTATACTTATAAAGAGCTTCAAGTTGAGATTAATAAATTTGCAAACTACTTAGATAAAATTGGAATTAAAAAAAGAGCGCGTGTTTTTATTTTTCTTCCGAAAATTCCTGAAACATATATTAGTTTTTTAGCAGTTCTTAAACATGGAAGCATTTCTGCGCCTTTATTTGAGGCATTTCAGACAGATGGTTTGGAGTTGAGATTGGAAAGAGGAGATGCTGATGTTTTAATTACAAATAAAGAGCTGGCTGAAAGACTGCATCATAAACCTAATACTATGAAAATAATTATTATTGATTCTCCTGAATTTAAAAATGAAATTAAAAAGATGAGTGATAAATTTGATGCTGTTTTGCTTGATAAAGATGATACAATGATTATGATGTTTACTTCTTCAACTGCAGGAACGCCTGTTGCAGGCATTGAAACTCCAAATTATGCACTTGTTCAGCAGCATTACAGTGCAAAACTTGTTTTAGATTTGAAAAAAGAGGACAGGTATTTTTGCACTGCACATCCTGGATGGGTGACTGGAGCTATTTATGGGATTATTGCGCCTTTAAGCATTGGCTGCACAAATTATGTTTATGTTTCACATTTTGATGCCAAACACTGGATTAATTTTATTAAAAAAAATAAAATATCTGTGATTTACACTGCGCCAACTGCGCTTCGCTTGTTAAGGAGTGAAATTAAAAAAGATGATTTAAAATTAATTCGGAATTTATGCAGTGTTGGAGAGGCTCTTACTGGAACTGTTTTTGAGGACTATAAAAAATTAGGAGTTCTGATTAATGATACATACTGGCAGACAGAAACAGGTGCAATGGTTATTGCAAACTGGCGTGAACTAAGAAAAAAGAAAAACAGCATTGGAAAAGCACTTCCTGGAATTAATGCTGCAATTAAAGATGGAGTGATTGTTTTGAAACCTGGCTGGCCTGCAATGATGACAGGAATTTACAAGCATGAGCAAATGTATAAAGATTATTTTAAAGACGGATACTTTATAACAAACGATTTAGCTAAGCAGGATAAAGAAGGATATTTCTTTTTTATTGGAAGAAAGGATGATATAATCAAAGTTTCAGGCGAACGCATTTCTCCAATAGAAGTTGAATCATTTTTAATGAAACATCGCGCAGTTCGTGAAGCAGCAGTTATTGGAATTCCTGATGCTATTAAAGGAAGTGTTTTAAAAGCATTTATTGTTTTAAATAAAGATTTTGAAAATAAGGGAGATGATAAATTAAAAAATGAATTGATGGATTTTGTAAAGCAGAATTATGCAGGGCATTCTTATCCTAAGGTGATTGAGTTTGTTCCAAATTTGCCTAAAACAAATTCTGGAAAGATTATAAGAATGAAGTTGAGGGAGATGGAAGGGAAATAAAATTTATTTTCTTTATCTGCAAATTATACTATAATTTACCTTGTTGATTTATGAGTTGATTCGTTTGTTTTTTTGATGTTAATAACTTAACCCCTATAATAAAATTTATATACTTGATTTTGCTTGTTTTATTATGAAAAAGGAAATTGGCAAGATAACGCATTTCTTTGAGAAAATTGGTGTTGCAGTAATTGAACTTGTCGATAATCTAAAAGTTGGCGATGTCATCAATATACAGGGTGCAACAAGCAATTTTAAACAATTGGTTGACTCTATGCAGATTGAGCACAAAAATGTGCGTAGAGCAAAGAAAGGCGATGCAATTGGTTTGAAAGTCAAGGAAAAAGTAAGGCCAAATGACAGAGTATTCTTAGGAGAATAATCCTCATATTGAAATATTGAACTGGTTGATAAGATTTATATAATTGGGGGGCTTGTTTAGAGTATGGAACATTGCGAAAGACTTGGGGATTTACTTAATGAAGAAAGAAAGGTTATAGAGAGACATTTGGATAAGCATAAATGGTATCAAGGTATTGAAGATAGAGAGAGGGCTGTTACAGATTTTATTAAAAGGTATGGTTGGTTAATGAGAGAGGTATTTTGTGATAAGTGCGATGAAAATGCAACTTGTGTGCCTTATCATGAGTATCTTGAGCAGGCTGCTTTAAGGTAATTAATTAATGATTGCTTTTATTCTTTTAGTTTTAACAAAAAACAAAAGGTTTATATAGTATAATTATATTGTTTATACATGATTGAATTAAAAACAAAATTACGAAAATGGGGAAATTCTTTTGGGGTTGTTGTACCTCAAAGAATAGTAGAAAAAGAAAATGTATCTGAAGGAGACGAAATTACAATTTTCTTGGTAGGAGAAAGAGTAAATCTTAGAAAACTATTTGGAGCACATAAATTTAAAAAGCCAACCTCTCAAATGATGAAAGAAGTTGATAGAGATTTAGACAGTGATTTTTAAAATGTTTTTATTTGATACCTACGCTTTACTTGAAATTTTAAAACAAAACCAAAATTACGAAAAATATATGTCTGCAAGAGTTGTTATTAATGATTTTATTTTCTCAGAATTTTGTTATAAATTATTTAAAGAAAATGTAAAAAATGCAGAGGATTATATTAAAGAAGTTGCTCCTGCAATTGTGCATGCGGATTCAGAATTGATTAAAGAGGCAATGCGTTTTAGAGTAGCTAATAAAAAGAAAAATCTTTCAATGACTGATTGTATTAGTTATATTATGGCTAAGAGATTGGGGATAAAATTTTTAACAGGAGATAAAGAATTTGAAAAATTAGAAGGGGTTGAATTTGTGAAATAGGCAGTTATTTTTTAGCAATTTTCCACATTAATTCAAATTGTTTTCTATAGGAATTTGCAATACCCTTATTTCTAATAATTATTGAAAGATAATTCTGGGAATTAAATTGATTGATCGTTATACCCCACAGCTTGCTGTGGGGACAAGCTAAAGAAAATTATTATAAGATATTCTTTTTCTAATGAACGAAATGTCAAGAACTTTCGGATTAAAGTCCGGAGTATGTTGGAGTTCTTGAGCACCTCGAGAATTATTTTTACTTGCTCACAAACTAAAGTAAGGAGTTTGCGTAAAAATAATTCTCTTAGTATCAAAAGCAAATAATAAAGATTGCAGAATAAAATATCATTTTGTAATATGTGTAGAATATAGAAAAGATATAGACAACTGCGTAGCTCGCATTACATCTTTCTCGCAGTTCTCTATCTGTATAACTGAATTAACCTGCCATATAACCAATGCAGTTATCCATAATTAGCTAAAATTAGTTGGGTTTATGCAGAGATGCTCCGCAGCTTGCTGCGGAGAGGTTCACTTTTCCCTCTTTTTAATTTTCTAATTTATTTGACAATAGCTTTTATTCTCCGAATTCCTGCGCTTGAACTTTCTTCTTTTATTATTTTAAACTTGCCGATATTTTTTGTATTTTTTACATGAGGG
>Ga0315284_10011730_pt1 | contig 12483 bp, 10 predicted proteins | sample YL17G09_16_MG_FD_203696 | JGI IMG/M metagenome (GOLD analysis project Ga0315284, IMG submission 203696) | Sediment microbial communities from Yellowstone Lake, YNP, Wyoming, USA - YL17G09_16 | ecosystem: Environmental > Aquatic > Freshwater > Lake > Sediment | place: USA: Wyoming | collected... | reverse complement strand
ACAAAATCAGCTCGGTGCTTCTGTTCCTCGACGAGATACTGCTGCACGTCAGCAGGCCGGTGCGATGGGACAGCGACCACGTTGTAATTTTGTCGGACGAGCTGCAAGACCTTGCAAAAGAGCTGGTGCGAGGGGATTTCCTCGGCAGAGTGCATATCGGACTCGATTTTTTTGACGCGAGCATTAACCGTATCGCGGCGTGGGTAACGGGGACAAGGTGCGTGATAAAGGCGTTGTTGATTGCGATATTAGAGCCGACTGAGATGCTGAGAAACTTTGAGATAAACGGGGACTATACTTCCCGGCTGGTGATGCTGGAGGAACTTAAAACCCTGCCGTTTGGCTCGGTGTGGGACGAATATTGCGGGAGAATGAATGTGCCCGTTGGAGACCAGTGGCTCAACGAAGTCAAAGATTACGAAGCAAAGGTAACGAGCTTGAGAAAATAATATGACTACCGAGCACAAGAGCAGGGCTATAGAGGCGCTTGACAAGTTGTACGAATTCGAGCAGGAGCCGGTCAGCGAAGACAAGCTGCAGCCGGGCAGATATTTTGCGGCCTCGTTTGCCGGCGAGCACGTCGCTGGAACAGAATTCGTAATCGGCGCTTTGTTTGTGAGCTGGGGCGCCACCGCCAGGGACATATTCCTTGGGCTGTTGCTGGGAAACCTTATGGCGGTATTGACCTGGGCATTCGTCTGCTCGCCCATATCGGTCCAGACGCGCCTGACGCTGTATTGGTACCTGCGAAGGATAGCCGGACCGGTTACAACGACAATTTACAATATCCTCAACGCGGTGTTGTTCTGCATTTTGGCCGGCTGCATGATTACCGTTTCCGCCTCGGCCATCCGAATACCCTTCGGCATCCCGGAACAAACCAAGTGGTACCCGGACGATGTTCGCTTTGTTTTAGTAGTGTTGCTGGTAGGAGCGGTTGTCGTGACACTGGCCGTTCTGGGCTTCAAACGCCTCGCTCAGTTCGCGGAGGTCTGTTCGCCCTGGATGATCCTTATGTTCGTAGCGGGGGCGGTTGTAATGCTGCCGGCACTTGCCGAGAAAGTGCTGGGGCGCCCAATCGGCAGTTGGCAGGATTTCTGGCAGATTTCCAATAAATCTATATGGACCGGCGTTAGACCCGACGGCGGCGCACCAATCGGTTTGTGGCATATTGCCGCCTTTGCCTGGATATGCAATCTCGCGATGCATATGGGGCTGGCGGATATGGCCCTGCTGCGATATGCAAAGAAGGCATCATACGGGCTGTATTCGGCTTTCGGAATGTATTTAGGTCATTATTTAGCGTGGGTTTGTGCCGGCATAATGGGTGCAGCGGCTGCGATGGCGGTCGGCAAAACCATATCGGATATGGACGCCGGCGGCGTGGCCTGGCAGGCACTCGGCTCGGCGGGAATAATCGCGGTTGTCCTCGCCGGCTGGACAACGTCAAACCCGACGCTTTACCGGGCCGGGCTGGCGTTCCAGGCGATAACACCGGGCTGGCCAAGATGGCTGGTAACACTGATAACTGGGGTCATCACAACAATAATCGCGTGCTTCCCGTTCGTCTTTACGAAACTGCTTAACTTTGTCGGTATATATGGTCTGCTGCTGATGCCGGTAGGCGTGATTGTCTTTGTGGAGCACTGGATTTTTCCAAAAATCGGACTGACGCGGTACTGGGCGGCCCGAAAAAAGCTTATATTCAATTGGCCTGCGTTGTCCAGCTGGTTTATCGCAATAGCGGCAGCGCTGTTTCTGGAGCGAACTGGCCGGCTGCACCTGTTCTTTCTGTTCATTCCCACCTGGCTGTTGACCGCCGTGCTCTACACGTTATTTTCTGCTGTTGCCGGAGCACGGGAACAACTGCCCGAACTGGTTGAACAACACGGCGGCATTCGGATAGAGGCGGGCAATTCCCCGAAAGCGACTGTAAGGCCGGTCGATATAAAAGCGTGGGTGTGGGGAATAATTGCCGCTTCGACGCTGATTGTTTGTATAATATTGTCAATCCGGGTTTACCTTTCGCCACCTGACGCATACGGACGAAATTTCTTAACGTTCAAAAGCGCGTTGATTTGGCCTTCGCTGCTTTACTTTGTCAGCGCAACTGGCTGGGCAATCAGGCACGAGAAGTGACACAGGGAGCCATCGATAATGAACAAGACATTAGCGGAACTGATAAAAATATCAAATGTAACAGGCAAAGACCCAACGCTGGTTCAGGGCGGCGGCGGCAACACCTCCGTCAAGACAGACGACGGCAAATATATGTATATCAAGGCAAGCGGCACGGCCTTAAAGAATATGAACAAGCGGGCCGGCTGGCGGCGATTGCGCCTCGATAAGGTCCTCGAAATCGTCAAAGATAAACAACTTGGCAAACTCCCGGCCCAAACGCGTGAGCCGGAAATTGTGAACCGGCTGCTTCTTGCCTGCGATGATAAAATTGCCGGCGACGTCAGGCCGTCGGTGGAAACGCCCCTGCATGCGATTCTCGGTAAATACGTAATTCATCTTCATCCGGTGGCGGTATTGTCATACGCCTGTGCAAAAAACGGCCAGCGTGAGATTGAAAAGCTGTTCAAAGACGAAAAATACCCGCCGCTGTGGATTCCTTATGCGACGCCGGATGATGCCTACTATGGCCGTCGCGAGGGGATCCTCAGACAGCGTGCAGAACTAAAAAGAAAACGGTCCTTGAAAGGAAAAGATACAATAGTAAAATCACAGAAACAGGAGCTAAAATCGTCTCCTAACTCAAAGTGAAATCTGTCTCATTTTTGCTGAAGACATACAGGTCCGGTAATGAACGAAAGTGATATTAGAAATGAGTTGGTAAGGATAAGCAAATATTTGCATAACCGGAGTTACTTAGTCGCTGCCGACGGTAACCTAAGCTATCGAATTACAGACAGACGAATACTAATCACAGCGAGTAAGTGCAACAAATCGTTTATGACAATGGACGATTTCGCTGTTGTTGATATCGACAACAAGGTAATTGAAGGCAGTCCATCCTCTGAATTGCTCCTTCACACTAAGGTGTACCAAAAATGTAAAGAAGCGAAATGCGTAATCCATGCCCACCCACCGGTTGCCATTGCCTGGACAATAGCGAAACCTGATATGGCTGAGCTGCCTGCTGAAACAATGTCGGAAATTGTTATGGGAGTCGGGAAAATCCCGATAGTTCCTTACGCAAGACCGTGCACAGAAGCTTTGTCTAATAGCATATTACCGTATGTTCCTGATAACAAAGTAATGATACTTGCCAGGCATGGGGCTTTGAGCTGGGGCCGGACTATTCAGGAAGCAGCGAATGGAATTGAAAGAATTGAGAACTGCGCGTTTATCCTGGCTCAGGCCCAGATTCTGGGTGGTTTAACTTATTTACCCGATGAAGAAATCAAGGCCTTACACAAAATAAGACAAAACAGAGGTATTGAAAATCTTTAAGGCTTCTTAAGATAAGAAGATGAACAAAAATTAAAGAGAGCAATTCCGGAGAGTATTACAATGCCCGAAGCAGATACAAGCAAAAGAGAAAAAAATTATTATACAGATATCCCAATGGATAAGCGAGGCTTCTTCCTCAAGGGTGCCAGTGCCCTGGACTGGGGAATGAAGAATCGCCTAGCTCGAATATTCAACCCGGATAGCGGCAATACTGTGATGTTAGCCATAGATCACGGATACTTTCAGGGCCCAACCACAGGCCTTGAACGGATCGATCTAACTATCGTACCTATAATGCCTTATGCCGATGCGCTGATGATGACTCGCGGCATACTTCGGACTTCTGTCCCGCCTTCAATCACTAAACCTATCGTCCTGCGATGCAGCGGCGGGCCGAGCATTCTAAAAGAGCTGTCAGATGAATATCTGGCTGTGGACATTGAAGACGCTATTCGGATGAACGTTGCTGCGATTACGCTTCAGGTCTTCATCGGAGGCGAATTTGAAAGTCGTTCCGTTCATAACCTGACTAAATTAGTGGATATGGGCATGCGATACGGAATTCCGACAATGGCAGTAACTGCGGTAGGAAAAGATATGGTCAGAGACGCGAAGTATTTCCGTCTTGCTTGTCGAATATGCGCTGAACTTGGAGCGAATATCGTAAAGACCTATTATGTACCTGAAGGTTTTGAGACAGTAACCTCATCCTGCCCGGTACCTATAGTCATGGCAGGCGGAAAGAAGATCCCCGAACTCGATGCACTCACCATGGCTTACAATGCTATCCAGGGCGGGGCTTGCGGCGTTGATATGGGCAGAAACATATTCCAGTCCGACGCACCTGAGGCAATGATGCAGGCAATAACAAAAGTGGTACACGAAAACATGAAGCCCAAAAATGCGCTCGAGTTGTATAAAACACTCAGGAACGAGAAGAAATAACGCGGCGATATGAAAGTCTTCGACGAATTAAAAGAGGTCATACCGACAATTAGCGTAGGCATCTTGACCGCTGATATGATGAACTTAAGTTCCCAGCTTGAACTTATCGAAAGTACAGGCGTTAGACTATTGCACTTTGACATTATGGACGGCCGATTCTGGCCGAAGATTACGGTCGGCCCATCTTTTGTTCGGGGCATTAAAACTACTATGCTCAAGGATGTTCATCTGCTCGTAGAACAACCTGAAAACCATATTGAAGATTTTGTCGAAGCCGGCGCTGATATGATAACTTTTGCCGTCGAATCGTGCGGCGATATTGCCCGGACTTTACGTAGAATTAGCCAAATGAAAAATGCCAATGAACCGGCCAGAGGCATATTAAGAGGCGTTTCACTAAATCCTTCAACGCCTGTCGATGTTATATGCCCTGTAATTGATGATGTCGATATCGTACTGCTGTTGGCGGTAAGCCCGGATGCCGCAGGACAGAATTTCATATCGCAACTACCCGATAAAATAACAGAGCTGAGAAATATCAAAGAAGATGTTCTGATTTTTGTAGATGGGGCTGTTAAGAAAAATAACATCGCAGAAGTCGCCGCGACGGGCCCGGATGTCATTATTACTGGCAGTGCCGTCTTTGACGGTAAGGCCCCCAAAGACAATGCAAGGTTCATGCTGGAAGCTGTGGGAAAAAAGCTATGAACAAACCGTTGGATGGGAAAGTCGCTTTAATAACGGGTTCGGCAGGCGCCATAGGTTTTGGCGTTTGTGAAGTACTGCTCGAAAATGGCTGCACTGTCGTTGCAACAGACCTCCCCGGTGAAAGACTTGAGAACTTCGCTAAAGACCTTGACCGTATCGTTTCAGGAAAGTCTGCAGGCATCCCTATGGACGTTACCGATACCGAGTCGGTTAAAAAGGCATTCGATGCTGTCTTTGATGAATATGGTAAGCTTGATATCGTTATACACAATGCTGGCATCGCCCTTGTATCAAAAATAGTTGATATGGATCTTAAGAAATTCCAGCAGCTTGAGAAGGTTAATATTGACGGTACACTTATCGTGCTCGCTGAAGCCGGCCGAAGATTGATTGAACAAGGAAAAGGCGGCGATATTGTTATTATGTCAACTAAAAATGTCCCCTCCCCAAGTGCGGGTTTTGGTGCCTATAGCGCAACTAAAGCCGCATGTCATCAGCTCGGTCGCATTGCCAGCCTGGAATTTGCCGAGCATAATATTCGCGTCAATATGGTTGCCCCGGATGCCGTCTTTTCCGAAGGCAAGTACAAGTCCGGCTTATGGGAGCTGGTTGGCAAAAACAGGATGAAGGAACGAGGGATTAGTGAAGAAGAGCTCCACGAGTATTATCGAAAACGTAATTTACTAAAAGCCGCGGTTACAGGCCGACATGTTGCAAATGCCGTTTTGTTTTTTATTACAAGACAGACTCCGACAACCGGCGCGACTATCCCTGTGGACGGCGGTCTGCCCGACGCAACACCAAGGTAGCTTTATAAACTTTCCCACGATGATGATTTGAGGAGATATCTCAGTGGCAAATCAATTTGATGCAATGGCATCTGGTCACCTCTGCCTCGATATTGTTCCTAAAATCCCTGATACGGTAATGACGATGACAAAACAAGTCGCAAAGCTGGTTGGCGATTACCAAAGTCGGTTCGGCGGTAAACCATCTGTCATTTTCCTTCAAAAACACGGACTTTTCGTTTCAGCCGACAGGCCCGATGCAGCGATGCGGCTGGTGCGCACCATCATAAATCGGTGCGCCCGCAAATTGAAATTACCAAAGGCAGGCAAAAGCAGGCCGGTAAATGACAAAGTTATTATCGAGACAAAGTTGCGAATTCGCAGGGCGTTTTTCGAGGCGACCGGCCAATACGCCGCTGTAAGTTATTTTTGTGACGATGAAATCGCAGCGTTTTGGCGCCAAAAAGACGCGGCAAAATTGCTTTCAGCCGGGGCAATGACGCCTGACGAGCTGGTTTATGCAAATGGCCCGGCAATGTGGATTGAGCGACCCGATTCGAAGAAAATCGCAGGAATGCTGGCTTTGCGAATAAAAAAATGGGGACAGCCACCCATCGCGTTCTTGGTTAAAGGGGCGGGACTTTTTGTCGCCGGGACGGGAAAAATCACTGATATCATCAGAGAAATCGTAAAAAGCTCGCTTCTCATCCGGGCTAACGCGTCCCGCCTGGGAGGTATTCTCAGTTTGAATAAGTCCCAACAGGATTTTATTAACAAGTGGGAAGCAGAGGCCTATCGAAAGAATTTGGCGGCAGGTTCCTTGCAGGGCGAATTGCAGGGCCGAATTGCAGTAGTTACCGGCGCAGGCAGCGGCTTGGGCAGGAGTATCGCTATCGGCCTCGCCAAAGCGGGTGCAATGGTCGCACTCGTTGATATTGATAAAAAAGAAGCACAAGAAACCGCAGAGCAAATCCGAAATCTAAACAAGACGCAAGACCAAACCCTGGTTCTGGCGTGCGACGTTACTAATGAGACCAGCGTCGATAAGGCGTTTGGGGCTTTGCTGAAGGAATGGGGCGGCCTTGATATTTTAGTCAATGCCGCAGGCGTAGCGCCGCCTTATGGACTTGTTGATATGCCTGCCGACAGGTGGCGGCTTGCGCTCGACGTGAACCTAACGGGTTATTTCCTTATGGCCAAGGCGGCCGCGAAAATAATGATTCGGCAGGGAATGGCCGGCTCCATTATCAATCTAAGCTCCAAATCCGGCCTTGAGCCGAGCAAAAATAATACCGCCTACACCACCACAAAGGCCGGTGAGCTGGCTATGGCACGCGGCTGGGCGCTGGAGCTTGGCGAATATGGAATCCGCGTCAACTGCGTCTCGCCGGGCAACGTGTTCGAAGGGTCGAAAATCTGGAATCCGGCATACATAAAAATATGCGCCAAAAAATACGGCATAAAACCCGAAGAGGTCATTCCTTATTATGTGAACAAAACTGCCCTGAAGCGCGAAATAAAAGGACATGATATCGCGGATGCCGTGGTTTTTTTGTGCTCCGACAAAGCCCGCACCATTACCGGACAAACATTGGTCGCCGATTCAGGCCAGGTAATGGTCAGATAGACCCGCCAAATGAACGGCGGGTAAATTTTTTAGATGAGTGGGAAAATTATGGGTATGGATTTTTGCATCGAGGACACAAGAAAAAAACCGATACCGAGTTTGAAGCAGCTCATAAAGGACAAGCTCATCACTCTCGATGACGCGACCGACTGGCTTCGGACAATTTATGAGATTCGCTTTTTTGAAGAGAAGGTTTACGACCTGCTCGGCCAGAACATTATCAAGGGCGCCTCGCATCTTTACGCCGGCCAGGAAGCCGTCGCCGTCGGCGCCATTGCCGCGATTGAGCGAGGCGACGTAATCGGCTCGACCCACCGGGGCCACGGCCACTGCGGCGCCATCGGCAACAAATACGCCGACACCGAAGAGGACCGCCAGAACCATTGGAACCGTATGATGGCCGAATTGATGGGCAAGGAAACCGGCTATTGCAAAGGCAGGGGCGGCTCGATGCACATTGCCGACGTTGACAGATGCAATAATCTCGGCTCAACCGGCATCGTCGGCGGCAATCAGGCGCCCGCAGTCGGCGCGGCCTTTGCGGAAAAATATAAAAAAACCGGCAGGGTCGTCCTCTCATTCTTCGGCGACGGCGCCACCAACTGCGGAAGTTTTCACGAGTCAATGAATATGGCCTCCACCCTCAAGGTGCCGCTGGTTGCCATTATCGAAAATAATCTTTACGGGATGAGCGTGCCGTTTTCAGGCAGCGCCGTCGAAGGCACCTTAAAAGCCAGCAATATCACCGATATTGCCCAGCGGTGTTACGCCTATAACGTCCCTGCTATGATTGTCGATGGCCAGGACGTCGTGGCGGTATATCTGGCCGTCCACTCGGCGGTGAAATGGGCAAGGGTCGAAACTCAGATGACCATCGTCGAAACCAAGACCTATCGCTGGTATGGGCACAGCCGAAGCGACCCGCGTGAGTATCGCACAAAAGACGAGGAAAAGGCATGGCGCCAGCGTGACCCGGTTATCGTCCTGAGGGAAAAACTATTGGCTGATTCGCTTTGCACCCAGCAGCAACTGGACGCGATAAAAGACAAGGCCTTCAATACAATCGAAACAGCTACTAAATTTGGCGTTGACAGCCCTTGGCCTAACCCCGCGGACGTGACAAAAGACGTTTACGTCGAAGAGACCTATCCAGCCGGGCTTATCGAATCCGAAAAGACCGCCTCCAAAAAAGTGGCAGAGGCAACCGCTGCCTTTGAGACGGCCCTGGCCTCATCCACCGCCAAAACAAAAAAAGAGGCCGCCGACAACGCCAGGACGCAAATCAAATCACAGTTTGGTATGGATATCCAGTCGATAGCGCAAGCCGTCTCAACCGCACAGGCGGAAGAGATGAGAAGGGACAAAAACGTCATCTTACTGGGCGAGGATATCGGGCTTTATGGCGGCGCATATCAGGCAAGCCGCGGCCTGTTGGCCGAATTCGGCACAGAGAGGGTCATTGATACTGCTATATCGGAGGCGGCCATCGCAGGCGCAGCAGTCGGTGCCGCCCTTCGCGGTTTGCGCCCCATTGCTGAGATTATGTATGTCGATTTCGTTACGATAGCGATGGACCAGCTCGTTCACGTCGGCGCCTATAACCGCTATATGTTCGGCGGCAAAGCAAAGGTGCCGATGGTCCTGCGCACAGAAGGCGGCGTCGGCAGATGCATCGCCGCACACCACTCGGAGTCGCTCGAGGCCTGGCTTATGCACCCGCCGGGACTGTTCGTCGTAATGCCCTCGACGCCTTACGACGCGAAGGGGCTGCTCAAGGCCGCCATTCGCAGCGACAACCTCGTGGTCTTTATCGAGCATAAAGCGACCTATGGCCAGCTCGGTCCCGTCCCTCAGGGCGATTACATCATCCCGCTCGGCGTCGCCGACGTAAAAAGACCCGGCAAAGACGCAACAATCGTATCTTACAGCAGGATGGCAATGCTGTCTCTGCAGGCGGCAAAAATCCTCGCCACCCAATACGGCATCGACGCCGAGGTAATAGACCTGCGAACGCTGAAGCCAATGGATATTAAAACTGTGGCCGAGTCGGTTCGCAAAACCGGACGACTTATCACCGTCAGCGAGGGCTTCGGCTCCTGCGGTGCGGGCAGAGAGATAACCGGCCGGCTTATGGAATACAAGTTCAGCGACGGCACCCACGGCTTCGATTACCTCGACGCGGCACCGGTAAATCTGGCAGCCGTAGATGCACCCCCGCCGATGAGCGAGCCGTTGGAAAACGCAAGCATTCCCAGCGTCGAGAAAATAGTCGAAGCAGTCAAGGCAATGGTATAACTGATACACAACACGGAGTTCGATAAATGGCAAGACAAGTACAATTACCCAAGCTTGGCCAGACAATGGAAGAAGGAACTGTTGTTAATTGCCTGATTAAAGCGGGCGGCGAAGTCAAACGGGGCGATGTTATTTTTGAGATAGAGACCGACAAGGCGACCCTCGAGATGGAATCGCCCGCCGACGGCTTCGTAAAGCATATCCTCGTTGAAGTTGGCCAGACCCTGCCCGTTGGTGCGCCGCTGCTGGTCATCGGCGATAAAGATGAAGAAGTCCCGCGGAATTTCACCGACTCACCGAAAGCCGCCGTTGCCGCAGCGCCTCCCGCCATCGCAGTTCCACGAACCGAACCAGCCAGGCCGATGGAGACGCCTGCCAAAGTAATAGCGTCACCAAGAGCTAAAAAACTCGCCGAAGAGCTGGGAGTTGATTTGGCAAATGTCATCGGCACGGGCCCTGCCGGCAAAATCACCGAGGACGATGTCAAAAAAGCCGCCTCAACAAAAACAGCAACGCCGGCCGTGGCTGCCACAGAAGTCAAGCTCGGACAAACTTTGCCCCTCACAAAAAAGCAGCGGCTGACCGCCGAAAGAATGGTCGAATCAAAAAGAGAAATCCCCTGCTTTTACCTGTCCATAAGGGCAGACGTCACCGACCTCGTTGTATTGCGAACAAAATTGAACGAAACCACTTCGACAAGCTCAGTGCAGGCCGGGCAGGCGAAAATCTCCTACAACGACTTTATTATTAGGGCAGTCGCAATCGCCCTGCAGAAATTCCCGATTATGACGGGCCAACTGGTCGGCGACGCCATAAAACTGGCCGACACCATTAATATCGGTCTGGCCGTCTCGACTCCGAATGGCCTTATCGTCCCCGTGGTAAAAGACGCCCACAAAATGGACGTAAAACAAATCGCCGCGGCCACCAAAGCCCTTGCCGAAAAAGCCCAGAATGAAAAATTGCTGCTCACCGACCTCGAAGGCGCCTGCATCACCGTCAGCAACCTCGGCGCCTTTGGAATAGAGTCCTTTATACCGGTGGTCATCCCCGGCCAGTGCAGCATCCTCGGCGTCGGCCGAATTACCGATACAAGCGTGCCGAACAAAGGCGACCGTAAGTTGATGAGTATGACCCTGTCCGTTGACCACAAGGTTGCCAACGGCGACTATGCCGCCCAGTTCCTCGACCTCATAAGAAAACTGCTCGAAGATACCTCCTCGCTGGTTGTTTAATCCCCATTTTGCTGATTTCGCGGGAAGTAATATATCGGCTGGTGCTTGTGCTCGCTGGTCGTGAAGTAGCCGGCGCCGTTGGCGTCGAAACAAATCGCCTCCCCCTGCTGCTCGAAAATAAGAGGAATTGAACACTCGTTGCCGTCGAATGCCCGCCATAACGGCGCATCTTTGGAACGCCGCCACAGTGACGCGGCAAAGTAACCCCTGACGATAATCATTTGCCCATCCGGTGATATGTCCCCGCCGGTGGCCGTCCCCCAGGATAGCTTCGCAACATACTCCAACGTGGTCTTGGCCGTGGTCGACCTGTCCACCGTAGCTTGCCTGTCCTCCATAGCATTGGCGACCTGTCCTCCGAAGTTCCTTGAGGACGAAGGATGGAAGGAGGAAGCGAAGGTGGACTGAGGATATGCGGCCCTGTAAACCTTGCTCTGCCCTTCCTTCGATATGATGTAGATGTCTTTGGTAAGCGGGTCGAGCATCAGCGTCTCGGCGTCTCGCGGGCCGTCGGGATAAAGCAGCTCGATTGCTTCGACGCCGCTGAGAGTAACGTTTGCAGCCGGCTGGTTGACATCAACCTTCGGTTCAGGGACGCGGTATATTTTGATGCTCTTGCGCCGGGAATTATTGTCGCCTATGTCGCCAACGTAAAGGTAATCGACGTTCGGGTCAGGCCCCGGGCCGATGGCGATGTCCTCCCAGTTGTGCAAACGCGCACCTTCAAGATTGTATGTTCCAAGATGTTTACCCTCCGGCGTAATCGCATACACGCAGGGCGGGCCGCCGTCGTTGTGAACCCACAGAACTCCCGGATTCTTTCGGCTGGCAGCCATGCCCGACGCCTCGGTTATCAGAGGCGACTGGATAGTGCCGACCTTGTGCCCCCCAAGAAATTTCGGACAATCCGCGCTCGTCGACCGGCACCCCGCCAATAAGACCAAAACCATCAATGCGGATTTCCAAAAATGGTTCATCATTTCTTATTTAATCAGCCGCCAGTTCGTGTGCGATTTTGTGATATTTTTCGTGAACGCCTTCACCCATTTCATTTGCCTCGGTTTTTTCGAAGGCCTCCGACAAGGCCGTCTGGTCGCCAGACGTCAGCGCCTTTTCGGCCATAGCGAAAAGGACGTTGTCTTCTTTGACGATGTGCTCTTTGAGCAGCTTGACGTATGCCGCAAGATTTTCTCTCACCTGCCTAAGGGCGGCCCTGTCGCCGGTGCTCGCCTTTGGCAAAGCGTCGGCCACCGCCTTTAGCCGGTTTCGCCCGTGCTGATGCTCAGCCAGCATCACCGCAATAGGTCCCACGTCGGGACGAAACCCTCGCTGCTGCAAAGCGACAAAGAGATGTTTTTCCTCCTTTGAGTGGTGACAGCGGTCGGTGAAATTCCTGAAAAAGTCAAGTATTCTTTCTGTCTTCTCG
>Ga0315284_10011729_pt1 | contig 12484 bp, 7 predicted proteins | sample YL17G09_16_MG_FD_203696 | JGI IMG/M metagenome (GOLD analysis project Ga0315284, IMG submission 203696) | Sediment microbial communities from Yellowstone Lake, YNP, Wyoming, USA - YL17G09_16 | ecosystem: Environmental > Aquatic > Freshwater > Lake > Sediment | place: USA: Wyoming | collected... | reverse complement strand
CGGCTCCGTCAAGGCCGGCCACCTCGCCCTCAGCGCGCACCCCCTGAAAAAGACGTGATCGACCAAACCTTTCGAGACTTTCAGTTCACCAGGCAGCGTGTTGTTGGACGCCGCGCCCAGCCCCACGCCCGCCGTCCGGAATTTGAAGGTCGTCCAGGGCCAGGGGCTGCCTATATCCCAGATGGAGGTTAGGCCACATGCCACGGGCGCCGACACGGCGGCTGTGCCCGGGCCGGCGTTGAAATCGCCGGCCAGGATGACGACGGCATTTCCCTCACCGCCCGCCCTCAACACGCGGGCCGCCGCCTCTGCGGCCTGTCGCCCGCGCACCACGTCCTCCTCCTCGCCCGCTTTAGCCTTCAAGTGCGTGCAGCCAACAACCACTACGCGCCCAGAATGCGAGTCGTTTAGGGTGACGACGAGCGAGCCTTGTACCCCACGCGGCGGGGTCGGGGCGGGGAGCGCCTCCCCGCTGGCCGTGATGATGGGAGGGGAGCGGCAGTCACCGCCACCGTTGGGCGAGGCCTCCTCGTCCGTCGTCGAGTCGGGCAATGGTAGTGCGCGGGCAGGCCCCACCAGGCCACCCACCACCACGCACCGGGCGTCAAAGGGGCGCCCCTCGACGGTGGTTGCGGTGAACCTTTCCTTCCTCCAAGCGACCACGCACCCGTCGGGTGGGGACCCCGCCCTGCCGGCAGGCGAGCCCGGCTTGGGCCAGAAGGCGCCTGCATAGCCCCTCGCATCCAGCTGGCCCTTCCACCAGTCCCAGTGATTGCACTCCTGGAGGCAGAGGACGTCTGCTCCGGACGCATCAATCTCGGCGAGTAGCCCCGGCTGGCGCGCCCCCCATTCCAGCGCCTCGGGCGGACAGTGCGCCCACCGGCCGGACTGGGCCAGGCCGTCGGCCAGCACATTCCAGGACAGGAGGGTGAGGGGGTGGGGGGAAGAGGAGGAGGAGGAGGAGGGCGGAGCGGGCGCACCAATAACAGGCTCAAGGCTGGACCGGCGGAAGGACGAGGTTGGCGGGCAGGCGTCTGCGCCCATCTTTGCGCTCCGATTGACGACGCGTGGGCAGGGGCAGGCGGGGCGACAGACGGCCTTCTTTTGCGGGAAGCGTAAAGCTAGGGAGCTGTGCGACCTAGGCAGCTGTATAGAGACTGGACGTGGCCCTACCGCCCGCATCACCCGTCTTTGCGCTCGCAGCGCGCGCGTCTGGCAGTGTGGGGCAAGGCTCGCCTTCAACCTCGCTCTTCATTTTATCGCCTTCGTCGTCCATCTACAGTCTCTCTCACCCCCGCATCGCCGCATTCATGGCGGCCGCCACCCGCGCGTCCAGCCCCGCCGCCGCTGCCGCAAAGGCGGCCCCGTGCGGCCCCGCCGACGCCGCCTTAGCCGCAGCAGCCAGCGCTGCCCCGACCGTCCGCCCCGCCATCGGAGACGCACCCCGCAACGCCGCCCGCCTCTCGGATTCGGGCACCGCGTCCGCCGAATCGTCCAGGGCTGCCCAGTCCACCCCGCCGCCTGAGCTGCCAGCGGAGATGGCGGAGGCCAGGGCGTCAAACAGAAACTGCTGGTCGCACCCACCACCGCCACGCCCGCCGTCCTCCTCCTCCGCCGCAGCGGCTGTGACGGCGGCCGCCAGGGACGGCAGGGCGGCGGCCATGCCGGGCGCGCCGGACCCCAGCAGCGCGCACAGGGCGTGTGCGACCAGGAGGCGCGAGCCGGCTGCGGGCAGGGCGTCGTAGCGATCCGCCAGGGCGGCCGCCAGGGCGGCCACAGGGTGGGCGCCGGGCGGCAGCACCGCCGCTACGCCTGCCGCCGCGTCGGGCGAGGTTGCGACGGCTTCCACCGCCAGCTCGGCCGCGGCTGATGGGGAGTGGAGGGCCAGGCGGGCCAGCAGGGACGCGGCTGCACCTGCCACAGTGGCGTCAAAGTCGCAGGGGCGGGCCAGCAGGCCGGCCGCTGCGTGTGTGCCCAGCCCGCGCAGGAGGTGCCACCCCGCCCCGCCCGGGCAGGCCGCCGCGACCGCATCGGCGGCCGCATACATGGTGATAGACCCCCGAGCGTTCATGATGGGCGCCAGGCTGGTGAACAAGGAGGCAAGCGCGGGACCGACCGGGGGGTGCGTGACCGTAGCCGGGCTCAAAAGAGCTGCAGAGGCGGCGGCACAAAAGGCTGCTGGCGCGTTTTCAGTGGAGGCCGCCGCCGCGGCTGCCACGGCCGGCAAGAGGGCAACCATCCCATCACAAATAGTCCCGCTGGGCGCATTACGTAGGGCAGACACCAGCAGGGCGCACCCATCGCCCACCAGCGTCTCAAAATCGGGTGAGGCCGGGTCCAGGGCCGACGCAAGCATTGGGAGCAGGGTGCCCCCCGCCCCGTCCATACCGCCCGCCGCCGGGTCCGCCCGGGTGAAGTAATCGGGCCCCAGGGCGTTTACAAGGCGGGCCAGGATGGACAGGGCTTGCAGGCGCAGGATCGGGGCGGCCCCACTGCCGCGCGGGCGGCCACCGGCCCCGTCGGGGCCCGCCCAAATGGAGAGGAGGGTGGACAGGAGGGGTGGCACGCACGCGGCTAGCGCGGCCGTCGCGCCGGCCCCGCCATCGTGGGCCGTCCCATTGGCAAGGCGATCGATGACCAGGTGCAGCACGCCTGCCGCCTGGGCCTGGGCGTCCAGGCCGGACAGCGCACAGGCTGGAGGTGCCCCACCCAGCAACCGCCCCAGCCCGGTGATCACGCTGGGTGCGACGGGCGCAAAATCACCGTCCTCAAACCCCCAGTCATCCACCAGGGCGCGCAGGGCGAAGGAGGCGGCGGCTAGCGCAACAGCCGCGTCCGGGCCGGAGAGGGCGGCGGCCAAGGGGCCGTACGCCGCGGCCCGGTCTCCCCGGGAGAGGGCGGGGACAAAGGCGGCCAGCGCGAGCGCCGCCCGCCGGGCGAGCGGGGCGGCTGGGTCGAGAGAAGGAGAGGCAGAACGGGGCGCGTCGTTTCCCGCGGTGTTGAACGCCACCAGGTCTGGCAACAGTTCCTGTCGCACCCAGGCCGACACGGCGGGCGCGGGGAAGGCGTAGTGCAGGTCGTACGCGGCGACGCAGACGGCGGCGGCCGCGGCTTCCCGCGCAAGGACGGCGGGCGGGAGGGCGGACGCGGGGCGGCGGTGGTTGTGAGGGCCGGCCGCCGCCGCCAGCGCCCGGGCCTGGCCTGCCGGGCAGCCGGCGCACGCGGCCTGCAGGCGGGCCACAAGCAGGGGCCCCAGCGTTCCCGGCGCCGCCCGCACGGCCGCGCACAGCAACACTTCCGCCGCCCCACGGGGTGTGTCCCTCCAGGCCGCAGCGGCGGCGGCAGCGCCGACCGCCCACTCCTCCGGGCACGCACCCCATTCATCCACGTCGCCCGCCGTCAGGGGCAGGTGCGTTTCAATGAGGATGTTTACCAGGGACCGGAGGCCGCCACCGTCAGGGCCGAGGAGGCAGGACGCCAGGGCGTCCGCTTGCGGGCGGACGGCGGCCCGAACACCTGCGAGGCGGGGCGGGGTGCGTCCAGGCGCGGCTGGGGCGTTGCCATTGCGCTCGCCTGCCAGGGCCCCGGGCGCCGCTTCGACCAGCGCATCCAGCGCCACTTTGACCATCACCATTGCCTGGGTGGACATCTCGGCCGCCGTGCGGGCGGCCGCAGCTGACGCCGCGGGCCAGGAGGGAGACGGAGGTTGGTCGGGCGGGCTGGTCATGCGCTGCTGGTCAGCAGCGGCCGCCCCGCCAACGCCGGCCAGCCCCGCCCCGCCGCCCATCAGCTGGCCGCACACTGCCATGGCGGCTGGCAGGGACCCGCTCGCCAGGCACGCCCAGGGGTGTGCCTCGCACAGCTTGCGGGCGGCTTTCAGGAGGTTGAGGGCGGCCGCGCACGCGGCCGAGCGGGCGGGGGATGGCGGGGGCGGGGGGCGGGGCGCAGGGGGCGGGGCGCCCCCGCCGCCCAGGGCGGCCACGACGGCTTGCAGGGCTTGGACAAGGACGGGTAGGGCATCCATGACAGGCTGCCCGGGCTCCTCTAGGCTGCCCCCACCCGCGGCGAGGCCGGACACCAGCAGGCGGCGCACGATCTTCAAACCCAGGAGCCAGAAGGCGTCAGCGGGCGGCAGGTGGGCCCTGGCAGTCGGGGTCGGCAGCGGCAGCACCTCACCACCCTCCGCCGCGGCCAGCGTGGCCGTCAGGCTCGCCACCAGGGCCTGCGTCTCCGCGCACCACGCCACCCACATGGGCGGCAGGAGGTCGCCCGTCAGGGCGATGAAGGCCCGCCGGTCCGCGGCCAGCCGTTTGCCAGAGAGCTCCCTGAGGACGGAGTGTAGGCCCAGGCGGGCCCGGCGGCCCGCCAGCGTCGGCGGCGCAGACGCCACGCCGTCTGCCGCCAGGTCCGCCACCACATTTGGCCAGGCGCCCGGCCAGTCAATGCGGGCGGCCCTGGACAGGGCGAGCGCGGCCTGGGCGGCGATGCCCGGGTCGGGTTCCTCCAGCAGGAACGAGATGAGTGCCAGGCGGAGGTGCGCCTTTTCGGCGTCTGAGATGGCGGCCGACCCCCGCCAGCCCCGGGTGACAAGGTTTTTCAGCTGGACAGCAGCAAGGTGCCGGACAGGGTGGGGGGTGGCGTCCCGGGCGGCCGTGATGCGCTGTTAATCATGAATAGGGAGGGGGAGAGAAAAAAAGATGAGGAGGTGGGGAGACGGGTTGACTGCACCGATGCCTCCTGGCAATGTGCAAATAGACGACCGCGTTGCCTCCACTCCTGCTCACTAATAGGCCCGAACAGAAGCCGGGCTCTCTGGCCAGGTCTGCGAGGTTGGTCTCGCTGGGGCCGCGGCCGGGCCCGTGGGTGAGCGCGCCGGAAAGGGAAGTGAAGAGGGCGGCGTCCATTGGTTTTTCTCAACGACAACAAAAAAAAACGAGCGGGGTATACGGGAGGGGGGAGGGAGCGGGGTGGGGGTGGGGGGTGGGGGTGGGGGGGGCTTCAGCACATTGGGAAGGGCCCCTGTGAGTACGTTCCGTTGACGTTGACACACTCCTTCTCTGGTGGCCGGACGAAATGAAAAAATAATGAAAAATCTGCTCGTTGCGGCAGACGGCGTTTCTTTCTGCTTTTCTTTTCCCACCTCCGTGCCGCGCCTTCTATCTGAGCGCGGGCACGCCACACACCTCGACCATGCGCCCCTTCCTCCTGAAAGGCCACTCCCGGCCTTTGACCCAGCTGAAGTAAGAGAGAGAGAGTGAGAGGGAGGGAAGGGAAGGGAGGGGCGCACGGCCGACGGCGTAGCGCTGAAGCGCCGTCGATCGACTGTCATCATCGGAAGCGGGTTGCAGCGGGGGAATGACCTTGGTGACGCATACATGGGCATGCGATGCGGATGATGATGCCGAAGCGGCGCGCGGTGCTCATGCGGGCACCCACTCTGGCAGGCGAAGATGGCGAGGCCTTAGCGCACGCCGCCGCCGCCGTCGGGCCGGCGCTTCCCTGTCCCTCTCCCTCGCCGCACACTCACCACTCCTGTCGTCACTATTTCACATCTAGGTTCAACCGAGAGGGTGATCTCATGTTTAGCTGCGGCAAGGTGAGATATAGGCGCGCGAGAAAGAGAGAGAGGCGCGGAATGCGCGTGCGTGACTGCGAGCAAAAAAGCGAGAACTCCGATCGACCGGCGACCCTCTCTCGACCTTGCGGCCTGGATGGAGGGATCCGGCATGTACGCCGCCCGCCCCCCGCGCGGGCGCACGCCCTCGCCCTTGCCCACGCCAACCATGCGGAGAGAGAGATCATAGCCACGCACCCTGCCGAAAAGAGGAAGATCATCGCCAACACGCTCATGACTACATTCTCTCTCATTCCCTGCATATCTCTTTTTCACACATCCACAGGACCACAACCCCAACGCCTGGTTCACCGCGGACGGCAAGCGCCTGGGCAACTACATCGGCCACAACGGCGCGGTGGCCACGTGCGACGTCTCCTCCGACTCGTCCCTCCTCCTCACGGGCTCCGCCGACTCGTCGGCCAAACTGTGGGATGTGAAGACAGGTGCCTGCCTGTTCACCTGGTCCTTTGACGCGCCCTGCAAAGCCGTCGCGTTCGGCCTGGGCGACGCCATCGCCGCCATTTCGACCGACCCTTTCCTGACACAGGAGCCCGCCATCCACATCGTGCGCGTGAGTGCGGGCCAGGCAACGCCCGACATCCTGCGCTCCCTGACGGGGTTCAAGGGGCGCATCAACCGGGTCGCGTTCACAGACGGCAACGCCTCCCTCCTCGCCGCGGGCGAGGACGGCGTCGTCCGCAGGTGGAGCGTGGAGAGCGGCGAGCTTCTGGGCGAGGGGCCCCTGCACAAGGGCTCCATCACCGACCTCCAGCTGTCGGGCGATGGCACGCACTTCGTGACCTCGTCCCTCGACACGACCGCCAAGCTGGTGGACGCGCGCACCCTGAAAGAGTTGAAGGAGTACAAGACGGGCACCAACGCCAACGCGGCCGCCCTGCACCCCTCCTTCCCGCACGTACTGGTGGGGGGCGGGCAGGAAGCGTCCCAGGTGACGACGACCTCCTCCCGGGCTGGCAAGTTCGAGTCCCGCTTCTTCCACAAGGTGCTCACAGACGAGGTCGGGACCGTGCGCGGCCACTTCGGGCCCATCAACGCCGTCGCGTTCACCCCCGACGGCCGGGCCTTTGCGACGGGCGGCGAGGACGGCTACATCCGCCTGCACCACTTTGACGCGGACTACCTGCGCATCGGGGCGGCGGCGGCGAAGGACATTGCGGTTTAGAAAAGGAGAAATGGATGGAGAGTGGGGACGCTTCCGGGCAAGAGGGAGAGAGAGAGAGTGGAGGGAGAGAGAGAGGTGTGTGTTGTGCGTGTGAAGAGAATGCATGAGCAATGAGAGGCCTGAGAGTCAATGAGAGGACTTGACGGTTCGGAGGGCCAACGCAGGGGACGGCGTCAGCCAGGTGTGAGAGAGCGAGAGAGCGGTTGGGGGTCGATTTGGTGATATTAGTTTAGTCGTCCAGGCGAGCGTCGCCCTTGCATGGCCGTCACAGCCTCTACTCTCCGGCTGTTTAAGCACAGGTGCTGGGGGACACGCACCCCCCGCCCTCACCCAGCCTCACCCCAGCTATACGTGCACATACCTGATAACCCCCTCGTGCGTGGCACGATAGCTGCACGAGAGATCCTGGCGCCCTGTTGCGAGCCAAAGAAAACTCTCTCACCGCGCCGGCGACGTCGTGTCGCGAAAGCCAACACCCCGTCCCCGCCACCACCGCCACACCCGCCCACCCAGGGCGCGCGGACGCCATCAAATCACTGGCTGGCGCATCGATAAATATCGTTTGGCGAGTGAGAGGGACTGCGGGCAACGGAATGGATGCTCCTGCGGTGGAGGCGGCTCCACACCCTCAACCACCGCCTGCCCCTGCCCTGCCCGCCCCGGCCCCTGCCCCAGCCGCGTCCTCGCCCTTTGGCATCCTGGGCGCCCTCCTCACCCTGGGCGCGGCCATCCCCCCCCGGCCGCCCGCCCCAGCGCCACCCCCGCCCGCTGGCCGCGGCCGGGGGCCGTCCGTCGCAGGGCGCGCTGCCGCCGCCGCCGCGGCCGCCCGCTTGCCGCCCAGCTACGGCTTAACCCACCCCGCCCGCGGCCACGGCCCGCCCTACGTCTCCAACCGGGCGTACGCCCGCCCGCTGACCTCCCAAACCGACCTGCGATTCTTGCACCTACCGATCGACATGGCGACGGCGATGCTGCCGGACATTCAAGCATACACAGACGGGTCCGCCCGGTCCCGGGTGGGGCGCCCACTGTCGCCTGGTGGGCGCATCCGGACGGGTGGGCGGCACCCGGTCTTTGCGGCCCGGGTGCGCCTGCTGCTCACGGACGGGACGAGGTGGCCTGTGTGAGTCGTAAAGAGGGGGGGGGAGAGAGAGAGAGAGAAAAGACAGCGCACAACAGGCCCTCCAGCTTTCTGACCCCGTGCTCTTCTCTTTTCTTTCCTCCGTCTCACCGCCCTCCTCTCTGTCTCTCTCTCTCACGCACAGTCTCTTCCGCACCTACCTGACCGGCAAGCAGTACCACCGCCGCCTGACGGACGGGTGGCGCGCCTTCTGTGCCGCCCAAAACCTGGCCATGGGCGATGCCGTCCACTTTTGGCGCGACCCGCGCGACGACTTCGACGGCAACCACCCGGCCGACGAGCCGCCGGCACTGGTGCTGCGGATCCGGGTGGTGCGGCGGGCCATGGCGGTGGCGCCCGGGTGAGAGACGGCGCGCGCGCGTGTGCGGGTGATGCATAAAGATCAGGATAGAGAAAGAACGAACGAAAGAAAAGAAAAGTACGCGAGAAGCGAGAGAGAGATAAAAATGAGGATAGTTCTTGTGTAGTGTGACCATCACACCACCACCCCCACCGCCACCGTCCGCCCACCATCCCGCAGCACCACCCGCCCTAGAGGCTTGCAGTCGGCAGCCGCCTCCAGGGCGACGGGCTTGACGGGGGTGACAGTGATGAGGGCGGCCCCACCCCGCGGCACCAGGCGGGGTTTGGGCCGAGTGACCGTGCCTTCCGCATTCACCAGCGCTATCAGGCCGGTCACCACCGCCGCCTCCTGGAGCGCGTGGGCGTGCAGGGTGATACACGCTCCGCGCAAGAGCGGGGGCACGCCCGGCGTGTCCAGGACGACAACGCGCGCGGTGAAGGAGGAGAGGGCAGGCGCGGGGCAGGAGACCGGGCACAGCACGCAACCTGCCGCGACCGCCTCGGGGCCCGGCAGGCCGGCCAGCGTCAGTTCTGTCCCCTCGCCCGCGACCGCCAGAGGGGATGGAGACAAGGAGAGCGCAGTGCCTTCACCGCCGCCGCTCGCCCCGACCGTGGCCACCCGCTCCACCAGCGCGACCGCCCCACCTGGCTCGACCGTCACCTTCATGCCCGGGCACACCGCGCCGCCCGCCACCCGCCCCGCCACGACGACCGTGGCCCGGGGCCCCTTGGCCACGTCGCCGATGGGCAGGCGGAGCGGGCCGGACGCGTCGCGCAGGACAGGGGACAGGGCGTCAATGGCGGAGAGGAGGGTGGGGAAAGGGTCCCCAGCAAAACCGCCCGCCTCCACGCCGCCGCCCGCCCGCCACCATGCCGCCAGGCTCGCGTCCGTGGGCGGGGAGCTCACGTTCTGCCCGGCCGGCGCCGACACGGGCAACCACTGGACTGCGTCCCGGGCGAAGCCGAGGGAATCCAGGAAGGGCGCCAGCGAGGAGCGGACCGCACAAAACCGGGCTGGCGGCCAGCCAGCCCCATCCAGTTTCGTGACGGCCACCACGAGCTGGGTGATACCCAGGGCGCGGGCCAGGGTCGCATGCTCCTTCGTCTGCCCGTACCCACCACTGTCACCCCCTCCATTCCCCCCACCAAAGCCAGCCTCGAAGCCGCCGGGCGTGCCGTCAACGACCAGGACGGCCGCGTCAGCGGCCGCTGCACCAGCCATGGCGGCCGGCACGAAATCCCGGTGCCCGGGCGCGTCGGCCAGGGCAACGCACGCCCAGTGCGGGGTGGGCCCGAACCGGGCGGCCGCCACGTCCACCGTCACCCCGCGCTCGCGCTCGTCGGCCGACGCGTCCAGCAGCCAGGCCCAGCCAAAGGAAGCTTTGCCCGCAGCCGCGGCCGCGCGCGCGAGGTTGGCGGCGGACCGCCCCGGGACGGCGCCCACGTCCGCCAGCAGGCGCCCCGTCAGGGTGGACTTGCCGGCGTCCACGTGCCCCAGGATGACCAAGTGAAGCTCGCCCGCGTGGCGGTGTGTGGGTGGTGGGGGAGTGACGGCAGCGGTGGCCGCAGCGGACGCGGCGAGCGCGGCGGCGAGACGGGGCTCGTGGCGATAGGCCGACCGAGGCAGGGCTGGGGGAGGGGCGGCCGGCCCTAGGCGCAGGCCCGCGACCGCAGCAGCAGCAGCTGCACCATCGGCGAGCTCGCCCGACGCAGAGGTGGGGGTGGCCGGGGCGGGCGACGGGCCGGCACCAGGCGAGCCCCCGCCCGGAGGCGGTGCGGCAGCAGTGGCCTTCCCGCAGGTCGTGGCCGGCTTCCCAGGCGCCACCGCCGACCCGCCCGCGCCTGAGCCAGCCCCAGCCTTCTTCTTGGGCCCGGGCGCGGGTTTCGGCGGCGGGGCGGGCTTGGCCTTAAGGTTGTGAGGTGGAGAATAAGAGGGGCAAGACTTGTGAACATGAACTGGCCCACAGACCCAGCGGCGCGCGCACGCACGGGTGCACGCCTTGGCGTCCCATTTCGCATGCCACTGTGTGCTATGACGCACTTCCTACCCATCCGCAATACGTGGCCGCCTATTTACCCCCTCATACCGGCCTCAAATGCTGTCCATTATTCATTTTACCTTGGCCGCTTTCGTCTTCACGACCGCCCCGCCGCCGCCCCGATCGTACGCGTCGTAGCCCTCATCGCCATCGTCATCTCCGTAATCGTCGAAGCCGTCATCGTAGTAGTCGTCGCCATAGCCGCCGCCGACACCGCCTTTCCGGTAGGCCATGGTAAAAACGAGGTGTGAGAAAAAAAGAGTGAGCGTCACTTTTCCTCCCCTTGCCACTCTCAAAAAACTCTACTGTGCCCGTGCGCCGGTGCACGTCCACTCACACGCGCATCCCATGCCACCCACTTCCGTGCGTCGCCGCCGGGCTGCCCTGGCCGCGGTGACCGCGGTAGGCGGGTATGCGGCGTGGCGGGTGTACAGGTAAGGAGGAAGATGAGCAGCGCCACGGCTGGACGGGCTGTGGTGAATGCGCGGCGCTTGCCCCCCCTCTCTCGAGCGCGTGCTGGCCGTGTGATCGGGCGCCCACGCACCGCCCGCCTCGTCACAGCCCTGGAGCGAGCACCAGCGCATCCATCAGGCTTGGGTCTGGAGGGATTAGCCCTGGACATACCTCAATTTCTTGCGCGCCAAAGGAGACCCCCCCGCGCCCCCGCCACTGTGTGCCAGCCGGGCATTCACACTCGCCCCTCTTTTCCTCGCTTCCCCTTCCGAACGGCAGGTCCCGCCGCGAAGCCGCCGAACGGGAGGCCGCTGGCCTGCCCCCAGCCCCACCCTCAACCTTAGCCCGGTGGGGCGCCGCCGCGACGGACACCTTGGACGCGGCCACCAAAGCCCGCGACGCGCTGGCCGCGCTGGCCGCTCTGGGCACGACGGTCGCGCGCGACGCGGCCGCCTTTGTGGAGGGGCGGAGCGAGGGTGGGGAGGTGCCGGCGTCCCTGGCGGCGCTGGCCCGGCTGGCGGCGTCACCGGTGAGTTGCTGTGTCGTGGAGAGCGGGGCGTGGAGAGAGGGGCGGCGGGCGGGGGCGCGGGTGAGGGACTCTTGCTTGCTGCCTGCGAGGGGGGTGGTGCGCGGGGCCCCTCATGCACGAACCCCGCTCACCTTGCGTCATCATCTATCTCTTCATCACCGCCCAGGACGTCGCCCGCGCCACCGCATCCCTGGCCGCCGCCGCCACCGCCGGCGCCCTGTCCGCCGTCTTGGACGCGGACCGCGGCGGCAGCGGCCGGCCCATGGGCGACGCGACCTCCACCTCCCCCTCCCCGCTCGGCTCGTCCTCGCCCACCTCGTCCTCCTCCACCCTCGCCGCCATGGCGGGCGGGTCCGGCCGCGCCGAGGCCCTGCTCGTCCTGGCCGTCTCTGCCGCCTGTCGGGCGTCCACGCGCGAGTATTTGGATGCGATGGGGTATGTGAGGGCCCCCCGGGCGGAAAGCAACCCGCTCCTGCTGGTGCCGACGCCTGGCGGCGGGCGCATCGCTGCCGCCGCCGCGCACGGCACGCCCGCCGCCCTGGGCTCACCCGACGATGCGGCCGCCACGCTGACCCTGGTCAAGGGAGGGGCCGCCGCCTCCACGCCCACCCGCCCGGGCCCGCGCACGCCGGCCTCTCCGGGCGTCCGCCCCACCCCTGCCCGCGACCCCCTCCTCGCCGCCCTGGCCACCGTCCTCGAATGGGCGGCCTCGCCCGCGGGCGGGGCCTCCGTCGCGGGCGCCGCCTCCGCCGCCTCCGCCGCCGCGGTGGGCGCCTGGCTGGACCGAGGCGCCGCGGGCGGGGGGTGGGGCGCGCTGGTGGGCGCGGTGTGCTCGCCTGACAATGTCCCGGGCGCCGAACGCCTGGCCCGGGCGGGCGCCGGGGAGTGCGTGGCGGCCCTGCTCGAATCCGCGCGGGCCGCCCGCGTGGGAGCGGTGCGGGACCGGGCGAGGCGGGCGGCGGCCGCCTCGGCAAGGGGCGAGGAGGACCCGCAACAGCAGGGCGCCATGGGCGGGGTTGAGGGGGAGGACGGCGCCCACCAGGCTGGCCTGGGCGGGGCGGTGGCGGACGCACTCGCCCGTGTCGGCCGCGCCCCCGACGCCCGCGCCCTTGCCATCTCCCTGGTCGCCGCCTCCGCGAGCGCGGGCGTGCTCAGCGCCCTGGGCGTGGCGGGCGGGGCG
>Ga0315284_10011727_pt1 | contig 12484 bp, 5 predicted proteins | sample YL17G09_16_MG_FD_203696 | JGI IMG/M metagenome (GOLD analysis project Ga0315284, IMG submission 203696) | Sediment microbial communities from Yellowstone Lake, YNP, Wyoming, USA - YL17G09_16 | ecosystem: Environmental > Aquatic > Freshwater > Lake > Sediment | place: USA: Wyoming | collected... | reverse complement strand
CGGGATCATCTGGAACATCTGGCACAAGTGGATCTAGCGGGTCTTCTGGAACAAGTGGATCTTCTGGTACATCTGGAACAAGTGGTTCATCAGGATCAAGTGGCACATCTGGAAGTTCAGGATCATCAGGCACATCTGGAAATTCTGGATCATCTGGCACAAGTGGATCTTCTGGTAGTTCTGGAACATCTGGAACAAGTGGGTCTTCTGGGTCATCTGGAACAAGTGGATCGTCTGGAAGCTCAGGAACATCTGGCACAAGTGGATCTTCTGGAAGTTCAGGGTCATCTGGCATAAGTGGATCTTCTGGAACTAGTGGGTCAAGTGGATCTTCAGGAACTAGTGGAAATTCTGGATCATCAGGAACATCTGGCACTAGTGGATCGTCTGGTACTTCAGGAACATCTGGTACTTCTGGTACAAGCGGATCTAGCGGGTCTTCCGGTACAAGCGGTAGTTCAGGAACATCTGGAACAAGCGGCACATCTGGATCTAGTGGTTCATCAGGAACAAGCGGATCGTCTGGTAGTTCTGGAACATCTGGCACTTCAGGGACATCTGGTATTTCTGGTACAAGCGGATCTAGCGGGTCTTCTGGCACAAGCGGTAGTTCAGGATCATCTGGTACTTCAGGAGTGAGTGGAACATCAGGTTCATCGGGTAGTTCAGGCACAAGTGGGTCAAGTGGTTCATCTGGAACAAGCGGATCATCTGGTAGTTCTGGAACATCTGGAACAAGCGGTACATCTGGATCTAGTGGTTCATCTGGAACAAGCGGATCATCTGGTAGTTCTGGAACATCTGGAACAAGCGGCACATCTGGATCTAGTGGTTCATCAGGAACAAGCGGATCATCAGGTAGTTCCGGAACATCTGGCACAAGTGGTACATCTGGAATAGACGGATCATCTGGTACATCAGGATCTAGTGGTTCTTCAGGTTCAAGTGGTGCGGGTGTATCAGGTATAACCGATAGTGATTTTTATTATGACATCGATACAAATACATTATATACTCCTAATATAACATTAAATGGTTCAACTATAATTGCAACTAATCTTCCTGTTGGATCCGATAATGGGACTAAAATAAGTTTAAGTGGTGATACATTTTATGTTGTAACAGGAATTACGACTGGTACATCTGGAACATCTGGAACTTCAGGAGCATCGGGTTCATCTGGAGAATCTGGATCACATGGAACATCTGGAACTTCAGGTACAAGTGGATCAAGCGGCTCGAGTGGTTATAGTGGTACAACATATTCTGGATTTTATTATTTTAATGGATGTTTATACGCTGATTGTGTAATTATAAATGGATCATATAAAATAAATTCAGTAATATTAACAGGTCTTACTAGTACAGGATCAACAATTACATTAATATCAAAAACATATTGTAGCGGGGCGTTTTTTGATTATTATGTACAAGATGGGTCTAATATGAGAATAGGTACAGTAATGAGTGTTTGGGATGGTACAAATATATCATATACTGATTATTCAACTACGGATATTGGAGATTCATCGCCAGTCTCATTCACTGCTAGTATAGATGGATCTAATGTAAAATTAGAAGCAGAGATATCATCTGGAACTTGGACAATAAAACTCGGTATTAGATTAATATAAAATGGCAAATTACGGAGTAGTTATTGATCAAAATGCACCACATCTAGTGGAATTAAAACCTCGAACAGTAGAAGGTGGATATGGATTATTATATAACTGGTATGTAGTAAAAGTGACTCCAGTTTCTATTGCGCCCGTAGGATGGCATGTACCAACAATAACAGAACTGCAAACATTATCAACATTTCTGGGTGGAGATGCAATTTCAGGAGGAAAATTAAAAGAAACGGGTTTGGATCACTGGGATACACCAAATACAGGAGCAGATAATTCCTCAGGATTTACAGCTCTCGGTGCAGGAGTTAGAGCAGATGATGGTACATTTGGCATGATTAAAGAGATATTTGGAGTATGGGCATCAACGGAAACAGGAGGTGATGGTGATTGTTTAGTATTACAAAAATATGATGGTGCTACTATAATTACGACAGGTGCCAAAAAATATGGTATCTCTATTCGTTTAATTAAAGATGATTCTATCGATCCCGGTACAGTAACCGATTATGACGGTAATGTATATAATACTGTTAAGATAGGCACTCAGGTATGGATGGCATTAAATTTGAAAGTTACAAAATATAATGATGGGACTTCGATTCCGGAAATTACTGATAATGCTGCATGGTCAGGAGATACCGCAGGTGCACTATGTGCATATGATAATAACTGGGATTATGTGTGGAATCGTTATCTAATTTATTTATTACCTAACGCTCCCGTGATTGAAAATCAATCATTTCAGATATACGAAGAACAATCATCTGGAACAACAGTTGGTCATGTTATTTCTACCGATCCAAATAATATTACATACTCAATAACTGCAGGAAATACTGGAAATGCATTTATAATTAATGCATCAACTGGATATTTAACAACAAATACAGTATTAGATTTTGAAACCCTTAGTGGATATTCATTAACAATAGAGGTTGTAAATAATTCATTTCCATCTTTATCAGATACAGCTATTGTTAGTGTTGAAGTATTAAAATTATATCATGTATGCGTCGATAATGGATTACATTTCAATGGTTATTCCGAAGATTTAATTGGATTATTAACTGTTGGCGTTGTTCATGCAACAACTGGAACCCTTACAGATTATGTAATAGAATGGCATTTAAACACTATAAGTGGATCAACTGTATTTATTACTGGCAATAGCGGAAATACGGATCCTTCTATCCAGTCGTTCCACCCAATAAATTCCGAATTAGTTCAAGCGGGTGAATTATATCCTGTTGTGCGTTATGCTAATGTTAATGGAATATTATATAGTGCTTATTCTAATCTTGGTTATTTATATTCGCCTGATTTATTGACTTGTTTACCATCAATTACTGTTGTTTCAATGACTTGTTCAAATGGATCCGCAGGTTTATTTGGACATACTGTTCAATATATAAATACTACGCAACCAAGTCAACTCGCCAATAGATCATTGACATATGGATTAAATCTTGATAGTTCTTCGAAACAAATAAGTTACCAATTTTATGGATTTGCTATAGCTGACAGAATAACTACGTCATATTGTACAACTGGCGGTACGAAAACAGTAATAGATGACTGGGTTGTAGGATTGGATTGCACTGGAAATACGTTTAATTCTTTACCTAAATTATACACCAATCAATGGATAAAGAGATCTTTAAGTCTGACTGGATTTACATATCAAAGCGGTGATTATTTATTATTCGATACGTTCCCGTCATATAACGCTCCTGGAAATACTGATACTAACTGGCGATTAAGTATAAAATGTTTTAGTGGTGATAATTTAATTGATTTTGGATTCCAACCAAATACTGTTAATGATATTGATACTGGAGCAACAATGAATTTAGTATGGAATACAGGTAATTGTTCTTATGATTTAACAGTTATAACAGGTGTACCAAGAGTTCCATTATCATATAATAGTGATATGTACCATTATACAGAAGCTGGGGCCGGTGGTTCTTACGAGTGGACGACTGGCCAAACTATTTCTGTTCTTCAATATACAGGAAGTTCATTAACTTGGGTGCCATATACTGCATATGGTAGTCCTTATTTACTTAATGGTGTATTAAATATAAAATTAACTGGTGGTACTCATAATCTTCTTTATACGTTTACAGATGCGATGGATTATAATCATTATAAAACTGGATATACAACAAATATTACAAGTTCTCATTGGACTGATTGGACATCAGATGTAAATAGTTTAAATCATTATAAATTTATAAATGATGTATTTAAAGTTTCAATGACAAGTGGTGACACTTTTTATACCTATGGATTATATGTTGATAGCCAATCAGTATTCACATTTGATGATGTAAATAAAACAATTTCAATTGCACTTGTTCCTCAAACTGGTGTATATACTGGAGTTGCTTGTGATAAATCATCTGATAATTTTAATTGGATTATAACTTATACGAATAATTTATACTCTGGAACAACTTGGGATTTAAATACAATTTGGGGTACTCAAAATCCATTCCCATTTATGTATCTTACTTATTGGCCATATGTTTATACGGAAGCAACTATGCAAACATATATGTTTCTTTATAATAACTTATTGGATACAAGCACGCCATTAAGTCCTGAATGGTTCTTATCTTCTGGAGTTTGGTATTTCTGGAAAGTTTGCCTCAATTTAAAGATTGATAATGTGGTAGATCCATTAAATAATTATAGTGTATATAGTGGATTAAATTCAGATGGTAGTGTAAGTAGTCCAGTTGTTTGGACATTAATTAAAAGAGTACCGTAATAGTATTAACTTATTCTGTAATTTGTAAAATCATAATTGATAATTAATTCATTTACTATATTTATATATTAGTTATGTTATTATATGAGTAATGAATTTGTAGCCCGTAATGGTGTAATCATTAAATCAATTGCAACTGGTACAACCGAAACTAAGATTTTAGTAGTGGATGATACTGGACTTATGAAATTAAGAACATCAATTTCTTTAGGCGGAACATCTGGAACAAGCGGAACATCTGGAACTTCAGGTTCAAGTGGTTCATCTGGAACAAGCGGATCGTCTGGTTCATCTGGTACATCTGGCGGTTCTGGTTCTTCAGGTACAAGCGGAACTTCAGGTTCGAGTGGTTCATCTGGCACAAGCGGATCATCTGGTTCATCTGGCACAAGCGGATCATCTGGTTCATCTGGAACAAGCGGAAGTTCAGGTTCTAGTGGTTCATCTGGAACAAGAGGAACATCTGGTAGTTCTGGATCTTCTGGAACTTCTGGAACTAGTGGGACATCTGGTAGTTCTGGATCTTCTGGAACTAGTGGGACATCTGGTAATTCTGGATCTTCTGGAACTAGTGGGACGTCTGGTAGTTCTGGATCTTCTGGAACTAGTGGAACATCTGGTAGTTCTGGAACATCACCAACTGGAGGAACTGGAGGTGATTCACTTTGGTATCTTATACCAGAAACTACTACAATAGCTCCTATAGCTAATGAGTCAATTCAAGTTAAAAGTATTACTATTGGAGTAGAAAGTGATAACATGATTAAAGGTCTGGATTCGGAGACAGGAGGGGATCTTCAAATTTATGGAGGGGATAGTTTAATTGACATAGATGGTAGTAAAGGAGGAGATGTTTGGATTATAGGCGGATCTTCCAGTAATACCACTGGAGAAACAGGAGGAGATGTTTGGATTGTAGGTGGATTTTCGCCAAATCCTGATCTATATAATAGGTCTAATGTTTTTATAAGTAATGATATAGCGTACCTTCGATTTAAAACTATAGAAAATAATCAGATATGGTTTAGCCCAGGCGGAGAAGGTAGCGGCGCTGGTCAGAATTTTTATCTTGCAGGGGGAAATAGTGAATCAGATCCCGCAGGCGACATAATAATAAAAGGAGGAGATCAAATAGAAGCAACTACTGGCGGCCGCGGCGGAAATGTTATTATTTCTGGTGGAACTACTAGCAATGCTGGTGAACTTTATGGTGGAGACATTTATATTATTGGGGGAACGAGAGCAAATTCCGATATAAATAATAGGTCTAAAGTTTATATTGGTAATGAAAAATGGAGCCTTGAACTTAAAACTATGTATCTACCTGAAGTACTTGGAGATTATGGTGGTGAAACGATATGGCTTAGCCCAAGAGATCAAGATACGGGTAATACGCTTAATGGATATAGTTTTATACTTCAAGGAGGAAATAATAATAATGATCTAATACCCGAAATGCTTGATCCTATGGATGCAGGATCTATATTGGTAGTCGGAGGATCTCAAGGAGCAAGTAGTGGAGGTAAAGGTGGAGATGTTATAATTCAAGGCGGACTCACTACAGCTAGTAGTCCTACTGGAACTTCAGGTGGACATGTTTATATTCAAGGTGGATCTGGTAACACTATTGGAGGACGTGTTTATATTATTGGAGGCACTACTAATGCTGAAGGGGGATCAGGTTTAGGAGGTGATGTTGTATTTCAGCGTGGATATGGCGTAAGTGTTGGAGGAGAATTTTTATTTGAAAATCTACCAGAAGCAACTGAAGGAGATCCTTATGTTGTTTCTTATAATTCATCAAGTGGTAGAATAAGTTATAGAGCAATATCTGGCGTTACTGAATTACTTTGGTATGAATCAGGTGTAAATTTAATATCTCCTGTAACTGCTTCTAATGGTATTGGTGTTGGTAATGTTCGGATCGGTGGCACTGGCGGAGGTAATCAAATTTATGGAATAGAAGGTACTGGCGGTGAACCTGGCGGTAGTTTGATTGTGCATGGAGGAGATGCTTCATCTAGTGGAGCTGGGGGTGGATTCCTTGAGCTTCGTGCTGGAGATACTTTAATTAATGATCAACTTGATGGTGGATATGTTGAGATTCATGGTGGACATAATAATAATGGTACTGCTGGTACTGGGGGACGTGTTTATATTACGGGTGGAGGTGTTAGTAGTAGTAATGGATATGGTGGAGATATAATTATTTCACCTGGAATATGTGATAATAATAGTACCCTTAGTATGGGTGATGTTTTTCTCGGAACTAATCCCAATGATCCCGAAGCCTTTACCATAAAAATAGAGGATTTACCTGATGGACAGGTATTAATAGCATTAGAAGATGATTATACACACGATTTTATAATTCGAGGAGCAAACACTTCTGGTAATACTCTAAATGACAATGGAGGTAACTTATATTTACTTGGAGGCGACGAATATACAACCAATTCTGGCACTGGAGGTAGAGGTGGTGATGTTTATATTACTGGAGGAACAACAAATAGTCATTTTGCAATAGGTGGAAGTATTAATATTTTTGGTGGAGATAGTGAAAATGCTATGGGTGGTGATGTTTTTATAGCTGGGGGGCATGGCACTAGTGGTTATGGAAATGTGTATATTGCAAATCCTGTCGATGAAGGTGGATCATTACCAGTTGATTATGGCACTAATCTTCTTAATGTTTTATATGATGACGAGTCGGGGAAATTATCATATAAACAACCAACCGAACAGGTAGTTACTTTTAATACAGGAACAACAACGATTGATTGGACAGTTTCAGAATATGCATATCTCGAACTAACTGATAATGTTTCTCTAATTCTCTTTACTAATCCAAATAAAATAGGTGAATATTTCTTAAATATTAAACATATTGGTGACTCTTGGGAAGTAAGTGAATGGGATAGTGACATTTGGTGGCCACAAGGTGTATATCCCGTATTGTCAGATACCGAAAATGATATTGATCATTTTAGATTTTATTGGAATGGTAGTATTTATCTTGGCCTACTTATGTCTAAGTTTAGATCTATGTTAACATAATAACCATTTCTTTTTATAATAATTTTTTCGTATATTTACGATATGAAAATATTATTAATTCAAAAATTTTCAATTATAGAGCCTCTTGGTTTAATGGTTATTGGAAAAGCAATGATGGATGAGGGACACGATGTTCATTATTATCTTTATCATGGAAAAAGAATACCTCTTTATAATATTGATTTAAGAGATTTTAATTTGGTGGGATTTAGTACATATACAGGTAATCATATTGAAGTATATGAGGCTTGTAAAGAAGCAAAAAAATATGGTGTAATAACAGTAATTGGAGGCCCACATGCATCTTTTTTCTATAAAGAATGTAAAGAATATGCTGATTATGTATTCAGAGGTGAAAGTGTATTATCTTTTCCAAATATGGATGATAAAAAAATCTATCCATTAGTTAATCCTGATTTGTTAATTCCTGATAGAGAAAATTTTTATTATTATTCGCCGATTCATAGAGATAATCGCATAAAAAATATAATGACATCTTTTGGTTGTCCATTTAGTTGTACATATTGTTATAATTCTCTATACAAAGAACTATATCCTGATGGTAAAGTACGATTAAGAACGGTTGACTCGATTATTAAAGAAGCAAATTCATTAGATGCAGAATTAATATATTTCCAAGATGATTTTTTTGGATATAATAAGAAATGGTTAAAAGAATTTAATGAAAAATGGGGTAAAAGGCCATATCATGCCCAAATGAGAATTGAAACTCTTGATGATGAGAAACTTGATTTATTGATTGATAGTGGGTGCGTTGGTGCCACAATTGCAATTGAAACATATGACGAAGAATATAGAGAAAAGGTATTAAAAAGAAAAATGCGAAATGATGTAATTCTTGTAAATTGTAGAAGATTATTGGACGCAGGAATAAAATTAAGAACAGAACAAATGCTCGGACTTCCAAATACAACATTTGAAGATGAATTAAATTTATTAAAATTAAATTGTCATATTAATCCAACAATTGCGTGGACAAGTATATTTCAACCATATCGTGGTACAGAATTAGGGGAATATTGCGTTAATAATAATTTATACAACGGAAATAATGAAGATGTTGATGATTCATTTTTTAAAAATACTGTACTAAATTACCCTAAAGAACGGAAAGAAGAAATAGTAAAATTACAACAAATATTTGCTTTATGCTCGCATATACCAAATGGATGGGAATATGCCGACCAAATAATAAAACATAATAACGATAATTTAAAAGAACACTTATATTCAATATTGTATAGAACATGAAAATATTAGCGCATTGTTCATTTATAGGCACAACAGGATATGCTAACCACACTAGATCATTTTTTTGTGCATTAAACAAATATCATACTGTTAAAGTACGAAATTTAACTATTGGCAATGGATGGAAAGGAATGAACAACACCCCGCACGACGATGAACCATATATTACAAAGGAAATGAAGGATATGTTAATTCTTCAAACTCTTTTCAATAATGATAAGTCCAGAACGGATTATCCGATGTATGATTATAAGGGTGATTTTAAACCTGATGTACATATCATATTACAAGATATGGATAATTATTATTTTTATGAAAATTATGACGGATACAAAATAGGATTTTGTGTTTATGAATCAACAAGATATCCTGATCATTTTTTTCAGCGTTTATCATATTTTGACGAAATGTATGTTCCAACGCAATGGCAATTTGATTCTCTGGTTGAACAAGGATATCCCATTGAGAAGATTAAAATTGTTACCGAAGGTGTAGATATCGATGTGTTTAAACCTGCAAAAAAAATTATTAAAAAAGATAAATTTAGATTTTTATTATTTGGTAGATGGGATTATAGAAAATCAACAACTGAAATTATTAAAGCGTTTGGAGAAACATTTAAAGGTAATAATAATGTAGAACTTGTTTGTTCTGTTGAAAACCCATATCCAAGTGATGAAACACGATCTACCGCCGATAGAATTAAAAAATATAATGTTGATTATGATAACATAAAATTTCTTGATTTTGTAAGTAGAAAAGAATATGTTGATTATTTGCAGCAAGGAGATGTTTTTGTTTCATGTGCGAGGAGTGAAGGATGGGGATTACCTCTTTGTGAATCAATGAGTTGTGGTACTCCATCAATTTATTCAAATTGGGGAGCACAACTTCAATTTGCCAGAGATAAAGGTATTCCTGTTAAAATTTCACATATTAGACCCGCAAATATTGGTGATAAAGAAGTTGGCGGCGAATATTGTGAGCCAGATTTTGAAGATCTAGTTGTTCAAATGAAAAACGCATATGAGAATTATAATGATTATAAAAAGAAAAGTTTAGAAGAATCAACATTAATACATAATGAATTTAATTGGGATAAAGTTGCAAAAGACGCTTCTAAAATCTTAGAAAAAAAAACCGATCCGTTTATTTTTGTTACAGCGGGAAATTTAGAATATATGCCGACGATTGAAAAATTAGTGGAATCCCTGAATGAATTTTCTAAAAATAAGGTTTTAGTATATGGAGTGGATTGTGATGTTCCATTCGAGTCGCCAAATATGATTAAACGAAGAATAAACCCATCTAAACACTCCAAATATGATAGATGGTACTGGAAGCAGTATGCGTGTATCGAGTCATTAAATGAGAACTATGATCGTTTTATGTGGATCGATGGGGATGTTGTTGTAAATTATAATATCGATACTATTGAGAAATATTTTCCACAAATTGAAAATTATCCATTATCCGATATTCATATACCAGAAGAATTTTCAGGATATTATATAGATGAAAATAATAATAATAAAAACCAATTATTTAATGAAAATCTATGTAAATTATGGAATATAAACATTTCAAAGCCATATATGCATATCTGTATGTTTATTTATAATAAAAATTGTAAATGGTGGTTTAATGAAATAATCAAGGAATACTTGACAGTTGATTTAAAATTATATGAAACATATTTCCTATGGAACGATGAGAGCATTGATAATGGATTAAGGTGGAAATATGGATTTAAAAAACATCTTCCGTTATCTAATTTTGACACATCAGGGTATGATGGCGATGATGGATTTACTAAAGGAGTAATAAATGATTTTTATAAATTTTGGAACGAACCTGGCCCTCAAAATTTTGATAAAGTTTATGGATATAAATTTATTCCCAAGGATAAAGATCAAATAATTTATTTTCATGGGAATAAAGATCGTGAAGTTTCAGATAAAATGATTGAATTTATTAAATTTAAAAGAGATAATAATTTCTATCAATCTGAATATTTCTATACCGATATTTATAACCTTAAAAATCTTGGAGAAATTAAAGATTTTGAAGGCGGCACAATGGATATTGCAAATAAATGTGGATGGGATTATGCGGTTTATCATGAAATATATAATTTAAGGGATTATTACCTCAATCGAGAGAAAAGAATACGCGATGGTGATATTGTTGTTGATTTAGGCGGTAATATCGGTGTATTCACCAGATGGGCGTATAAAGAGGGGGCGAGTAAGGTAATTACATTTGAGCCCGATAAAAGATATTTTGAATTACTTCAATTAAACTCCGATCCTCGCACTGTATTATTTAATGCCGCAATGAGTGATTCAATTGGTACAACCACATTATATGAAAGTGATCATCTTGGAGGATCAAATATTTTAGGGATACTAAATTGTACAAGAAGTTATAGTGTTAGAACATATACATTAGATTATCTATTTGAAACAGAATTAATTAATAAAATAGATTTTTTAAAAGTTGATATTGAAGGCGCCGAACATCAGGTTTTTAAGGGAATATCGGATGAAAATTTAATGAAGATAAAAGCAATAGGAATGGAATATCATAATTGGGGCGGCGTCGATTATACGGAGGAACAAAGAACAGAGTTTATTAAAAGATTGAATAAATTAGGATTTAATTCACATATTTTATTTCTGGGATCAAATAATGTGCTACAAATGTTATATTTTTGGAGATGAGTACACTGGATATAATAGCAAATTCATATGGAACAGATAAATCTTCCTATATGCACAATTATTGTGTTAAATATGAAAAATATTTACCATTTAATAGATATGATAATTTAAAAATATTAGAAATTGGAGTATTCCGAGGAGAATCATTAAGAACATGGAAAGATTATTTTTATCGTTCACAAATTATCGGTATTGACATATTACCCGAATGTAAGAACTACAAAGAAGATAGAATTAATATTGAAATTGGATCACAAATAGATGGTAATTTTTTAACTGAAGTTTCAAAAAAACACGGGCCATTTGATATGATATTAGATGATGGATCACATATGAATTCACATGTAATATACTCATTTGAACATTTATTTCCATCAATTACAACTGGCGGAGTTTATATTATTGAAGATTGTACCACATCATATTGGAGTGATTTTGAAGGAGGATATTTGAAAGAAGGAACATCAATGGAATATTTTAAAAAATTAACCGATGATATAAATTTTAGAGGATTACAATATGATGTAAACGGAAAGTTTCATCGGTACAGAAAAGAATTGGATCTTATTCCACTTTCACAAGAGCAACAACCATCCTGTAGAGTAGACATAGAATCAATAATTTTTTTAAACGGAATAATCATAATAACAAAACGATAATGTCACAATTCAACGAAGATATTTTTGTAATCGATTCTTGGCCAAATAATGAGTCAAGAGAAAATGAGTTAATCACCTTAATAGAGAGATTAAGAATATATGATATACCTATTTTATTAGCTGGCCACTACCCAATTAAACCTGAAATACAGAAAATGGTAGATTATTGCCTTTATGATAGAAACAATCCATTGTTAATTACTGATGAATTTGCGGATTTTGGCGTTAATAGTGTCAGGTGGTCAGATACGAAGGATTTTCGTATTGAAAATCTTCGTGAATATCATCATGATTATGCGGTATGGCAAACAATGAAAAATGCTTTTAATTTTTCTAAATATCTTGGTAAAAAATATATTCATTTTA
>Ga0315284_10011725_pt1 | contig 12485 bp, 12 predicted proteins | sample YL17G09_16_MG_FD_203696 | JGI IMG/M metagenome (GOLD analysis project Ga0315284, IMG submission 203696) | Sediment microbial communities from Yellowstone Lake, YNP, Wyoming, USA - YL17G09_16 | ecosystem: Environmental > Aquatic > Freshwater > Lake > Sediment | place: USA: Wyoming | collected... | reverse complement strand
AAAGAAAGAATTCATTGAAAAGTGATAAGAAAGGAGGAGGGAAAAATGCGTAAACTGATGATGATATTAACCATGGGAGTGCTCCTATTATCTGTGAGCTGTCAGACGATGACCAGTAGTATGAAAGAATCTATGGAAATCCAACCCGTCAGCGTAAAGTTAGTGGATCTATCCAACCTCTTTACCAGTCCGGATGCGATCGTTGTAGACATGTTGTTTGGCATATCTAACCCTAACCCGTATCCTGTTAACGTGACACAACTTGAGTGGACGGTCAGCATCCAAAAGATCCGATTAGGGACTTTGGCCATTCCCGAGGGTATCTATATTCCTGCCAAAAAGGAAGCTCAGGCGAGGAAGACCTATTTTCTGAATCCGAAGACGGGACCGGTCATGCTTCTCCTTTCCGGCGCGGTCATTAACTTACAGAAGGGAGCTGAGGTCTTCGGTGGCATCAGCAAGGCGATCACTGAAGATAAGGCTGTGTGGAATCTCGATGGAGCCGCTTTTGTAGATAGCGAAAAGGGGTCGAGTTCTACGACATTTACTGCGGAGTGGAAACAGGCACCAGCCAAATAGTGTTGCTGGAGAATAAGGGTAAAGCATATCGTTCTGTCCTATCTCACTCGTGTTCAGGTCGGGGGGATCCGGCACTGATTTTATTAAGAGAGGGGAAAATAATGCCAGAAGGTGATTTTTATAATAAAGCAAACGAGACGATGGCGGCGAAACAGAGAACTTCCTATCTCAACAGGAAATTGAAGTGGATGGCTCAGTATGCTTACGACCATGCCCCAGCGATGAAAGAGATTATGGACAATGCTGGAGTGAAGCCTTCTCAAATTCGTACCACTCAGGATTTGGAAAAACTTCCCATCACCATGAGGGATCATCTCATCGGTTACCAAAAGAAGGCTCCTCCTTTTGGTGGATTTTTGGGAATACCTCTCCATGAACTTGGACGGATGTTTATCCATGCGGGTCCAGCCAATGTTGCTGTGCCACTTCCGATTTTGCGCTCAGCAAAAAAGTATTGGGAACGCTGGGCAGAAACCATGTATGGGTTGGGGGTGAGAAGAGGAGACATTGTCATCGTCACCCTGAGCTTCCATTGGGTGGGAGCCGGGCAAATGTGTAGCGAGGCAGTCAATTCAGTGGGAGCGGTAACGATACCGTCAGGACCTGGAAACCTTGAACTTCAGGTGAAGACGATGGTTGACCTTGGGGTCACGGTCTATTTCGGAACGCCTACCTTCCTTTATGACATTGCCAATAAGGCAAAGGAGTTAGGTTACAATTTCCCAAAAGATTTTTCCCTAAGGCTTTGTCTATTTACCACAGAAAGGATATCTGGATCGCTCAGAGAGATTTACGAAAAAGGATATGGAATTGATGTCCGGGGTCTTTACAGTACGAATGAAACAGGAGGGCTCGCCTACGAGTGCCCGGCAAAAAATGGCATGCATATTCCTCACAATGTCATCATCGAAATCGTCAATCCTGAAACAGGGAAGCAGGTTGATCCTGGTGAAGTCGGGCAAATCGTGGTCACTCTTCTCGACACTTATCAGCCAATACTGAGACTCGGTACCCCGGACCTTTCCTCATATACAGATGAACCTTGTGCCTGCGGTAGAACTTCACCTCGAATCCTTGGGGTGGTTGGTAAAATCGGTGATGCGATTAAGATAAGGACCATGTTCTGCCATCATTATCAAGTGAACGAGGTGGTCTCGAAGATCCCGCAGATTGCTAAGTATCAAATTGTGGTCTCTCATGGGGCTAACTATAGGGACGATATGACGTTTAAAGTCGAATCTGTCCAAGAGGACGTGGATAAAGAACAGGTATCCCAAGCCCTTAAAAAGAACATGAAGGAAATATGTAAACTGACTGTGGATAAGGTGGAGTTCTTCCCTCGGGGGACTATGCCGGAGAAATATGAATGGGTTGTAGACACTCGAACCTATGAGTAGGGTTTATGAGATTATGTTTTCAAGGTGATAACTCCGCCGAATAAAGAGGATAGAGGAGTTTTTATGTCACAGAAAGTTTGGAATGAAAAAGCAGAGACCATGCCAAGGGAGAAGATGGAGGGGCTCAGGTTTGAGAAGTTAAAGAGACAGTTAAAGCGCAGCTATCAGAAGTCGTTATTTTACAGGAGAAAATTTGATGAAATAAAAGTTAGACCAGAAGATATTAGGACCTGGGAAGACTTCAGGCGGGTTCCTGTCTTTATGACCAAAGAGGATGAGAGGGCAAGTGAGGCTGAATCACGGGAGAGGACGGGATATTCATTCGGTATGCATTGTTTGGTCCCCCCAGAGAAGATGATGATTGTCCGAACGACTTCTGGAACAACGGGCATTCCTACCTTTGGCTATTCCTATACCAAGCGAGACTACGAAAGATTAAAGGAATGCGTGGCGAGAATATATTGGTTAGCTTCACTAAGGCCTGGAGATAGGATCCTTAACTGTTTTCCTGCTTTGGGAGGGATCCATAGCAGCGGAGGCCTGTGGAGTGGACCCCTTCTCCGAATTGGAGTTGTTCCTTTAGAGGTGGGTGCAGAGGCAGGACCAGAAAGAGCATTACAATTTGCATTGTTAACAAAACCTACGGCCCTATTTGGTTCTCCTTCCTTTGCCCAATCCCTAATCGATATTTCACCGAGTGTGACCGGAAAAGAAATAAGATCTTTAGGGATTCAGAAGTTGTTGCTCAGTGGTGAGCCAGGGATTGAAATGCCAACGATTCGGAAAAGGATTGAAGAAGGGTTCGGTGGGAAATGGCATGTATGGTGGGCACTCTATGGCGAAGCCTGCGCCGCATCTTGTGGTAGTGAAGAATACCAAGGGATGCACGAAGTGGCTCCTGAATTTAGCATTCATGCCGAGGACATCATCGATCCGGTGACGAGAGAACCCGTGAAAGTGGAAGAGGGTGCCATCGGTGAAACCGTCTTGACGGTTTTAGATCGCGAGGGTTTGTCCTTTATCAAATATGCTACCGGGGACGTGATTCAACTTTTTACGAAACCTTGCCCATGTGGCTATCCGGGTCCAGGCTACCGGTTTAAGATGGTAGGCAGGGTTGAAGACATGCTGATTGTAGAGGGTACGAGAGTCTTTCCTATCAGCGTGAGACAGGTGATTAGTTCATTTTCACCGAGGCTGACAGGCGCTATGCGAATTGTGCTCTCAGAAAAGCCACCCAAAATCACCGCTCCGCTGAGGTTTAAAGTGGAATATGGATCAGGGATAGAGGAGAAGGATCTGACGGACTTGAAAAGGGAAGTGGAGGGGAAAATTCAGATGACCTGTGGCGTCATGCCCGAGATCGAACTTGTGCCACCGGAATCTTTAAGCCGAAGTGTCTGGAAAACGTCTATGTTTGAAAGAAGGTACGAAAGTTAGGAAAGGGGAGTTTTTCCCCCTTGACAAAAAAGATTTATTTAGATTAAGATATTTTATCTAATAAGCATTCGGTAACAAAATGGAAATTCCAGCTTATGGCAAGCAGTCCAACATCAAAAACAAGGACCTCGTACAAAAGCGCCGTACCCAGATTATAAAGGCAGCGGCGAAGCTGTTCTCGAAAAAGGGATACCATCGGACTTCTGTGAAGGAGATCGCCAGGGTTTCAGGGATCAGCATCGGTTCCCTTTATGATTACATTAAAAATAAAGAGGATATTCTGTATTTTTTTTATGAGCGGTATGTGAATGAATTAGAGAAGAGGATTAAAGAAGAGACCAAGGGAGCCAAGGATCCTTTTCAAGAACTTCAATTGGCCTTGAGCGCTTATATGGATACCGTAGATCTATTCCAAGATTATGTTCTCTTCCTATACCAGGAATCGAAATATATGAAAAAAAGGGATTTGATCAACATCTTCAAATTGGAGCTTTTCACGAATGATATTTTCATCGATATCATCAAAAGAGGAAATAAAGGATATTTTAAAGTAAAGGAGCCATGGCTGGCTGGAGTATTTATTAGTTTGCTCACCTCTGGATGGGCTCTGAAAAGGTGGAACCTGAAGGACTACAGGCCGAATGAATATAAGAGCTACCTGATCGATTTCTTCCTCCATGGCGTCCATTCCGGCCAAGAGTGAGGGCTCAGGAGAAGTCCCTTTTTTTATTAACCCTAATTAACAAGCGAACGCTCACTAAATTTTTTCAAGAAGGCAAATCATTTGGTCGAAAAAAAGGACAAAAGAAAAAATATTGAAGATCTCATTGACCGGCTCCTGAACGGAGAACATTCAGCCGCAGCCAGAATCATCACCTTGTTTGAGAATGAAAGGGGATCACCAGAAGCCGTTGAACTGATGGAGCGCATCTTTCCCCATACAGGGAAGGCATGGTTGATCGGCATCACGGGTGCCCCAGGAGTAGGCAAGAGCACGTTGGTGGATCGCCTCATCGCCCTCATCCGGGAAGAGGGGTTGTCAGTGGGCGTGATCGGGGTGGATGCTTCGAGCCCGTTCAGCGGAGGTGCCCTGCTGGGCGACCGGATTCGGATGACCTCGTGCCAAGGGGATCATGGTGTGTTCATTCGGAGTATGGCTACCAGGGGGCATCTGGGAGGATTGGCGCTTGCCACACAGGGTGCCATCCGTGTTCTCGATGCTATGGGAATGAACGTGATCCTCGTTGAGACGGTCGGGGTTGGACAGGTTGAGCTGGACATCATGCAGATCGTCGATTCTGTCGTCCTTGTCCTCATCCCTGGTGCCGGGGATAGGATTCAGGCATTGAAGGCGGGAATCATGGAGATCGCTGATATCTTCGTTGTGAACAAAAGTGACATCGAAGGCGCTGATGTGACCGTGCAGGATATCAGGATGGTCCAGGAGGTGAGCAAAGTTGGAGGGGTGGGTGAACAGGAAGCTTGGGTTCCTCCGATCTTGAAGACCGTCGCCACCACAATGAATCCCCGGGATCTTAACTCGCTCTGGGAGGCCATTCGATCTCACCGGCAATTTCTGGTTAGCCATAGAAAATTGAAGGAAAGGAGGGAGAATCAGGATTATAGTGAAATCGTCCGGACTCTAACGGAGGAAGTGGAACAGGGAGTTTGGAAGTTGCTGCGGGGTAAAAGCGAGCTTCAGCCGCTTCTGGAAAAGATGTCAAAGAAGGAGATGAGTCCTTTCCAAGTATCCAGCTTCATTTTATCTAATTTCTACATACCCAAATGGGGCGTTATAGCCATGAAAGGAAAAGGGAGAAAAACATGAACTATGAGACCATCCGATCAATGAAAGAAGGTTCAATTTTGAATCTTAAGCTGAACCGTCCCGAATCTTTAAATTCGGTGAGCCTCAAAATGGCTGAAGAATTAGACCGAATCGTCGAAGAGATCAATCGGGACGATGAAGTTAGAGTCGTCATCCTCTCTGGTGAGGGAAGAGCGTTCTGCTCCGGGGGAGATATATCCTTTCTTCAAGTCATTTCAAAGATGACTGCTTCAGAAGTGAGAAATTTTGTTTATGATGTACAGAGAAAGCTTGGAAGTATTGGTTATATCGAAAAACCTGTCATCGCATCAATTCACGGGTTTGCCCTTGGAGCCGGACTCAGCTTGGCCCTTCTTTGCGATATCCGTATTGCAACAGAAAATGCACTTTTAGGCATGGAGTTTGTCAAGATGGGAATCATTCCTGAGCTGGGCGCAAAGCATTCTCTTCCTCGCATCGTTGGGTTAGGAAAAGGGTTGGAATTGGCAATGACAGGAGACCGGATCAATGGAAAAGAGGCGGAGAGGATTGGGCTGATCAATCGGGCCGTCCCTGAGGATCAACTGAGCCCTGTCACTTTAGAACTAGCCAAGAAAATTTCAAGTTTAGCGCCTATCGCTGTTCGATTGGTAAAGAGATCCTTTAAAGGAGATTTTCTCCGGGATCTGGATGCCACATTTGAATACGAAGCAGACTTAAATGCTATCTGCTACCTCACCGAAGATTTTGGAGAAGCAGCGAAGGCTTTTATGGAAAAGAGAAAGCCAGTTTTTAAAGGCAAATAAAGAGTAAAAAGGGGGTGAGAAAATGGAGGTCCTGTCCGATGAGGCCATGAGCCTTTTTAATAATCCTGGGGCATCGAAAGTCTTAGCAACGATTGACTCTTTGGGATCGCTCAATGTCGTTCCCAAAGGTTCGTTAAGTGCGATTGATAAGAAGACATTGATCTATGCTGAGATTTCAGGGGGAAAGACCGAGAGCAACCTGAAGCCAGGGAATCGGGTGGCTGCTCTGGCATTTACAGTTTCCCCACTTGTTGGATATCAGGTTAAGGGAAAATTTGAGAGTTTCCAGACCCAAGGTCCACTTTTCGAAAAAGTGGGCAAAAAGGTGAAGGAGATGATCCATGTGGATATTCGAAGTGTGGGGATGATCAAGGTAGAAGAGATCTATTCGGTAGTCCCGAACTTCCCCCCAAAGAGATGAAATGTTGGCGCAATCTAAGGCCTTATTCCCGTTTCCCTTACAAAAACAAGCAAAGCAAGGAGGAGGATAAAGATGTTTGACAAAAAGACATTAGAAGAAGGAAAGAAGCTTTCACAGGAATGGCAGGAGATATGTGAAAAACGTTATCCGGGGAAGGATTTTAGCTCGACCACAAATTCAGGAATACCCATCAAATCCGTTTATACTCCTTTAGACGTTGAGCATATCAATTATGCCAATGATATTGGTTTACCTGGTATTTACCCGTATATGAGAGATAACTATGCGATCCATTACCAATTCCAACCGTGGATCAACCAGCAGACACATGGATATGGATTGCCCGAACATACCCGGGAGAGGATGGATGCACTTGCCAAAGCAGGAATGAAGGGATACTTTGGCGGCCGGGCATATAATCTGGTATGGGATTTACCCTCCTATGCGGGTATTGATCCGGATGAGCCCGAAGCGATAGGCTATATTGGCAAAGATGGAGTGAGTTGTGTGACCGACGAGGATGTTGACCGGATGCTCCATGACTTAGACTTAACCAAAACGAATGTTGTCCTGATTAACGCGGATACACTTCCAATTTTTGCTCATTTTATTGCCTATGCCGATCAAAAGAGTGTCCCCAGGGACAAGCTACGTGGCAATACGATGAACTGGCAGTTCACGGCTTGGTGGCTTCCAAGCATGTTATGGGACCCTGAGGGTGGGCTGAAATTGGCTACAGACCTGATTCAGTTTTGCTGCAAAGAAATGCCTGGTTGGAATCACACCAATTTCGAAAGTCACGCTATTTCTGAGATGGGCGCCAATGCAGTTCAACAGATGGCCTTTGGCATTGCGACGGCCATGGCGGTGGCCGATTCTTGTGTCAATGCAGGAATTGATCCAGATGCATTTATGCCGGGGATGGGGTTTCAAATTGCAAATTGCAACGACCTTTTTGAATACATCTGTATGTTTCGAGCCTGGAGGAGATTGTGGGCGAGAATTGCCCACGAAAAATATGGGTGTAAAAAACCGTCTTCCATGCATCTCAGGGTTCATACACATACTTCCTGTTACGAACTGACCAAACAACAACCTTTGGTGAATCTCATTCGGACAACGCTTCATGCATTAGGAGCAGTATTTTCTGGTACCACAGCCATGGAGTTACCATCCTATGATGAACCGATCGGTATTCCCACTGAAGAAGCAGCCATCCTCTCGCTGAGAATTCAACAGGTCATCTTAGAAGAAACGGGCGTCACGAAAGTGACTGACCCTCTGGCCGGCTCCTATTATGTAGAGTGTCTTACCAATAAGATTGAGGAAGAGGGTAAGAAGGTCCTCAAACAGATTGATGACATGGGTGGTTTTATGAAAGCGCTCAAGGGTGGCTGGCTCGTTTCCCAGTGTCGTGAGAATGCCCTGAAATGGCGTCGCCAAGTGGACAGTGGAGAAAGAGCTGTCATTGGTTGGAACAAGTTTACCGTGGAGGAGGAAGAAAAGATAAGACCATTCCGTGTCGATCCAGAGGTAGCGCGCATCGCTATCGAGCGAATCAAGAAATATAAAGCGGAACGGAACCAGGCCAAAACAGACGCAGCTTTGAGGAATCTGGTTGCAGCGGCTGAAAGGTTGGATAAGGGTGAATATGGAGTCGTCATGCCAGCGGCAATAGAAGCGGCTAAGGCGAAGGCGACCTGTGGAGAAATTTCAAAAGCGCTGAAAAAAGTCTTTAAATGGGGACCAAATTATAGTTCCCAAACGTCTTACTAAAATGAACAGGGGGTATTGAATATGGCATCCAAGAAAAAAGCAAGGCTATTGATGGGTAAGCATATTTTGGAAGGTCATGACCGAGGGGGTAAAACTGTTATTAGAATGTTGAGAGATGCGGGCGTTGAAGTCATTTATATCATCTATGGAGTTCCAGAAGATATCGTCATGGCTGCAAAGCAAGAAGACGTTGATGTCATTGGTTTAAGCTTTTTCAGTGGTGGATATTTTGAAAATGTACCTCGATTAATGAAATTGATGGAACAAAATAATATGAAGGATGTCATCATCATCATCGGAGGGTTAATCCCTGATGTGGATGAGCCAGAGTTACTCAAGATGGGAGTCAAGGGTGTCTTTGGGCCAGGGAGCGATCTGACAAAATTTATCGATATGGTTAAAAGCCATGCCGAAGCGAGAGTGTAGAGTTTTTTAGGCGAAAGATGAAGTAAGGAGTTATGGAAGGTTTATCCCTCGTTGCCACAAGGGAGATGAACCTAAAAGGGAGAGGTTAACGAGTGGATGGGGGGGAAAGACTGGGCAGGTATTTCACATTGGAGAAGCGGGATAGTTGCGGGATCATTTATATGGATCGGCCCCCTGCCAATTCGTTAGACGTCGAGTTTCTGCAGGAACTAGCCAAGATCGCTGATCCGATTTCCGCAGATGGACGGATACGCGCTGTGGTTCTCACAAGCCGGCTTAAGGTTTTTTGCGCCGGCCTTGACCTGAAGATGGCCTCCCAGATGGATCTGAAGGCATGGACCCGCTACGCTTTGGAATTGGATCATTCATTTAATCAGCTTGGGAATCTGCCAAAACCTGTTATTGCGGCCATTAATGGTCCTGCCCTGGGCGGAGGCATGCTGATCGCCCTCGTCTCCGACTTTCGCTTTATCGCTGAGGAGAAAGGGAAAATGGGTCTCCCTGAAGCAAACCTCGGGGTTCCCCTATTGGGAGGATCGACGCAATGGCTGGCCCGAGTGGTTAACCGGGGATGGGCGATGGAGATCGCCCTTTCTGGAAATACCTACAGCAGTCAGGAGGCTTTGAGTATAGGACTTGTCCACCGGGTCTTCAAGGATGAAGAGCTTTTGGAGAGATCGGTCGCCTTTGCCCAAGGGTTGACTGAAAAGGGTCCGATTGCCGTGGCGATGATCAAACGCTGCATCAATGAGAGTTTGAGAAAGGAGATTCAGGGAGTACTTCCTTTGGAATTACATGCGGTAGAGAAGACCGCAGAAACTGAGGATATGAAAGAGGGGTTGTCCTCTTTCTTTGAGAAACGGAAGCCTGTTTACAAGGAAAGGTAACGAAAGGAGAGAGATGACGAATGACCGGGAAGTTGTCTTTGTATCAGCCGCTCGTACCCCGATCGGAGACTTTGGAGGATCATTGAAGGATGTCAGGGCCACTCAGTTGGCAGCCATCGCCATCGAGGAGGTGATACGAAGGATCAATCTTCCCAAGGATCAGATCGAGGATTCGATCTTTGGTTGCTGCATCCAGAACACGGATGAGATCACCGTCGGCCGGATCGCTGCCCTATTAGCTGGGCTTCCCGATACGATTCCTGGGGTCACGATTCACCGCCAGTGCACCTCCTCCATGCAGGCCTTAGTCTATGGGGCTCAACAAATTCTTTTGGGGGAGGCAGAGATCCTTCTGGTTGGAGGTACGGAGAGCATGAGCAGTGCCCCCTATACACTGAAGAACGCTCGATGGGGCGCAAGACTCCGCCACGGGGAAATGACCGATGCCCTCTGGGATGCCTTATATGCGGGAAGTGGAATTTTAGGAAACCCCATGATCATGGGGTCCACCGGCGAGAATTTAGCCGAGAAATATAATCTGACCAGAGAGCAACAGGATGACGTTGCACTGACCAGCCAGCACCGTGCAGTGAAAGCGATCAAGGAAGGAAGGTTTAAAGAGGAGATCGTCCCGGTCACCATTCCTCAGAAAAAGGGGCCTCCAAAGATCTTTGATACGGATGAACACCCAAGGGAGGGCCTTACCATAGAGGATCTGGCCAGACTCGAACCTTCCTTCAAAAAGAATGGGACGGTGACAGCGGGAAATGCTTCTGGGCTCAATGATGGGGCCTGTGCTGCCATCATCATGTCGAGAAAAAAGGCCGAGAAACTGGGCCTTGAACCCTTGGCCAAACTTCGAACGCCGGGTTATGCTGCCGTCGGGGTCGATCCCCGATACATGGGATATGCGCCCGTTCCAGCCACCCAGATCGCTTTAAAGAAGGCAGGGCTCACCCTGAAGGACATCCAGTTGATCGAATGCAATGAAGCCTTCGCTGCTCAATACCTCACCTGTGAGAAGCTCTTGGGGTGGGATCGGGAGATCGCTAATGTGAATGGAAGTGGGATCGCCCTGGGTCATCCCGTGGGTATGACGGGGCTCAGGATTGTGATCACCCTTATTTATGAGATGAGGCGAAGGGGCTTAAAAAGAGGTCTGGCAAACCTTTGCGGAGGTGGTGGACAGGGGATGGCAGTCATTGTGGAAAGGGATTGAACGAGGTCATTCGGAAGGGAGGATAATATGGAGATCAAGCACGTGATGGTCGTTGGATTCGGAACGATGGGACATGGGATTGCCCAGGTAAGCGTCCAAGCAGGTTATTCGGTGATTGGAATGGACATTGATGAGAAGGCCTTTGAGAGGGGTCTGAAATCGATAGATCGATCAGTGAGCAAGTTCGTTGAGAAAGGGGTTCTGAAAGAGAAGAAGGAGGAGATCTTGGGCCGGTTGAAAACGACCAAAGATCTGAGTCTTGCCAAAGATGCAGATATGGTGATTGAAGCCGTCTTTGAGGATATCAAGGTGAAGAAGGAGGTCTTCAAAGAGCTCGACCGGATATGTCCTCCCCATACGATCTTCACTTCAAACACATCGGCCATTCCGATCTCAGAGATCGCATCTGCCACCAAGAGACCGGGCCGCATTGTAGGGACCCACTTCTTCTTCCCGGTTCCGTTGATGAAATTGGTCGAGGTTATTAAAGGGATTTCGACCTCCCAAGAGACTTTAGAAACAACAAAGAAGTTCGCCATTTCTATTGGGAAGATTCCGGTAATCGTTAAGATGGATATTGCGGGCTTTTTGGCCAATCGAATGTGGCTCCTCCTGGCTATGGAGGCGATTCGGCTCTTTGAAAAGGGTGCTGGAACGGCGGAGGATATCGACCAGAGCCTCATACTGGGATACAATCATCCCATGGGCCCTCTTGAAATTGCAGATATGTCCGGCCTCGATGTCCTTTGTGGTGCGGTCACCGCCATCTATAATGATACGGCAAGACCTGAGTACGCCCCACCGATGATCCTGAAGAGAATGGTGGCTGCAGGCCTCCATGGGAGGAAAACGGGGAAGGGGTTTTACGAGTATACCGAGGATGGGAAGAAGAAGTAACCACTCCTTTCCCATTTCACCCTGTCAAGTTTTCCGCACCTTAGGTGTCGAGCATAATTCTTGCGGTATGTAGGGGACATCGCTTGCTACGCCCCTGCGAATTCTCTAAAAAAGATGTTGAGCAGTGAGGAGCGTCTTTTTAAAAGTTTACTAAAAACATTACTCCGTCAAGTGAAATAAATCTCCGTTCTATGAAGGTTCTTACAGAAAGACCATAAACCCTCGGTACGCAAATAAGGGTGTATTGATGAAGAAGCTTTTCTCGACCATGACGATTGGGGAGGTGATATTAAAGAACCGGATCGTCATGACCGCAATGCACCTGGGATACACCCCTGAAGGGTTGGTCAATGATCGACTCATCGACTTTTACGAGGAGAGGGCAAGAGGAGGGACCGGGCTTATTCTGGTTGGAGGATGCACCATCGATGATCGGAGCGCCGGGGCTCACCACATGATTCGACTGAATGAGGATGGGACGGTCCCCGGTATGGCTAAAATGGCCGAAGCCGTCCACCGACACGGAGCACGAATTGGTGCCCAGCTCTTTCATGCAGGCCGGTATGCTCATTCCTCAATGATCGGTGGTCGCCAACCTGTTTCGGCCTCTGCTATTGCCTCTAAGATGACCGGAGAGGTCCCTTTGGAGCTGAGCATCGATGAGATTAGGGAAGTGGTATCCCATTTTGGGGAGGCGGCCAGGAGAGCAAAGGCGGCCCACTTCGATACGGTGGAGATTCTGGCGTCAGCCGGTTATCTCATCAGCCAATTCCTATCTCCTGTAACGAACCGGAGAAAAGACCAATATGGTGGCGGTCTGAGGGAAAGGA